>Ga0209121_10004217_pt1 | contig 13505 bp, 8 predicted proteins | sample Cruoilmetagenom3_FD_187292 | JGI IMG/M metagenome (GOLD analysis project Ga0209121, IMG submission 187292) | Oil polluted marine microbial communities from Coal Oil Point, Santa Barbara, California, USA - Sample 3 (SPAdes) (version 2) | ecosystem: Environmental > Aquatic > Marine > Oil seeps ... | reverse complement strand
TTCCAGGATATAAGGAGAAAAAATGATTATAAAGATTTTTAAAAAGAGTAATTTTTATCTGACAATGTTATTTCTGCTAATGAGTTTAGTCGCAGGTTGCTCAAGGGCTGTTTCTTATAATCAGAAAGGATGGAGTGTTTCAGCCAATCCCAGGAAGGAAAATCTCATTGTTAAATATAAGGATTTGGGAGTTGTGGTAACAGAACTTCAACTTAACTTAAAAAAGAATCATAAAATTTCCAGACTCTCAGGGTGGTCTGTAGAAAAGGATCTAAATAAATTAATCATTACAACCAGAGAGCCGGATAGTACGAAATGGGAATTTAAAATTACCGAAGGAGGCCTTGATATTAGTTCCTCTGTCAATAATGGTGTCATCACCGGGATAGCACCAGCTTCTGAAGGGAGAATACCTGCGAGAGTAGCAAGTCAGGACAACGGAGTGATTTATACCTCTCTTGGTTTTGTCTCTGCCAAAAATATCTACAGTTTGTTCGATCGAAAGACTGATATTCTAATCCGATTTCCAAAGGAAAGCAACCTATCTCGTGATACTCTAAATGAGAGATTGATGGATCTTTTTATTCCATTAGTTAAAGGTCAGGAAATTTCTTTAATCCCCGAGTATTACACAGAAAAGGTAGGTTTAGCACATTATCAGAGGGCGGATTTTAAGCCGGTTTATAAACAAATACCAAAACGTTTCTCAACAGCTCCCACTGGTTGGTGTAGCTGGTATTGTTATTATATGGCTCCAACTGAGGAAGATATGGTAAAGGAAACGGATGCTCTTGCCAAAGAACTAAAGCCTTATGGCTCAGAATATGTGCAACTTGATGCTTGCTATACAAGGGGCAAAGATGCGAGTTATCTCGAATGGAATAAAGAGTCATTTCCAAAGGGGGGTAAGTGGCTCTTCCAATATATTAAAGATAAAGGTTTAAAACCCGGGCTTTGGATAAATGTATATGGTTCGAATTATGCAAATCCAGAATCCATGGATAAATATCCTGAGGACTTTTTTCTTCGCGATAAGGATGGAAATCTATCCAGTGCATGCTGCACAGCCGATACCACAGTTGTTCGACTCGATTACACCAATCCTGAAGTAATCGAAAAGCATCTAAAGCCGATGTTCAGGACCTTAGTGAAAGACTGGGGTCTAAAATACCTCAAGGACGCTGGATGGGGAACATGGATGGACTATTATGAAGAGAATAAGGAAAGAGCTTATGATTCATCAATTGGAAGTAGAGAGGCTTACCGGAATGTTCAATCGGCGATCAGGGATATTATGGGTCCTGATAATTATATAACTGGTTGCGCTATGCATGAAGTCGGTATTGGTTTTGGCTTTTTCGATGGATCCCGAACAGGAGGAGATGATTATGCCTCTTGGAGAGGTAAGCGACACTGGTCAGGTGGAATGCAAACATTCTTTAAATCTCTATTTGGTGCGAATTATCTCAACGGTATTGTATGGTGGTCTGATCCAGATAATGTTATGGTCCGTGATCCCTTAACCCTGGATGAAGGCAAAACCATTGTAAGTTCTATCGCACTCACAGGACAAACTTATATGATAGGTGACTTCGTGGCAGATTTTTCTAAAAAGAGATTGGAGAATTTCCTTTCTAACAAGCTATCAATAGGTTGGGCTAAGCAGTATCCTAATCTTGTGAAGTCTCTTCCTGAAGAGAAGTTAGATTTATATAAAAAGACGATGCCCACCATGCCTATCACTCCAATTGACCTTTATCCTTTTAGAACAGAACCAATTGTCTGTCCAGATCCGACCGATTTTCCTAAGGCCCTAGACCTCAAGGTCAATGCTAAGTCTGGAAACTATGATGTGGTTGCAGTATATAACTGGTCTGATAAAAAATCTCAAGAGATTATTTCATTTGGAGAAGATTTAGGGTTGGATCATGAAAAGAATTATCTAATCTTTGACTTCTGGAACCATGAACTTGTTGGCACCCTCAAGGATGAGATTCAGGCTACTATTCCACCCCACGGTGTTCGTGTTTTTGTAATCAGAGCTTTATCTACTAATCCACAACTCTTAGCCACTTCCCGTCATATAACAGGCGCTTACAGCATAAAAGACCTTAGGTGGAATTCATCCAATTCTACTTTAACGGGCACATCCAGGACTATAACTGGAGTTCCATACACCCTATTTATCTATCTTCCAACAAGAGTGAGATTCTCTAAGGTAATTGCAAATGCTAAAGATCTATCTCATAGCATCACACCCAATAATGTGCTAAAGGTTAGTTTCAAGGGTCAAAAAGCCCCTGTCAATTGGACGGTTGAGTTTACTGGAGGAAATTGATTATGATTTCATTTACACCCAGTTGTCGATTAAGTGAATGTGTAAGGTTTTTTAGAAATTTTTTAAAAAGGAGGTAAAATGTTCAGAGTAAAAAAAATCAGCTTGTTTATTTTGCTATTTGCGATGCTTATCTTTATGGTTGGCTGTAAACAGACCCAAGTTGCTCAAAAGAAGAAAGCATTTATACGTGTAGGGCAGGTAGCCGGTCTTAAAGCCAAAACTCTTGATGAATATAAGAAATTCCATGCGGACTCAAATCCAGGCGTTCGCGATCTTCTTAGCGCAAGTAATATTCACAATTTTTCAATCTATCTGTGCAAGATTGACGGCAAGTACTATGAGTTCGGATACTATGAATACACTGGAGATGACTACGAAGCTGACATGGCCAAATTAGATAACAATCCGAGGAACATTGAATGGTGTGAGAAGACCGGAGAGTTTCAGTTTCCTGTCCCGCCGCAGACCGAAGAAGAAGGACCCTGGACAAAGATGGAACGCATCTACTATAACCCATAACAACTGATAAGGTTTTCTAATTAAAAACATCGGTATTATTTAATCATGATGGCTGGGTGAAGGGAATTTTATGACCTGATTGATATTTAATTGTAAAATAAAATCCTAATGGGACAATGCCTTTATTAATTTTGATCACTACCGCTGGTTCCCTGCACCAAACTCAATAAGAGCTCGAAATTCCTTGTTATGGAGCGATGCAGTGTAACCTATGATCGGAAAAGTTGAGCAGAATGGACAGAAGATTAAATTCACACTGCCAAGATGGTCAGCTGGAGTCGTAAGAATTCCAAGATAGGGGGTGAATTTGAAAGTTGAGGGATTAAAATTCCGGTTTATCCGTCCCTTTCAACTTTTAATTAAGCCAGTTTCCGGGGATTGTAATATGAAATGTACTTACTGCTTCTACAGGAGGGTAAAAGATATCTATCCAACTCAGGGAAAACACCTGATGTCTAAAAATGTCATGAGATCCCTAATTAAGGATCTCCTTTCATATAGTTTTCAAACCTCTGTATTTGCCTGGCAAGGAGGTGAACCCACTTTGGCGGGTTTAGATTTCTTCCGGCTCACTGTAGACTTAGAGAAAAGGTATGGACATCGTGGTCAATCTGTTGGAAACGCTCTACAAACCAATGGTCTCTTGATTGATAAGGATTGGGCGAAGTTTCTTTCGGAATATAATTTTTTAGTGGGAATCAGCCTTGACGGTCCTGGGGAAATCCATAATCATTATCGACAAAATTCCTACCAGAAAGTTATGAAAGCTATTAAAATATTAAAAGATTATCAAGTTAAATTCAATATCCTTACTGTAGTGAATGAATTCAATATTAAAAAAGGAAGAGAAATCTATCAGTTCTTCAGGGAGAACGGTTTCTCCTATCTGCAATTTATTCCATGCTTAGAATGGGATCCCAAACTTCAGAAGTCAAGGCCTTATGCATTTGAACCGGAGGAGTTTGGGGAATTTCTCTGTACTGTTTTTGACGAATGGAGAAAAAATGATGTTTACCGAGTTTCAATACGATTATTTGATGACCTTTTGAGTTATTACCTTGGCAAGCCCCCTCCATCTTGTACTTTTAATGATAGGTGTGATACTTATATGGTCGTCGAATTCAATGGAGACATCTACCCTTGCGATTTTTTCGTTTATCCAGAGTGGAAATTAGGAAATCTAATGCAACAATCATTAATGGATATTTCCAATTCAGAGACAAGAAAAAAATTTGCTAATAGAAAAGGGATTTTAAGTGAGGATTGCAAGAAATGTAGGTGGCTTCCCTTCTGTCAAGGAGGTTGCCAGGTAGGTCGATTTTATCCAAACAACAACAATGGGAAAAATTATCTTTGCTCAGCTTATCGTAAGTTTTTTACCTACTCAGAGCAAACTTTTCGGCAATTAGCCCGAGAGTTTCTTGGATCACTTTAGAAGAGTTTTGGTAATTCGTAGAAAATGAAAAGGAGGTATAATGATTTCTATTCTAAAAAATTTCGTCAAAAAGTTTTCGAGATTTATAGTTTTTAGTATCATTGCAACATTTCTCTGGCTGATTTCATGCACCAGAGCAAGAGCGAAACCTAACATCATCTTTATCATGGCAGATGATCATGCCGCCCCGGCGATCAGCTGCTATGGTGGAGTTCTGTCTGAGGTTGCAAAAACTCCAAATCTCGACCGAATTGCAAAGGAAGGCGTGAGGTTAGACAACTGCTTCTGCACGAATTCTATATGCACTCCCAGCCGGGCGGCGATTCTCACAGGGCAATACAGCCAGTTAAATGGTGTTTACACTTTAGATGAAAATTTCAACCGGAATCATCAACCGAACGTCGCCAAACTTCTCTACTTAAAAAAAGAACTCAACGATATGGATGAGAAATATCCTGAGTTGATGAAACTGCGGGAGAAGTATTGGTAATAATGTTAAGAGTAGTGAGGAGAATAAGAGAGAAAAGAACAAAAATATCTAAGAAAGGAGGTTTAGATGTTTACTCGACTTAAAAATAAACGTTTAATCCCCAATATTATGTATTCCGTGATATCCGCTGTAATTCTCATTATTCCTTTTGAAAGCAAATGTAGGGAAAATGCCAACCCAGACAAAATTGTAATCCACGCCGATCAAGGTAAGGAAAGGATCAGTCGAAACATTTATGGAGCTTTTTCCGAGCATCTCGGCCGCTGCATCTATCATGGTACTTGGGTCGGAGAAAACTCCTCCATTCCCAACACTCGGGGCATACGCAAAGATGTCGTTAAAGCATTGCGGTATATTAACCTCCCCGTTTTGCGTTGGCCGGGTGGATGCTTCGCAGATACTTATCACTGGAAAAATGGTATTGGCTCCCGTAAAGATCGCCCATGTATGATCAACATCCATTGGGGTGGTGTAACCGAAAATAACCACTTTGGCACTCATGAGTTCTTTGATCTCTGTAGTCAAATTGGCTGTGAGCCTTATATCTGCGGTAATCTTGGAAGTGGTTCAGTGCGCGAAATGCAGCAGTGGATTGAATATATAACTTTCAATGGTAAAAGCCCAATGACAGACCTGCGGCGCAAGAATGGTCGGGAAAAGCCCTGGAAGCTAAAATACTTCGGTGTAGGTAACGAAAACTGGGGATGCGGTGGCAGCATGAAACCCGAGTTTTATGCCAACCTCTACCGACGCTATGCAACTTACCTACGTAATTTTGGCGATAATAGGCTTTACAAAATTGCTTGTGGCCCTTACGCCGATGGCTTTCACTGGACCGAGGTACTAATGCGCGAAGTTTATTCTAAAGTAGAAGAGAACCCCATAATGGATGGTCTCTCTCTACATTATTACTGCGGTTCAGGCAGAGAAAGTCGTTCGGCTACTAAATTCGATGAAGAGGATTGGTTTTACCAGCTCAAGAGGGCTCTTCTGATGGAAAAATTTATTACCATGCACTCGTCCATTATGGACAAATATGACCCGGAAAAACGAGTAGGATTAATTGTGGATGAATGGGGTGCATGGCACGATGTTGAACCAGGAACCAACCCCGCATTTCTCTATCAACAGAATACTCTGCGAGATGCGCTCGTTGCTGGGATTACGCTCAACATTTTCAACTCACACTGCGACCGTGTGAAGATGGCAAACATTGCCCAGACCATAAACGTGCTCCAATCTTTAATTCTGACAAAAGAAAAAAAGATGATTCTGACCCCTACGTACTATGTGTTTAAGATGTATAAAGTTCATCAGGATGCCACCCTTCTTCCAATGGATCTGAAGCCTCGTTACTACAAATACAACAAAGACTCCATTCCCTCAGTGAGTGCCTCTGCCTCATGCGACAAAGAAGGAAGGGTTCATATTTCCCTGTGTAATCTTGATTCAAACAAAGATGCAAACCTTTCAATCGAGCTGCAAGGTATAAAAATGTCAGGCGTAAAAGGCGAAGTGTTAACTGCCAATAATTTCACCGCCCACAATACATTTGAACAGCCTGGAGTAGTACACCCAATGGACTTTAAAGGTGCTGAAGTTAAAGGAAATACATTATTGGTTAAGCTTCCTTCGAAGTCAGTCGTGGTACTGGAAGTTAAGCAAAAGAAATAAGAACTCGATACTTTTAGTTAGAATTATAGGCTGAATTTTGGCAAGTTACAGTAAAATAGGAGTTAAAATGAAAAAGGAAATTAATTTAAAATTTTTAATGTTATCCCTAATGTTTTACTCGTTATCTATTTTTGCTGGCATTGTTCCTATAGCTTGGTGGAAGTTCGACGGGGAGAAAGACAATGTGACAACCGACTGTGTTAGTGGAATTAAGGATGAAATAAAAGGCAATTTCAAGTATTTATCGGGCGTTGACGGTAGTTGCCTTAAGTTTGACGAATTCACAACCTCAATTGTCCGTAAAGTTGAAAGAGCTCCTGAATTAAAGGGTTCGTTCAGCATTGAAGCTTGGATTGCCCCTCAGGCATATCCCTGGAACTGGTGCCCAATCGTGATGCAGAAAAAGGGAGAAAGAGGTTATTATTTCGGGATTGATGCCGACGGTCGTTTTGGACTGGATGTTTCTGTCGACTCAAAATGGTATGAGTGCAATTCAAGGTCACCGCTACCAGGCCTGAGGATGGATGATACCTGGGATTCTGATGCTCAGGTCTGGAGGCGCACAACCAAACCCAAACCTGAGCTAAAGGGAAAGGCTAAACCTGTTTTGCCCCTACTAAAATGGTCTCATATAGTTGGTACTTTTGACGAAAAAGAAGGTATTACTATATATCTCAACGGCAAAGTTGAAGGTAATCTTGCAGTTTCTGGCAAGTTTACTTCTGCACAGGAATCTGATCTGCGCATTGGCAGGGACATAAAAAAGCTACGGCCTGCTCACACAGAGCGATCCTTTGGTACTTTACCAATAAACTATTCATTTGACGGTCTTATGGACGAAATCAAGATTTATAACCGCTCATTAAATGCCGAAGAGGTGAAGAAAGCATATGAGTGGGTTCAACCAGAAGTTAAACAACCCTTGGAGTTTCGTAAGATTCCAACTGGACCGAAAGAGCCTGGACGATTTGGCGCTTATTATACCTATCTGAAATACGATGAGGACTATGACCGACCTTGGCGGATGGGAGAATATGCCGATGTGGTGGTTATGTTTGATGAATATCCATTTAAATTAGTTTACTGGCATGGGATTAATTATTACCCAATCTGGTACTCTGAAAATGACATTGGCATTATGCATGAGTCTGGAGAAACAAGCGGTGAGTATGGTTGCTATGAAGTAATGCAAGACCGACAATGCAGGTATTCACGGGTCAGGATTATCGAGAACAATGATGCCAGAGTAGTTGTGCATTGGCGGAATGCCTTGAATAACATTATTTACAATATCGCCTATGAAGATTCCCTGACAGGTTGGGGTGATTGGTGTGACGATTACTATACGATCTACCCTGATGGTGTAGCAGCGAGAAAGGTGACTCTCTGGAGTTCAAGTCTGGAGCAATGGCATTCTTTCGAGCAGGATAATTTCGTTATCCAGCCGGGTCTTTCCCCGGCTGATATTCTTGAAAAAGAGGCCAGTTCTCTTGCAAATCTAAAAGGAGAGGAATCAATATTTTCCTGGGAAAAAACTGGAAAGCCTCAGGGCAAAAAGGTTTCAGACCCAGTTATTCAGGTTTATAATATAAAGGCAAAATCTAAACCTTTTATGATTACTCAGCCTGGTGTGGGCTATCCTGCATTAGAGGGAAATGGAATGCCCTGGCCCTGGTGTTTTTACTGGTGGAACCATTGGCCAGCCACACAAATACCCTGTGATGGAAGGCAGGTGTTTGTAATTGATGGCAGGCCTTCAAGCACATGTATAGCAGGAGCCCAGTTTAAAACAAAGGCTCCTGAAAATGAAAGAACAGAAAATTCTGTTTCGCAGTTCATGCTTTTCGGGATGGCGATGGATAAAACCGCTGGTGAACTTGCTTCTCTCGCCCGCTCCTGGGCACAGGCTCCAGCACTTAAAATTTCTGGAGAGGATTATTTATACGAAGGATATTCTGTCGCTGAGCGTTGTTACCTCATCAGGCGTAAAGATTCAGACAAAGATAGCCCTCTCGAGTTTAAAATTTCCTGCAGTAGAGAACAACCGATTGTCAATCCTGCAGTTGTTATCAAGGGTTGGGGTGATATGAATGCTACATTAAAGATAAATGATAAATTAATTAAACGAGGTAAGGATTTTCGCTTTGGACATCGAAGAAATCTTCAAGGAAGAGACCTTGTTGTCTGGATAAAATATGAGTCAAGAAAGCCACTTACAATTTTACTCTCGTCTAAAAAGAAGTCAGATTGATCGAGTGAAAAAATTGAATACATTATCTCTTTACAAAGTGTAAAAAAAAGATATATTAGATATTAAGAATTTAAATATTAAAAGGAGGGAAAATGAAAAAATTATATAATCACTCTGCTATAATGTGGTTTTTGTTTATTACATCGCTGTTTGCTTGTTGTTCAATAAAAGAATCGGAGAAGTTATCAAGGGGAAATGCTGTTTTCGCCTTTGAGGTAACTGCAGATATGCGCCAGTTTGCGGGTCCAGAATATCAGACGACTCAATATTTTATGGGCGCGTGTGAAGCCATTCGTGACCTTGGTAAAGGAGCCTTTATGGTGAGTCCTGGAGACATTGATCCACCAGAGTATGTTTACAATACTGTTCACAAAGTTTTAGGAAATAAATATACCTGGTATCCTGTTGTTGGAAACCACGAAGCTGAGACACCGGAAGATATGGAATGGCTGAGAGATTGGAAGAACAAAGAACTTCTTCCAACCCTAATTAATGGAGGTCCTAAGAATTGTGAGGAAACAACTTATTCCTTTGATTTTAAGAATGCTCATTTAGTTGTTATCAATGAGTATTATAATGGTATCTCGGATACTGGGACGGATGGAATTATTTGTGATTCTCTCTACAAGTGGTTAAAGAACGACCTAAAAAGAACCTCCAAACCCTTCATTTTCGTGTTTGGCCATGAGCCGATTATTTCAATCCCTGATGCTGATAACGGTCGCTACCGTCATAAGGGAGACAATTTAGATGCTTATCCTAAACACAACCATAGTTTTATGAAGCTTCTTAAAAAGCACAAAGTTACAGCTTTCTTCAACGGCCATACTCACAATTTTTCCTTTACTAAGATTAACGGGCAGTGGCAAATCGATGCAGGACATTGCCGCGGAATCGGAGATAAATGGGCGCGGAGTACCTTCCTTAAGATATGGGTTGGTAAGACAAATTGTTGGGTTGATGTCTATCGCGATAATGGAAATGGAGGTCACTATTCATTAACTCGCACAATTATCCTAAAGTGATTTATTAATCATGGTCATCTAAATTAAAAGTGCATTATTTCTCAAAATTTTATAGTGATCTCCTTATTTATATCTTTTTCAAGAGAATGAATGTTTGTCAAAGTTTTAATTTTGTGGGTGCCTGGTTCTCCAATTTTGATTGTATAAGAACCAGATTCAAAAACTTTGGGACAGAACTTATCCCCTTTGGCTCTAATAGTGTAAATGGTATCTTTCTTCACCTCGTCAATTACTTGAACTACAGGATTTTCAAGACCAACAAACTTTAAGATGGGTAAATAAGCCTTTGGTGCTCGGCTATAATTGTCTTCGATAGAGATGGTCATAGGCCAACCAGGATACTGTTTAGCACCTCGCTCGGTTGGGTCTGTATAACGTGGCCAGCACTCCATTGTGATGGTCTCTTGCTTTTTATTTAATCGCACAATGCCGTAACCTGGTGCGCGGTCATGCAGGGCTGCGGGCTTGTGATTGGAAATAACTGGATTGGAAACAGCCCAAACGGTGATGTGGTTGCCAAAACCATCTAAATAGCTACCTGTGTAGGGAGGAAATCCAGGTTTATGATTTTTACCTGGTTTTTGTGGATACCAGCGCCTTGGCCATAGATTGGCAATGGATGGCACACAGAATGAAAATCCAGCGTCATCCCAGCTGTCTATGCCATGATGGACAATGCTACCAAGATGTTGGTCTCCACAGATAATAAAAGCAAAACCGCGGCGTAATTCACGCAGAGCCTTATTTCGCCCTGTCTGGGGCCAGCCGTTGGAATCCATGTCTTTGGCGAGCTTGTAGCCCTTAGGGATGACACCAAAGGGCACGGGTTTAAGATGAGGAGTCCCTGCATCTGTTTTAAAATACCAGGGATATGTAGTTACATTTGCTAAGAGCGTTTGTGAGAGGGCCACCTTCATCCAGACTCCTCGCCAGTCTGCTGCCCAGTGTCGAAGAAATTTAAGTTGACGGTCTCCAAGTAATTTCGCTCCGGGTACATCAGCGTCTTTGCGTACATCGAAATTGGAATTCTGAGCAAAGCCGTTAACCACATGGGCTTCAGGAAGCATAATAGTAGGCGAAGATTTGAACTTTCGGTCTTCAAGAATGGCAAAACTGATACCTCCATAGTTCATGCTGGTATAGTAGACTCCAATCTCTTTAGCCACTTGCGTTGGATCAAATGGATCAGGTAAATGGCTGGTCTGGGTGCGTTCGACCTTGTTGACCCATTTTGCAGGCATTATGTACCCACCACCATCATATGCTGGATGAGAATAACCATCTTTAGGGATTTCTCGGGTTATGCCTCCTGCCCCCCAGAGATTTCCGTGAAACACATCATGGTCATCAGGCATACAAACAGTTGGAACGTCCCGTGTGAGGTCACGATATGCCCAACAGAACATATACCATTTATAAAGATAATCGAGATAGGAACTGAATTTACCGCTTCGGTCAGGACTGGTTGGACGGCCTTCGTATACCTGATCGCCCGTAAACACGAGTAAATCTGGTTTAAATGTCCTCACCCGCTCAACGAGATCTGAATGGGGAAACCACAATCTGTTTTTAGTAAAAGAATAATATTTACCGAATGAGCCATAAGTATTACTGTTTCCAGTAAATGCGGCAACAACGATTTCTTCTTTATCAACTGGATTGTGTAGAATCGTGCCATTGTAATAAAAGTCTTGAAGTTTTCCCCTGGGTCCTTGCATAGAATAAACAACCCGATAGTCCCAGTCTTTTCTATCATCCCAATCGGGAATGCGAAAAGTGACTGTCCAGCTTGGCACAATCATCTTCTCTTCGGCCACAATTTGCCAATTTTTGCTATCTTTTTCTTTAATTTGTAAACGAACAATTTGCGGATCGTTTTTTGCCAATGGCGGAAACTGAACCGTCATTTTCAAAACACGATTGCTCAAAGTATAAAGGGTACTTAGAATTGGTCCAAAATGGTGCTCTTCATTTATTTGAAACTTGGAGCCTGATCCCTTCCAATCGGTGAACCAAAAAGAAGCGCCGCTTGAATCAGCACCATCGCTGGCAATAATTGCAATATTCCCGGTCAATCGAGATGGGTCAATATTTTCGAGTGTTGCCTCGCTTTGGAAATTCCCACTTTTGTGGTCATAAGCAGAAAGTGAGATTGAATAGGCTCCATTTTTTGGTTGCATTGACAATCTAAGCTCGATATCCTCCTTTGTGGAACGGGCAATCGTAATTCCTTGCCGGGATGTAACTTTCAAGGTTTTTAAACTATCAGCATTGTCATAAAAAGCTATTTCACCCTTGCCATTAAGTGCAGCAATCAAGCCACCATTTTCGCCAGAGGCTTGATGAATGATTGAGCGGGCCCGATAATCCAAATCCTCAGAACCGGCACCAATCAAAAAACCAGAGAAAGAGTTTGCCGGAAGCGAGTTATTATTTGAAATGATACCCGTTCGAACGCTCATCTTCAGATTACCTTTTTGAACTATTAAAGAATGGGTGAGCAAATGAACCGTACGTAAAGGTCTTCTCCCATCTATACATTCCAGTCTACCGTTGTGAATGCGCCAGTCCTGCAAGCGGTTGGCCCAATATTCCCGTCCGACCCAAAATCGCGTTGTATTTTCCCCCCAAGAACTTTGGAACTTAAAACGAGATGATGAGCAACCTTTTATCCCTATACCCACTGCCAACAAAAAACCTATAAAAAAAGCTACCTTCTTAAACATCATTACCACTTACCCAAAATCAGGGTCTACTATTAACGGTTATACTATCTGAACTTAAACCCGGAGAAGTAGCAGTCAAGAGAATTTGACCAGGGTTTCTTTTTGATTGAATGATCACCAAACATTTGCCATTGTATGCTTTTCTTTTATTCGATTTATAATCTTCATGGGAACGTGAATCTCCACTACCAACCCCTATAATTTCCCCTTCTCCGCTGATATTAAAAGTAATCAAGTTCTTTGCCCTGGGAGCTATAGTACCTTTATTATCCAATATATTCACTGTGATGAAAGAAATATCCTGACCATCAGCAACTATACTCTCTCTATCCGGAGTTAAAACTATTTTTGCTGGTTTACCAGCTGTGTATAATTCATGAGTGCAGATTCCCTTATCGTTTCGTTTTCCAACCGCTTTTAACTCTCCAGGTTCATAGTGAACCTTCCACATTAAGAATGGTCTTGAGGGTGATAATTCTTTGGAACCTAAGGACTTACCATTTAAAAGCAGTTCAACACTTTCACAGTTGGTATAGCAATGAACAAATATTGTGTCTTCTTTCCAGTTCCAGTGCGAGGCGACTTCTGGCCATCCCCAGAAGGGAACAAGTTTTATGTTTTTTGCATCCTTTGCATTCTGAGCTACAAGATAGACCATAGGTGTATCTGACCAAAGACTTCGGCGGAAATAGTAGCCAGGTTTTTTGAAACCACACAGGTCTAAGAACCCGCATAGAGCACTTCTACAGGGCCATTTTGGGCATTCCTCCCACGGGTTGGGTCCTTTTCGAGCGTCTTCGCCAATTCCGCTTTCGCCGAGATAGTCAAAGCCAGTCCACAAGAACTCACCTATAACGTATTCACTTTTCTGGGCTTTTAACCACTGGGAATATGACCTATAGGGGAAGGCATTCCCAGGCTGATATGGGTAATTAACCGTTTCGGTTGCAATTATTTTTCTCTCAGGATATTTCTTATGGTCTTCCTCATAGAATCTCTCGCTGTAATTGTAACCAACTACATCCAGAAGATCAGCAAAACCAGTCT
>Ga0209121_10004215_pt1 | contig 13511 bp, 10 predicted proteins | sample Cruoilmetagenom3_FD_187292 | JGI IMG/M metagenome (GOLD analysis project Ga0209121, IMG submission 187292) | Oil polluted marine microbial communities from Coal Oil Point, Santa Barbara, California, USA - Sample 3 (SPAdes) (version 2) | ecosystem: Environmental > Aquatic > Marine > Oil seeps ... | reverse complement strand
AGATAAATAAAACAGAGATAAACAAGCCGCAGTTCTTCCTCGACCAGGGCGTAGATTTCAGAACCGAGACAGAAGTAACGAAACTAAATTTAGAAGAGAACAACGTAGTCCTTAAGACCGGTGAGGAGATAAACTACGATTATCTCGTTATAGCGACAGGGAGAAAACAATTCGTGAAAGAAACGGAACTCGAAGGTGTTTACACTTTTAATAATGAGGAGGATGCGGAAAAGATAGAAGCCGCTCTGAATGTGGAGGGAGTGAAAAGCGCTTATATTCGTGGTCGTGGTATTATAGGATTGCAAGCGGCAGCCGCTTTCTCAACGAGGGGATTAAAGACTACGGTTCATGGCGGACCTCCTTCTTTGCTTCCTTCCAGCTTAGACCCCGATATGGGCGATATGGTCAAAGAGCGAATGGAGAAAGCGGGCATAAGATTTATTCTTGATAGCAGAGAGATAACAGCGATAAAAGGACATGAGGGGAGAGTAAAATCGGTTGTGATAGGAGAAAAGGAGGAGGAGATTCCGGCAGATATAGTTATAATTGGCAAATGGATGCTTCCCGAAGTAGACCTCGCAAGGGAAGCGGGTGTGGGTATAGGAGAAAGTGGGGGAATAGTCACGGATAGAGCAATGCATGTTAAAAGAGGAAGAGGGCATATAACTAATGTATATGCACTTGGTGACTGTACGGAAGTTGTAGACGCCATCACACATCGTCCGAGACTGAATCAACTTGCATCTACTGCTGTCACTCAAGCTACGGTTATAGCTGATAACATACTTAGCGATATCGGTGAGCAACCAAGTTTATATTCCCCTTGCGAATATTGTTTTGGTCCAACAGTAGCGGATGTCGGTGGTGTCTTGATGGGTTCGATAGGTGTTACATCCGAAGCGGCGAGTCGCGCAGGGATAAAAACAATAAGTGGTAAGGCAACGAAACTCGTAAAGGCAAGATACTTCCCCGGGGCGACGCCTCTCACCCTGAAATTGATCTTCGATGCGTATACCAAGAAATTAATAGGAGCGCAAATGGTCGGTGAAGCCACCGTTGCCGAACGGGTAAACGAGTTGGGAGTTGCTATACGTGCAGGTATAACCGCAGAGGAGCTGAGAAATATGGAGAGATGCTACGACCCTTCGCAGGCTTTGCTGATAGATGTAACGATAGACGCTGCGACAAAGGCTCTGGGTATTACACCGGTCTATTAGGCCCAAACCTAAATCTTTTTTTTCTTTCTATTTTTTCTACGAGGGAGAATTATAGAAAGTTTTTTATGCCTACAGCACGGACGTTAAAGCGATGAGAATGGCACAAAAAATGGTGATAATTGGTGGTGGTGATGCGGGAACGTACACGCTGGAAGCTATCTTCAAAAAAGGAGCGGAAGTGCTAAAACAGTTTGACATAACGCTTGTGAAGAAGGATAAGAGCGGTTCAGCATCTATTTGTGCAGTGCCCTTTGCATTGCAAGGCGTTTTTCCTATGAAGGATGTTGCCGAGATAGAGTCCCCAGAGACGTTCATTGGCCACGGCATTGACTATCGGACAGAGACTGAAGCAACGAGCATAAATTTAGAGAACGACACCGTGACTCTGAGCACTAGCGAGGAGATAAAATACGACTACTTAGTCATAGGGACAGGGAGAAAGCCTCATACCCCCGCAATCGAAGGAACAGACCTGGACGGTGTTTTTACAATGAGCACGGTAGAAGACGGGGAGAAGATCGCTGCGGCTATGAATGCGCCGGAAGCGAAGAATGCGGTGGTTCTCGGCTGTGGTACGATTGGACTACAAGTAGCTCTTGCTTTTTTGAAAAAGGGATTGAAGACCACGCTTGTAAGTGGGCATCCGACACCGCTATCCAGCTGCTTGGATCCCGATATGGGCGAATTAGTGCGTGAAAAGGTGGAGAAAGAGGGAGCCACGTTCTTCGTTGGTAAATCGGTAGAAGCACTAAAAGGAGATGGTGGAGCGGTGAAATCGGTCGTGATAGAAGAGGAGGAGATTTCCGCTGACATCGTCGTGATCTCGAAGGGCATGCTCCCAAATGCTGATTTAGCCAAGAGCGCGGGTATAGAGGTGGGAGAAACTGGTGGAATCGTTACGGACCAGTTTTTACATGTGAAGAAAGGCGGAGAGTACATGACCAATGTCTACGCGCTTGGCGATTGTGTCGAAGTCTTAGACGCTATTACGCTGCGTCCACGACTGAGCCAATACGCCTCTTCCGCTCTGGTGCAGGCTAAAGTGGTCGTCAATAACATCCTCGGTATCAGTTACTCACTTGAACCTGCTTTGAGCCCTGCCGTAGCAGCGATTGCCGATTTACAAGTTGGTTCCGTTGGAATTACATCAGCAACTGCAGAACGCTGTGGGATAAACGTAGTAAGTGGCAAGAAAGAGAAGCCCACGAAGGCACGATTCTATCCTGGACGGAAGTCAATGGCGGTGAAATTGCTCTTTGACACGTATTCCGAGCGCTTGATAGGCGCGCAGATAATCTCCGAGGAGATGGTTGCAGACCGGATAGACGGGCTCTGTAATGCGATAAGGAAAGGAATGACGGCGAAGGAATTAAGTAGAATGGAGAAGAGCTTTGATCCCTGTGTGTCATTACATCGCGATGTTATGGTTGACGCTACGGAAAAAGCGGTGGATCAGTTGACAAAAGGGGAGGCGTAGATAACAGGAAAAAATAAAAAAAGTCGCTACTACTGAAGAAAGCCAGGTAATATTGCCGTACAGGTATAATAAGGGGCAGTTTACGCCCTCCTCCTTATTTATTCCTTCATGCCTTCTTCCTTCATTTTTATGTGAATGGTATCTGCATGGTGATTAACCCTTCCAAAATCTATCACTCAGCGAGCCTTTGTAACTGCGTTTTATCTCTAAAACCCAGTGCTTTGATTATATCCTATATTAAAGACCTTATTGGCTTGAAGCGATCCATCTGAAAGATCAGTAGTATGATCCCGTATTTGACTATCCAGTCTATAGAATGCTTGTAACTCTACCAGCGCATCCTTCTTGTAATTCCTTTTCGTCAATCAGCTACAGAATATCACCAATCAGCCGCTTCGCCCACTTCAACTTCTTCCTTTTTTGCTCACTTACCTGCGTATCCTCGAAATCAAAGCCGATGAGTTCTATGCTACGCGCACCAAATTCCTTCGCCAGGAATACACACCGGTCACCATCGGTGAACCCGCCGAAGTTGTAAACGTTATGAAGCGGCTTGCTCTGCGTTGTGCAGAGCACGTTCTCATTTAATGCAGGCAGCACCTTCTTCAGCATCGCTATATTGTCACCATGCGCATGCACCACAAGTATCGAACCAAGCCGGTTTGCCGTAATAATATCCGGAATCGGTCCGTCAAGGTCAGTGCACACGATATCGGGTATTATAGCATTACGCAGAAGAACAGAAGTGGCACCATCCGCAGCTATCACCACATATTCTCGATAGAAGTGGACAACGTCAAACTCCTTTTCCTTCTCTCTTATATCGCGTTCCAAACATGGTGCATTGCCACAAATGATTACTCTTTTACCTGTTATGTGCTCTTCTACTTTCTGTTTTACGGCTTTTTCACCGGTTTTCCTTTTATACGACGCTATTATCGCAGAAGCCACTTTCGCCGCTTCGTCGTCTTTTGCTCTATCAAATCCAAAATCTTCCAAAATCTCCTCATAGATAGGTACCCAATCACTATATCTCATGGCACATATTCGTTTAAAAAAGAAAGATTAATCAATGTTTCAAAATAACCCTCCCTTACTTAAATGTCACCCTTCATACTCCGTACTCAAGACCGCTCTTATATGCTCTGCTGTTTTCTCACCCACATGTTCTACCTCCATCAATTCCTCCTTTGAGGCGGTTAAAATTCGCTCAATCGTCTTAAATCGCCTTAACAGATTCCTCGTCATCACGATGCCAATGTTAGATAATGCTGAGACGAGATATTCCTGCTGCTCTTTCAGCGATGCCGAAGGCTTCTTACCATGTGGATTGATCTCTGTTTTGTTCGGCATTTGCTCCCTCCTCGCAATCACGTATATCAGCGATGCGGTGTCTGCTTCGTCCCTCGTTTGGATGATGGGAACGGAGAAATCAACAGCTATGGTAGCCATGACAGCCCGTACTACATTTGGATGCACATTTCTCCGTCCATAGAGTGAATCACCCTCAATGACGAGCACAGGCTTCTCATACTCTTTCTTCATGCGAAGAATCTGCTCTAACAGATTCCTCCGTTTATTTATCAAAGAATCCAAAAAATCTATCGTGCTTTTCCGCTCTATACAAACTCTATCAGATACCACATAGTCGCCAATCCCTAAATTCTGTAATTTCAAGTCCACACCCGCTTTATCCAGAAACCGCGTCACGCCCGATTTCGTCTCCCGCGGATCCACAAAGATGGTCAGCTTAAACCCGTTTTCAAAGTCTGTTATTCTCCTTTGCTCCTCTTTTTCCGTAATTCGTGATTTGAACGCCAATTCCTCTTTATTCACAGTTTCTACCCTTTCTTCTCCTCCTGCGTCTTCAGCTTTGCTCTTCAGCATCCCCATCTCGCTTATCCTTCGCCGCATCTCGCGTTCCTTACTCCTGCTGAGCCAATAATAGGCTTCGTCTTTCGTTCCTTTTGCTATAAGCACAATTACCTTTCCTACTTTCTTACGTGCAGTCCTTCCTTTCCTTTGTATGCTCCGTATCGCTGAAGGAATAGGCTCGTAGAAGAGCACGAGATCGGTTGCTGGAATATCAAGTCCTTCTTCAGCCACCGAAGTGGCAACTAAAACGTTGTAAACGCCCTCTTTAAACTTATCTATTATTTCTACCTGTTCTTTTTGCTTCAATCCCTTATCTTCAGCCTTTGATGCCTGCCCGATGAACTTAACAGCCCTTATTCCCTCCATTTCTGCATTCATGTCATGCAACGCAGATATAATCATCTCCGCGGTATCCCGATAGTTGGTGAATGCAATTATCCGTGTGTCTGGATTGACGCGGATTTCCTGCTGCAGTATCTCTATCAGCGCGTTCAGCTTTGGGTGCTCGCCCTCGTACGAAGCTATCGTGCTCATAACTTCCACGAATTTGTTATCCTTCAACAATCTCTTTGCCGCTTTGCTCCCCTCCTTTGAAAACGCTTCGTTCCGCAAACGCTCAAAATACCGCCTCACTGCGAAAATGCCTTGAGTCTCTATCAAATCAATCGCATGCTTTATCTTTAACACCTCAGCTTGCAACGATAACGCCCTGTATAAGTCCGCATGCTTCTGGGTCGCTAATTGAGCCACTATTATCTGCCGTAACGCCAAAAGCTCTTTTTTTGATATGTCCTTGCTCCTCTTCTTTCGCCTTATAAAGCCAAGTTCTCGTAATTCTTCTATTCTTTCCGCTAATACCTCGTCTAATATGCGTTTCTGTCTCTTTATCTCTACAGGAACGTCTATGCCACGCCATTCAAAGCCCTTCTTGAATACAAACGGCGCTACATCGTGGTCATATTCTGTCCTGCTTTCAACCTTCGTTACACCCAACGACGTGCAGATTTGCTGTATCTTCTCCCTATCACTGCCCGGAGAGGCGGTCATTCCCAATACCAATGGCTCTTTCGCTTGCTCCGCATACTTCTCCGCAATGTAAACATATGAGTAGTTCCCCACTGCTCGATGACATTCATCGAATATCAGTAGTGCAACATCGCTGAGCGTAATTCTCTTGCTCAGCAAATCGTTCTCTATTATTTGCGGTGTGGAAACGACTATTTTTGCAGCGTCCCATAACTTCCCGCGCCTATCTGCCAGTATAGAGCCGGTGAACGTTTGTATAAACGAAGCATCAAGGTTTAAGACTTCTTTTAAAAACGCCGAATGCTGCTCGACCAGCGGTCTGGTAGGTGCCAAAAATAGAATTTTGCCCTTTGCCAGCCGGTTGACTGAAACTAATAGTGCTACGATCGTCTTACCCAGGCCGGTGGGCAAAACAACCATTAACGATCCTTTCTTCGCCTCTTCTGCAATGGATATTTGATACGATCTCCGCTCTACCACACCGTCTTTCAAAAGAGGATGCGATATGAATTTTGATGCACCTTTGGACGCAGCAGGATTGTGCATAAAAGAAAGTATAGTAAAGAGATAAATAAAGTTCTGTGCAGAGCAGAGTGTCAACTGAAAAATCGAGTGCAGAAAAATTTTTCCGCAAAGCTTTTATGCATCCTTAAATTAAGTAGAATGTGGCTGGCGCTGTACTTAAAGTACGGGGTATGTGACTTTAAGTTCTCTTCACAATCATCGTCAAATTCAAGTCCTTTTCTACTATCTTATCATAGTCGCCCTTTATATGCGGCTTTATCATCTCCAAGTCCCCTACTCCCGTTATTATCTCAGCAACCAGCGTGCCATCGCCAAATATTCTCACCACACCGTCACTCTCTGAGACTACCACCGCCACAGCATCTGTCTCTTTGGAGATAGAAGCGGCAGCCATGTGTCTACTGCCAAAACCCATTGGGAGATCTATATCTCTGTAACTCGCTTCAATATAGCGTGTTGCGGAAAGAACGTAGCCATCGCCACTGATAACAAAAGCGCCGTCCAGCTTTGCCAGCTCTTTTATTGTTCCCTGGACGTTTGCATCGCGCATGTCCTTTACTTCCTTTGGGTGATGTGCAAGCGGGTCTAAGATTAGGGGCTTTGACCTCTTTAACACTTCTTCTTCGTCCCCAACCACAAATAGTGTGCCTATACTCCACCCCTCTACACGTTGTCTTGCTATTCCCACCGCTATCTCTATCACCACCTCTAACACTTCAGGATCGCATTTTCTTACTTCCCTACAAATTCTGCCCGCCATTTTATCTCTGCTCTACCAAAATTATATTGCACTTTTAGCTTTATAAGGCCTTAGGTAAGTAGGGGATAGAATATATGAATGAAGAACTTAAATCCAAAAAACTCTCTTTTAACAAAACTTTTCTTTTTAGTAAAAGGTTTGTAAGGACCTATTCACCTTCACATATAACTGGCTTCTTTGAGATATGCGACAATAAAAATCCGTTGTATAAAGGTTCTATTGGCTGCGGCATTGTATTAGAAGCAGGCTGTGTAACCGAAGTTTCTTTCAATAACCACGCAGCAAAGACAAAAATAAAAATAGATGGCCGAGAGGCAGAGGCAAATACCACTAAATACGTTGTTGAGCATTTGGCCGGAAGGTCTGATGTTGATGTTGTGGTAACAGTCTCAACGAACTTTGAAGTGCCAGTAGGTTTTGGATTTGGTGCAAGTGGCGCCGGTGCGCTCAGTACTGCCCTCGCCTTAAACGAACTTTTATCGCTCAACATGACGGTAAATGAAGTAGCGCAAACCGCACACTGCGCTGAAGTGGAAAACAGTACTGGCTTAGGTGATGTAATTGCTGAGACGTACGGTGGCGTGGTGATAAGAAAGAAGCCTGGTCCTCCTGGAATAGGCGTAATTGATCGGATCCCATATAGAAACGAGAAAATAAGCTATGTAGCGCTCGGGAAAAAATCGACAAAATCGGTGTTAACGGAAGGTGGTGAAGAGATGAAACGGATAATAAACAAAGCGGGTAGGGACGCGATGAAAGCGTTGATGCGGAAACCCGCGTTAGAAACATTCATGCGTGCATCACGGGAATTTTCGTTACAAAGCGAATTGATAAGTGATACCTGCAAGGATGCGTTAGAGGCAGTGGCTGCCGAAGGGAAGGTTGCCAGTGTGGCAATGTTAGGCGAGACCGTTTTTGTCGTTGGCAATAGTGAGGCATTAAGAGAGTTCGGAGAAGTAAAGGAAAGTAGAATAGCTGATGCAAGAGTAAGAATTATTTGAGCACTTCTACGCTGAAAATTCTTTGTTTATTTTATTCCACGGGCTTTTCCTTTTTCACTTTCAAAACGTTGCCCTCGTCATCTAATATGAATTCCAGTAAGATTCTGTCGATTTTGCACGTTTTTGGATTCCAGATCCTTCCACACATCCCGCATTCAACATCACTACCTAATTCTATAACATACCAGCTTGCATCGGCGTACGGCGTTCCACAATAAGGACAAACACTAACCGCAACATCCAAAAATGCTTTATTATGCTCCATATGTTAAAAACTGTTTTGTTTTAAAAGAGTTCACGAGGACAGAATCAAATCTAACAGGGATTTTCTATCCACTTCTGCCCGGTTTTCGTTCCGTTCTCGATTGGAAATGGACTCAGGAGACATGCGAGCGAGAGGATGATTGAGAAACTGTTCGACAGGACGAGGCTTCCGTCACCTATCTCGATTAACTATCCCTGATCGGGACAACAAGGAATTTTTAACAGCTTTTAACGCATGCATGATAAAAACAATCCTAAAAGTCACGTATACCGGAACATTCTTCCCCCGTGAACTGGATTAATTGAATGCTATTTAAATAAAAAGGCTTAAGAAAGTTAAGGTAGATACTAAAAACTATGACGCCAGACCTTCCAGATGTGCAAGCATGCAGTCCTGACATAAAAATAAACCTGACGAGAGTGGGCGTAAAGAATGTGAAGAAGTTGGTAGAGGTAGCGAGAGGTGGCGAAAAAAGACCTATAGTTCTTGTATCGAATTTCCACATGTTCGTGGACCTACCAAGTGATATAAAAGGTGCAAATCTGTCGAGGAATCTCGAAGCGATGTACGAAGTGCTGGATGAAGCGGTCAGTACGAGGATATACGATGTCGAGGACTTGTGTAGTGAGGTAGCAAAGAGATTACTCGATCGTCACGCATACGCCTCTGTTGCTGAAGTAGGAATGAAAAGCGAGTATATGTTAATGCGAAAAACACCGGTGATGAAGATACCGTGTCAAGAGCCTGCAACAATCTTCGCTGAGGCACGAGCTTTTCGTACCCCCTTGCACGAGAAAAAAAGCGGCGTGCGTATAAAGAAAGTAATAGGAGCAGAGATTGCAGGTATGACTGCATGTCCATGTGCACAGGAACTCATGCGGGAGAAAGCAGCGGAAGAATTGGCGAAAATGGGAATGTCGAAGAGGGATAGCGACGCTTTTTTAGATAGCATACCTCTGGCAACACATAATCAACGAGGGAGAGGGACTATATCTATAGAGGTAGAAAATGACATTAAAATCCCGTTAGAGAAGATAATAGAGATAATAGAGGAATCAATGAGTGCTAAAACATACGAAATATTAAAACGTCCTGATGAAGCAAAAATCGTGGAAATGGCTCACCAAAAGCCTATGTTTGTTGAAGATTGCGTCAGAGAGATGGCAAAGCGAGTGGTAGAAACTTTTGAATATCTACCCGACGATTCTATCGTCACCATAACGCAGATAAACGAGGAAAGTATCCATCAGCACAATGCCGTTGCAGAACGAATTGCTTCTCTCGGTGACCTGCGCAGGGAGCTAAGAGAGGGGAATACCGAGCTGGAAGCCGGGGTGGCCTAGTTGGTTAGGGCGCCAGACTCATAATCTGGAAGTCGCGGGTCCGAACCCCGCCCCCGGCACTATTTAAAAAGAGCTTTTATCTCATCTATCCGTGCATCTGTCTTAACTGCGGTATCAGAGAATTGTGTTCTGCTTGCGGAGAACCCGTTCGTGTGCAGTGCATCAAGTAATGAAGAGATGGGTGGTGGAGGAACTTTCAAAGCCTTGCAGAGCGCGTGATGCTCATAAAAAAAGGGTATATCCAGCTCATGGATGCAGGTGTAAACGATTTTCATTGCTTCCTTCTTCTTGCCCAGCTCTCTTTTTCCCAGTTCCTCATGCACCTGCTCGCAAAACGCCTTCTCTTTTATCGCCGAAATATACAACGGACCTGCAATGCGCATTTTCCTACCACAGATGCTGCATTTATTTCCTACGCGCATCTCCAGCATATCTTCGCAGGAGAATGAGAACCGATGCCCGCATGAGAAGCAATGAGCGATGAACCCCAGCCGTTTCATGCTATCATCTGCCTTTTTCGCTCCTTTTTCCACGCGTGCGATAACTCGTATGAAATGTGCCGAAGCATACGAGAGCAGTGGCTGTATCGCCTTGTCATATTTGCACAGCTCGCGCGTTACGGCACCTAAGAGGACACGGGTTCCCATCTCCGCGTGATATTCCGTATTGAGAAGACGCGCACCGTAGTTCCGCACGCCACCGGTATGAGCGCCGCATAAGGGCGCGGTATCAGTCGCCGTAATCAACAACATTTTCTTTACCGACTTGCAGGCAGAGTCCAGAAACGGAACTGGCGATCCAAAAGGGTCTATATCCACCAAATCGTATTTGGTTTGTACGAGAAGCACATTCGCATTCTCGTTACAAGCCGATGCTCGCTCTTCTATCTCATTTAACCTTATATTTCGTTTTATCAGTTCGTAAGCAGGCGTGCTTCGGTCGTTTATAGTCACCGACAATCCGACTTCATTCGCCACTCTTATTCCTCTTACGCCAGTTCCCGCAAGTGCATCTGCGTATGTCACGTGAGAACGCTTCGGTAGCGATGAGACAAAAGTAGCTACGGCTGCTATGTCTATATCCCGGCACAACTCCATTGCAGGATTATAGAACATGGATTTGGTGAGGTGCTGCTGCGGCACTATTATTCGAGTGGTTCCTTCTTTTATCTCCGAAAACATCTGTTACAGAGAAATAGGGAAAGTTATTTATATAATTTCGGCTAATAGGAATATTTACGGGTAGGGAAAGAAATATGCTGCCCTTTAACAAAAATAGCTCACCAGAATCATAAAGATCTTGGAGGTAAAGATTGCTCGAACAAAAAATGCCAAGCATCACGACACGAAAGTATAACTCTTGGTGTGAGAAACGTGCACTTGTTTGTGCAGACCAAGATAAAATTAGACGCGCTACGGCGTTTTTCACTCGACATAATCTGGCACCATCAGAACGTGCAACATTCTACATCCATGAACTGACTAACTGTGAAGGTCTAGAATTCGTAGCATTCTCTAATACCGAACTTAGAAATACTATTCTGCTTCCCTACGGAGTTGTTCTCGTACCTTGCTTCCTTAGTGATATTGACGGGCAAAGCGCTCAGAATCCGCTTGTGCAATTGACGATGAAAATGGTAGGCGAAAGTCGGTTCATATACGACGGTTGGATCCCAATCCAGACGTGGGATGAGCAAAATGTCCGAAAAGCAGTTCGAAATATTGATGAGGCATTGTCAGTTTTCTGCCTGCGTGGACGCACTTTTTTCGATTGGGAACCGAAATATCCTGCACCAGATGAGTCCACGTCGATTTACAAGTTCGAAAGTCGGCATTTCCAAGAGTTAGAAGAAATTACTCGAATCCTTGATTCTTTGGGGCAAGGTGATCGTAATGCTCTTTACCGAAGTTTAGCCTGGCTCTCTCAAGGTCTCCGCCTCAACGAACCAGCAGCACGTTTTTTCTTTTCAATACTGGCCATCGAATCTCTTGCAACATATATTGAGGAGAAGGCACAAGACGATTCTCCTCTAGTCGTGTTGAGAACTAGACCTTTCACAGAAGCCGAGCGTGAAAAGTGTATTGAAGATTGCCTTTTAGAAAACCTTCAAGATAATCCGACAGAAGCTATACGAAGAGCCTACTTCGATTGTGTCGTTTCTATAACGCAGCAATTGAAACGCCACTTTAGACACGTATTCCAATCTGATCCCGAGTTGTTCACTCTCCTCTTCGAGCAAAAAGTCGAAGGAAAATCACTATATGATCTCCGGCATGATGTTGCCCATGGAAGTGCTGATGCTCTGAGTGAGGTTCAAAGAGAACGGATTCAGCAAAGAGTCTGGGATGCAGAGAAAGTTGCTCGTCGGTATATCTTGACCGTATTTGAGACTGCATTAGGTGCTCAGCCCTTTAGCAAAGGTATAAAAGCAGCTCTCTGGCTTGGCATCCAAAATAGTGTTGTATCAAGCGAAGATATGTACCAAGGCCCAACACACATGGCGGTTCTGTATTCCTAAATTACCTAATCACAATCTACTCAAATATCTATAGCGCAAACTCTAGATCTACCACACCTTCACAACTGTTTAACCAAGACCTACCGCAACCCAATCCTCGCCTCGTTAACATCCAACCCTTCCCACTTTACTTTATATCTGAGGTGCGCCAGCACCTCGTCGGCATTCGTTAACCCTATCTTTTCAATAGCCTTACGCGCTTCTCCGTACTTCTCTAAATAGCATCCCTACGCATACTCACCAGTTTTAAAACCCGTCCATTTTTACATTCACCGGGTGCATCACCGATTATTTCCCAAATAGTGCATTTATCGCCCTCTCTTAGACCTGCGGGATGACACGAATCAAATAGCTCACAATTGGATTCTTTACAATCAGGTGGCACAAAAACAATTTTAGAGTTTTTGAACGTGTATGCCGCTTCTATCACCGCCGTTATAGGCGCTTCTGTTACTTCTACCACACATACACCATTTTCATGGATGTAACAATCATGTTTCATTTCATCTCTTACCTTCTCTACTCTGTACCGCCTGTCTACTTCAAGGTTTGTGCACGCATTTTTCAACTTGCACTCTTCACATTTCTTTGACGCCCCTAAAAAGATGAACTCTTCGCCTTCTTTCGCTAATTCAGCACCAATTAACGTTACGAGCCGCCCTTCTTCCATTTTTTCCCCATTACCTTTCTTTAACCTATTCCACAGCCCCGCCATTTCTCTTCCGTTTTCTTAATTATTCTATTCTATCACTTGGGTAACCATGGCAAGTCTTTCTGCCGCTTCATACGTGAGTCCTGAATCACCCAATATAGTATATCTACTGGGATTTATTTTGTGCGCGTAGGTCAGCGCTTCGATCAAATCTGCGTCTTTAATACCCAATTCTTTTGCAGTCGTTGGAGCACCGATTTCTTGCATCACGTCTCGGATACGCTGCCAGTCCTCCCCGTACAGGTGTGTCATCATTATGGTGCCAACACCGCATTGCTCGCCGTGTAAAGCAGGTCTTTCCGCTATCATATCCAGAGCATGACTGAATTTGTGTTCAGAGCCAGAAGCTGGAGCGGATGAGCCTGCGATGCTTATCGCAACGCCACTGGAGACCAATGCCTTTACCACTGTCCGGGTGGATTGTTCGTCATGTTTCTTTATTTCCTTGACATTCTCCATAATCATATTTGCGGTCATTTCAGAAAGTGCCGCGGCGTAACTGCTGAATTCCGCGTTCCTTAACCGGTGTGCAAGCTGCCAATCCTTTACAGCGGTGTAGTTGGCAAGGAGATCGCCGCAGCCAGCAGCAGTAAACCGATAAGGAGCGGAAGATATTATCTTTGTGTCAGCAACAATAGCGAGTGGTGCCGGTGTTTGAATGGAAACGGGATTCCTTCTGTCCTTATCCTTCAGAGATGCCCGTGGTGAGACTATGCCATCGTGTGATGCTATGGTAGGCACAGAAATAAAAGGAACGCAAAGCTCAGAAGCAGGTATTTTACCGGTGTCTAT
>Ga0209121_10004214_pt1 | contig 13513 bp, 10 predicted proteins | sample Cruoilmetagenom3_FD_187292 | JGI IMG/M metagenome (GOLD analysis project Ga0209121, IMG submission 187292) | Oil polluted marine microbial communities from Coal Oil Point, Santa Barbara, California, USA - Sample 3 (SPAdes) (version 2) | ecosystem: Environmental > Aquatic > Marine > Oil seeps ... | reverse complement strand
TATCTGGTGGTGTCGGCATTGTCCGGTGTGATCGGTGTTGTCAGCCCGACTGGTGCCGCGCGTGCCGCCGACTGGATGCACAAGCACTCGATCCTGGTCATGGGGATCGTGCTGATTTTCGGACTTCTGGCCTGGGATGCCTGGATTGGCGAAATCAGCCATTTCCCGGAACAGTGGCGGTTCACCATACGCAAACCCGTCGACGAAGCGGTGGACTGGCTGGCGACCAATCCCACGTTCATTGGCTTTACCAAGGGGCTGAAGGCGTTCATCTATCTCTACATCCTGAACCCTCTGGACAAATTCATCACCGGCCTGCCGTGGTTCTACGTGCTGGGGATGTTCTTTCTGGTGGTCTGGCGTTCGGTCAGTCTGCGGTTTGCCATTGTCACCTTTGCGGCGCTGATGTTCACCGGAATGGCCGGGCTTTGGGACATCACAATGTACACGTTTGCCTCGACTACGGCTTCGATTACCATCTGCCTTTTGGTCGGACTGCCTCTGGGCATTCTGGCCGCCTATAGCCGCACGATAAATGCAATCCTGACGCCTATACTGGATGCGATGCAGACCATGCCGGCGTTTGTCTATCTGATCCCGGTGCTGATGTTCTTTGGCGGCAATCCGGTGACGGCCGTCATTGCCACGGTCATCTATGCCATCCCGCCGATGATCCGTATGACGACGCTGGGCCTGCGCCAGTTGCCCGAAGAGATCAACGAAGTGGCCGACATGTTCGGTTCAAGCACATTCCAGACATTGGTCAAGGTGAAGCTGCCCATGGCATCTCCGTCGATCATGCTGGGGGTCAATCAGGCGGTGATCATGGCGCTGGCAATGCAGGTGATCACGCCTCTGGTGGCCGGGCTGGGTCTGGGCAAAGAGGTGTTCCACGCGATGAACACAGCCGATACCGGGCGTGGGCTGGTGGCGGGGATCGGCATTGTCCTGCTGGCGGTGGTTCTGGACCGGCTGACCCAGGCCTGGACGCGCAATCAAAGGAAAGCGTTGGGGATATAGGTGCCTGCCACCCGGCTCAGGGAATTATGTTAGACACATCATGGCAGTGTCGCTAAAGTGACGTCAAGATGCGTCTAACAGGATGAATTACCTGAATATATTCGCACCAACAGCAACAAAACCAAAGACAGGGAGACGATTATGTCAATGATTAAATCGCTTAGTGCGGCGGCATCTGCCGGTGCGCTTGCCATGACCTTGGGTGTCGGCACGCAAGTCCAGGCTGGCGGTGTGCTGACGGCACCCGAGGCAGACTGGACCGGTGGTCAGGTGACCTGCAAGGTGCTGGAAATCATTCTGGAAAACGAGTTGGACTACAAGGTCAAACGGATCACCATGCCGTCTGGCCCCGGTGTACGCGAAGGCATCCGCGCGGGCGACCTCGACTTTGCCTGTGAAAGCTGGCCGTCCTATGATTCGACCAAAGAAAAATACGTCACCGAATTTGGCGGCGACGGGTCGGTTGCCAAGCTGGGCGACACTGGAATTGTCGGAGTCAGTTCGTATTATGTGCCGCGCTATCTGGTGGAAGGGGAAGGTGCCAAGGCCCCTGACCTCAAAACGCTGGCCGATCTCAACAAATATGTCGATTTGTTCAAGGCTCTGGAAACCGGTGACAAAGGCCGTCTGATCGGCTGCCCGACACCTGCGTGGGAATGTGAGGATTCCAAACGGCTTGAGCTGAACGGTATCAATTTCGTCGCCGTTGAACTGGGTGCGGAAACCGCGCATTGGGCCGAGATTCAGGCGGCTTACAAGCGGGGCGAGCCGTTTGTTGCCTATGCCTGGGAGCCGCATTGGATCCATGCATCTCTTGACCTGGTTGCGCTTGAACTGCCGCCGTTTTCCGCCGACGCATGGCCTGCCACCGGCTGGGCCGAGGACATACCCTATAATTATGGCCGACCCGATCTGATCGATACCGATCCAGCGGCTGCAAAGCTGATCATCAACTCCAGCCTGAGCAATGAAGTTCAGGCGGCTATGATCCTGGCCATCGACGTAGATGGCCGTGATATAGACGAAGTGGTTCAGGAATGGGTGGATGCCAACGAGGCCGTTTGGCGCAAGTGGCTGCCCGGCGGCAGCTAAAGAAAAGCTGGAGTGCGTAGACACGAAAGGCGGGCTTTGGAATAGGCCTGCCTTTTTATTTGGCGGATGCTCATCAAGCCCGTATTGGGTTTTCTTCGCATGCGTCCTGCGGTTGTTCTGCTGTCAGTGCAGTTGGATGCGCGCCCAGGGCCCGGATAGGGTCAGGGCAGCAAAGGCACCCGCCCCTGTTCGCTGAGCAGCCAGCAATCGCGCCCCTCAAACACCGCCGGGTGGATCGGACGGCCATAGCCCGCGCCACCATCAAGGTCGATGCGATTGCCGAAATGCCGCGGATGGTCCAGCGCCGTATGGCCATGCACCACCAGCCAGGGGTGCGGATCGATATGGCTCAGGAACGGATCGCGGATCCAGATCAGATCATCCTCGATCTGTTCCTCAAGTGCCACCCTTGGAAGGATACCGGCATGAACAAACAGCAAATCCAAATGCCGATGCCAGAGCGGCAGCCTGCCAAGGAAATCCACATGCGTCTGGGGCACGACCGCGCGGGCGGCCTGAATATCCGCTTGCGCGCCCGGATCACTCACATTTTCAAGCCCGTATGAGTCCAGTGTCGCTGCGCCGCCCAATCGCGGATGCAACCACCCTAAACCCGATTTGATCCGGGGATCATATTGCAGGCCAGCCCGGACAAACCCCTCGAACAGACGGTCGTGATTGCCTTTCAGAACATGCCAGCGCCTGCCCGCCGCCTGCCCTTGCATCAAGTGGTCAATCACGCCCCGGCTGTCCGGACCACGATCCACCAGATCACCCAGAAACACGATCTCGGCGTCTGGCCCGCCATCGGCGGCAATCAGGTCAAGCGCGCCAAGCAGTCCGTCAAACTGGCCGTGAATATCGCCGATGGCATAAATCGTCATATTTCATTCCAGACTGGCAGCCGGGGCCAATTTCCTTGACGGATCCACCCATAGCGGACCATCTGATCCGGGGCCACGGGCTTGCCTTGCGACAACCCCGCGCTCAGATCAACCGATGTCAAAAGCCAAAGGTTTGACTTGCGTGAACAGCCCGGTTTTTTCCAACAGATCTGTGACAGAGGCAGCCACCGGCGCGTCCACATAAAGCAGGGCAATCGCCTCGCCGCCCGCCTCCGAACGGCCTAGGGTGAAGTTGGCAATGTTCACGCCGTTTTCGCCCATGGTCTTGCCCAGCAAGCCGATAATGCCCGGTACGTCCTCGTTCGTGGTATACAGCATGTTGGCCCCGACTTCGGCGTCGATGTTGATCCCTTTGATCTGAATAAACCGTGGTTTGCCATCGCTGAATACGGTCCCGGCAACCGAGCGTTCCCGCTTGTTCGTGACAACGGTAACCTTGATATACCCGTCAAAGGCCCCGGATTTGTCCTGGTTCGTGGTACTGATCTGGATGCCACGTTCCTTGGCGATCACCGGAGCAGAGACCATGTTCACATCCGGATTGGCCTTTTTCATGATGCCCGCGATCACGCTGCAATTCAGCGCATCCAGGTTCATTTCCGCGACCGACCCGTCATAGAGGATGTTGATCGCCTTGATCGGCTCATCCGTCATCTGGCCGATAAATGCGCCAAGGTGACTGGCAAGGCTGATCCATGGCCCCATGACCTTGGCCTCTTCGGCGGTGACCGACGGCATGTTCAACGCGTTGGTGACAGCCCCGGTCAGCAAATAGTCGGACATCTGTTCAGCCACTTGAAGGGCCACGTTTTCCTGCGCCTCAGAGGTCGCCGCGCCCAAATGCGGGGTGCAGACCACGTTGGGCAGGTTGAACAGCGGATTTTCAGTCGCCGGCTCGGCGCTGTACACATCAAAGCCAGCCCCCGCGACATGACCGGAAGTCAACAGATCGGCCAGGGCTTGTTCATCGACCAACCCGCCACGGGCACAATTGATGATACGCACGCCTTTTTTGGTCTTCTCAAGGTTTTCCCGGCTCAGGATATTGCGGGTCTGATCCGTCAGTGGCACATGCAGGGTGATAAAATCGGCACGCGACAGAAGGTCGTCCAGTTCAACCTTTTCAACCCCCATCTTGTCGGCCTTTTCGATCCCAAGAAAGGGATCATACGCCAGCACCTTCATCTTAAGTCCGCGCGCCCGGTCGCAGACAATGCCGCCGATGTTTCCGGCCCCAATCACGCCCAGCGTCTTGCCGGTCAATTCGGTGCCCATGAATTTCGACTTTTCCCACTTGCCCGCCTGGGTCGAAGCACTTGCGCTCGGGATTTGCCGGGCGACGGCGAACATCATGGCGATGGCGTGTTCGGCTGTGGTGATCATGTTGCCAAAGGGCGTGTTCATGACGATCACACCCTTTTTGCTGGCAGCTTCTTTATCGACATTGTCTGTGCCGATACCCGCGCGGGCAATGACCTTGAGGTTGTCGGCGTGGCGCAGAATGGTTTCGGTCACCTTGGTGGCCGAGCGAATGGCAAGGCCGTCATACTGACCGATGACTGCGGCCAGCTTTTCCTTGTCCTTGCCCAGATCAGGTTCAAAATCCACGTCGATGCCACGATCGCGAAATATCTGAACAGCGGTAGGGGAAAGTTTGTCGGATACGAGTACTTTGGGAGCCATTAGTCTGGTCCTTTCGAATTGAGAATAGGGGATGGTGGGTTTTCACCCACCCTACAAATCTGCTGTAGGGTGGGTGAATACCCACGCCAATACCGTTCTTTACTGCGCTTCGATTTCGATTTGGAAAGCCCACTCCAGCCAAGGCAACATTGCCTGGATGTCCGAGGTTTCGACCGTACCGCCACACCAGATACGCAGTCCCGCAGGCGCATCGCGATAGGCCCCGATGTCCAGCGCGATGTTTTCGCCTTCAAGCCGTTTGGCCACCGCCTTGGCGAATGCCGCTCCATCCTTGATCCGTTCATCGGTGAACTTCAGGCATACGGATGTGTTGGATCGCGTTGCCGCGTCCTCGGCCAGATTGGCAATCCACGCATTTGCGGCGCAGAAGTCATGCACCGCTTGCGCGTTTGCATCGGCACGGGCAATCAACCCCTGCAACCCGCCAACCGACCGCGCCCAGTCCAACGCGAGCAGATAGTCTTCAACCGCCAGCATGGACGGTGTATTGATCGTCGCGCCAGTGAAAATGCCTTCGATCAGTTTACCGGCCTTGGTCAGGCGGAATATCTTGGGCAAGGGCCAGGCGGGTGTGTAGCTTTCCAGCCGCTCCACCGCGCGCGGTGACAGGATCAGCATCCCGTGCGCCGCCTCTCCGCCCAGAACCTTCTGCCAGCTGAAGGTGGTCACATCCAAGCAGTCCCAGGGCAGATCGCAGGCAAATGCTGCCGATGTCGCATCGCAGATGGTCAGCCCGGCGCGGTCATCAGCAATCCAATCACCATTTGGCACCCGAACACCCGAGGTTGTCCCATTCCACGTGAATACCACATCATTGTCGAAATCGACCGAGCCCAGATCAACGATTTTGCCGTAGTCGGCGGTTTTCACCACCGCATCCAGCTTCAACTGTTTGGACACGTCTGAAACCCAGCCCGCGCCAAAGCTCTCCCAGGCCAGCATCTCAACACCGCGCGCACCCAACAGCGACCACAGCGCCATTTCCATCGCACCGGTATCCGAGGCTGGAACGATACCGATCCGGTAATCATCAGGTATGCCCAGCACCTCCCGGGTGCCTTCGATCGCAGCCTTCAGCTTGTCTTTACCGATGGCGGCCCGGTGCGAACGGCCAAGGGCAGCGTCGGCAAGGCGCGATACATCAAATGTTGGGGGTTTGGCACAAGGGCCCGATGAAAAACGCGGATTAGCCGGCCGCGTTGCCGGTTGTTCAGTCGTCATTTGTGCTATCCTTCCAGATAAGCGCCCCTCGTTGGGGAGGGGTGTCCCACTTGCCCGGTTATCCAAAACTCAGCAGAACTTCAATATCAAAAGGCAATTACCCTGCACTATTGTGCGGCCTGCGCGTCAAAGCCGCCGGGGCAGTAATATTATCGTTCGGTCCTGCAAGTCCTGAACCTTGGGTTTGTGTTGGGCGACCCCGGAGAAAAACTCTTCAGGAAGAGTTTTGCAGGCCTCTGGCGTTTCCTCGCAAGCGTAAACCTTGCGCCCCGTCAGATAGGTCAGGCGCAGCCGCAATCCGCGCGCCTCCTGGATGCCGGCCTTATCCGCAGCCGGAAGATCCAGGTACGATCCGATCACATAGATCGGGCCGCTCTGATAGCTGGTCTGCGCCGCCATGTTTCTGGTCTGGACCTGCCAGTCACGAAAGTTCAGGTATTGTATGGCCGTCTGAAGCATGTAGCTGGCCGTAATAAGGACAAGGACATTTCGCGCCATACGCGCCCAAAGGCCGCCCCGGTCGCGGGCAAGCAGGGCAACACGCACGCACACCACGCAATAAAGCACCCACGCAAAGGTGATTGCCCGCACCGGCACGGTCACTCCGGCCATGATTATTTGCAGGCACAGCAGGCAGATCCCGGCCACCAGGCCCGTTAGAATGTAAAGTGTCACCCACGGATCGACGCGCGCCAATATAAGCATACCACCGATCAGAAGCAGACCATGTGCGACAATGAAGGGCGGAAAATGGAACGCTATTGTTGCCGCAGATTTTCCGAGAAAATCCAGAACCAGTTCAAGGTTGGCGGTCAGCGATGCCATGTCACGCAACGGATTAGGATTGCGCCATTCGGCCATCGGGATGCCAAAAATACCATGTTCGGCGTAGTTGAGGCAGTAGATCAGGAATATGCCCATCGCAAAGCTGAATACGAATATTGCCATCAGGGTTATCAGGTCGCGCCAGGACCGGCGAGCGTCACGGGAGGTCAGGCAAACCGCCAGCAGAAACAATGGATAGGATGTGTACGCCATGAGAGTCGCCGGAACGAAAAGCAACAACAAAAGACGCATTTTGCGTGGTTCAATAATCGTTGCAAGCACCGCAAAAAGCGCGACCAGACCCAACCCAGGAATAAGAGTATTGAACCACAAGGATATCAGATAGGCAGGCGGTGCGACAGCAATCATCAGCGCCAGGACAATAGTGTACCAGCGTTGTTCGGTTCGGCCACAGGCGTTGACGGCGGCGGCTCCGGCAAATGTCGCCCAGAAAAGTTGATAAACGACAAAGTTGAGCCACGCAGGCGACGCCCACCCCCGCAAGTGCCACCAGTAATTCAGCCAGCGCCCTTCGTGCAGGGTTTTGATATAAAACCCTGACGGGTCAGCCAGCAGCGCCGGAAAATCGTCATGGCGCACCATCGGGTCCAGCAATTGCGTGCTGGAGGCAATCAGCAGGCCCAGATACGCGAACCCGACCGTCACGAGTAAGGGAGACCATGAACCGGCCTTCTCTGCATGATCCACAGCCATGTTTTCGGTCATCCGTTCTGGCGCTGTGCCCGGCGAACCACCATGGCCGCCCGCATCTGTGCAATTCGCGTGACCGTGTTGCGTGGTAACATGGAAACCACCACCCGACGCATCCGCCATGCCAGATCTCCACGGTTCTGGACTTGCGATCCGGTTGGAACTTCTGTCGCCAGTACTTTCTCAGGCAGTCCCTTTCGGCCCGCTTCGTTGGCATAAAGTATCGTGTTGTAGCGGTACCAGTTTTCTACGCCCTTCGCCTCTTTAATCTGCGGGCGGACGCAATCAAAAGCCGAATAGCCCCGAGCTGCAAAGAGATCCTGCCAGAAAGACAATGGTCTTTCGTTGATATGAAACTCGCCACCTTGCCCAGGCACAGCAGCCGAAAACAGAACCCGGTCGCTGTGGCGGGTCAGGCTGTCCACCAAAGTTTTTGAAGCGCTTTGCGGAAGATGCTCGCCAACCTCAAGGCTTTGCGCCAGATCGAAACGCTGACCAAGGTCCAAAGGCCGGGTCAGATCACAAGGCCGGAAGGCATCGACGGGGATTGCAAGGCGTTCGCGATCAACATAATCGCCATCCACAGCAATGACGTCCCTCACACCGGCTTCCATCCACTCCCTCAGCCACACGCCCCGGCCGCTACCAAGGTCCACAACGCTTTTGGCATTCAGCCACGGCTGGACCACTGTGATCACCCGCTGGGCAGACATCCGCGCACCCGCGTCGATATAGTCAAAAAACTCGTTCGAGTAGATATGTTTCATTGCCTCTCCACGGGTACGTTTGATTCAGAGAAAACCCAGATCCTAAAGAATAAGTAGTTTTGCACTGGAAGAACCACCGTGACCACTGCCGCTGAAATCCAGTTCGACCAGCCCAGCCCTGGGCCAAGTGTTCCTGTAATCAGTGCCGACACCAAAAGTCCGATGCTGATTGTGAAAGCAAAGCGACTGATCTGGTCTGGCAGGGCCAATGGCCGCCGGAATGTCCAGGCCGTCTGACCCACATACTGAACCAGCACAGCCAGCACGAAGGCCAGAAAGTTGGCCAATGGGACAGCCAACCCCAGCGAAAGAAGGGTCAGGTAACCCAGGAAATAAAGCGCGGCAACGCCTGTTCCGACCACGGCAAAGCGCAGGAATGTTCTCTGAGACAGGCGGTTCACGACAATTCCTTCTTTTCGGCCTGACCAATCTTTTCGGCCTGACCAATCTCGCCCACTTCATCGGACACAAAATACAATGGCCGACGCTTTGCCTCGACATAAAGACGGCCAATATATTCGCCCAGGATTCCCAGCGTCAAAAGCTGGATGGCCGAGAAAAAGCTGACGGCAAGTAACATAGAGGCCCACCCTGGTGCGACACGGAACCAAATGAGGGAACCGAATACGTATGCGGCCATGACTAGCGTCACTAACAGGCTAAAAAATGACAGACGTGTGGCAAATCGCAACGGGCGGATCGAAAAACCCGTCAGGGCATCGGTCGCCAGACGCATCATGGCGCGAAACGGATATTTGGTTTCCCCGACGCTGCGCGCCTCGCGCACATATTCCAGACCAATCTGACGAAAGCCCGCCCATGCGAACATTCCCCGAATAAACCGCGCCTGCTCGGGCATCTCCAGCACGGCCCGCAATACCCGCCGGCTGACGAGGCGAAAATCGCCGGTATCCTTGGGAATGGGAACATCCGAGAGCGAATTCAGGAACCGGTAGAAAAGGAAAGCTGTCAGCTTTTTGAACGCCGACTCGCCCTGTCTTTCCACCCGGCGACCATAGACCACGTCATAGCCCCGATCCATCATGAGCATCATTTCCGACAGAACTTCGGGAGGATCCTGCAAATCGGCGTCCAGCATGAAAATTCGCTCGCCCTGGGCCGCCTCAAGACCGGCTGTCAGCGCCACCTGGTGGCCCCGGTTTGCCGAAAGCAACAATCCACGCACTTGCGGAAGTTGCTCGTGCGCGGCTTCGATTGCCTTCCATGTGCCATCGGTCGACCCGTCATCCACCAGGATAATCTCGGCCTGGCCCGCGCAGGTTTCGATGACCTTCGCAAGGCGGTCAATCAACAATGGAATCGACTCTTCCTCGTTGAAACAAGGAACGACTATGGACAGGTACATTTTGCTCAATCCGAATTTTTTTGTTTTTCGGTATTTGGCGGCAAGAGACCGCAAACGACCCTGCATTGCAATACTGCGGCAGTCGCGGGCCTGATTATGCCAGGGTGATGAGAATCGGTTGTGCGCAAAATGCAACAAATAGGCCCTTCGCGCATTTGGATGCGAATATGGCAGCGAAGCCTTTCGCATCCGCCGTGAACGCAAGTGCCCATTGCGTCAGAATGACCGTGGCGTGCGCTATTCCACTGAAACGCCGAACACAGTAATGGCAGCCCCCAAAACAGCCAAAAGGCAAAAAACCGCAGCCTGCGGCAATTGCCCCTGCCGCCGCGCAGAGACGGCGGCGATTGCCGATTGCAGACCGTAATAGGCGGCAAATGCACGGGACGCGTAGCTGATGATGCCGAAAACACCCAAGGTCCAGGTCAGCACCAGCCCCGCCGCCACCAATATCAAGTATGCCCCGCGTGGTTGCAGCCTGTACCGGGTCAACTCGCCAATTAGCCCACCCGACCCGACAGCATCCGCGACCGCCGCACTAAACTGAGCGCTTAGGGCCGCAGCGACCAATAGCACCGAAAGGATTGGCGCGACAAAAGCCATGAGAGCGATAATCGCGGTTTCATCCAAGGCTATCTGACCACGTTCAAAGGAAAAGGTCAGCAACACGATGTAGGTTATGTAGATTGCGCTCGATAGCCATTGCGCCAGCTTCATCGACCGTATGCGCGTGGCCGCATCATAGGTGTCACCCAAATAGCGTGAGGTCTCAAAACCCTGCACCGTCACCACCAGCCCAAACACCAACGTCACAGCTGCCCAGCCAGTCAGAACCGGTGCCTCGACAACCAGCCCCCCCTCACCAACCTTACCGACAAAGTACCAGCCTAGCCCGAACAACAACCCGGCTATGATCGCCAGTTTGATCCCCACCGTCACCTGCTCCATTCGTTCCAGGGCTGTGAACCCATAAATCCAGCCAACCCCGAGGATCACCAGAAATACCCCTGTCGTCAGTAAGCGGGCGTGGAACTTGTCGTTGAGGTCGGTCAGGCTCAGACCAAACTCGCCAAACAGGTTGAGGTAGTAGGCCACCGAAATCACATAGGCGAAAACAAGTGCCCAGGATGCGACGTTCTCCAACCCCAGTTCTAGCCGTGAACGCACATAGAGGGACTGATCAATCGTTGCGATATTATACCTGATGGCTGCCCCGAACAAATAGGCCCCGATGCACAAGGCAGTCATGACCAAGGGGGACATCATGCTAAACGAATTATGCAAAATCGGTCCGATCACCAGAAACCCGCTGCCGATGATGGATGCCAGGGGGGTGATTGTCGCGCGCCACTGGGTTGCCCCGGACAGTTTCGGATGCAAAAGCAACCCGCCTGCGCCCAGCACGACGATCATGATAAATGTGCTCAACATAGGTGTACGCCCAACGCAATATTCAGTTTCTGAGAGCCTGCATCAGGTAACACACGCGCTAAACCAAAGCGATTGGTCAAATTCGACATCGAATATTCGGGCGCATTGCCAAAAGAGCGGGCTCTTTGCTTCAATGGGGTTTTGTCCTAAATGTCAAATTCTTGTCTTAATTATGCCTCTGAAATACCAGGCTTTGTTATTAGAGATGCTGCCATGACTCTTATTGACCCTTCATCGCAGTTGCCCGCGCACAGACCACGCCGGAGAAATCGGATTCAGCGTTTGGTGCTGTTGTCTGTCATAACAATGTGCGGGCTGACGATGATTGCCATCCTTGTTTCCCAACCACAGGTCACATCGCAACTTCAGTTGGCGGCGCAACACGTTTCAGCCCGGTACAACGGTGAAGCCAGAGATCCGGCAGAAGTGTTGAGTTTTAGTTCCGAGGAAGGCTCAGGCACATCGACAGCAAGGGTCACAAGAAAATACTCAATCGATCAAAGAGCCAGGGAATCCATGCCGCGTGACCGTGTACGCGTGCGCCGGTCTGGCATTGTCAGCGCAGATTAAGGTCCGGCCCTCAAGCGGCGCAAATTGACACCATTTACAATGTCGAAGATCGTTTTTTCTGGCCATAAACCGGCCCGCTCCACGAAACCTGAGGGACAGCGAATCCTCTCTCGATCTCCAAAAACATCCGGCAATATCTTTCCCCGTCGGCCCACCTGTGCAAGTTTGCCTTGGTGAGCATCAAAAGCGGGAGAACAAGATGCCAATCACTACTTGCATTTTCGACGCCTATGGCACCCTGTTCGACGTCGCCGCCGCCGCGCGGCAGGCCGCAGAAGAACCCGATTTCCCTGCCCTCAAAAAGAAATGGGCAGATGTCGCAAACCAATGGCGGCTTAAACAGCTACAATATACCTGGCTGCGCGCCCTGTCAGATGCGCATACAGATTTCTGGGAAGTGACCCAAAACGGTCTCGACTGGGCGCTGGAAGCCACCGGGCTGGATGGGGACGCAGCCTTGCGAAAACGCCTGCTGGATCTTTACTGGGAATTGCAGGCCTATCCGGAAGTAGCCCCGATGCTGGCCGCCCTCAAGGCGGGGGGGCTTCAGACCGCGATCCTGTCCAATGGCTCGCCCGATATGTTGGCGGGTGCCGTGCAATCGGCGGGGATCGGCGATGTGCTGGACGATGTATTGTCTGTGCAAAGTGTCGGTATCTTCAAACCCGACCGGCGGGTTTATGATCTGGTGGGTGATCGGTTTGGCTGTGCCCGGGACGAAGTGCTGTTTGTGTCGTCCAATGGCTGGGATGCAGCCGCCGCCGCGGGCTATGGTTTTGATACGGCCTGGGCCAATCGCGCGGGCGAGCCGGTTGATCGCCTGCCCTGGACCCCGGCGCATATTCTGTCCGACCTTACGCCGATTCCTGCTCTTGCCGGGGTTTGATCGCCTGTCACAATTACAACCAGGCACCAACACTTCCCGCCTGTCCTGACTGAAATGATACCGGAGAATGCCGCATGACAACCCTGCCGATGATCGAAGCCGCAGCATTGCGGCTAAAAGGCCATATCCGGCGTACGCCTCTGCTTTGGTCACCGTTTCTGGACAAGGTCGCCGGACGGCGCATTCTGGTGAAGCCCGAATGCCTGCAACACACCGGCAGTTTCAAGTTCAGGGGCGCTTGGTCTGCATTGTCAGCAATGGACGAAGATACCCGTAAACGAGGGGTAATTGCCTTTTCAAGCGGGAACCACGCCCAGGGCATAGCCCTTGCCGCCGCAAAGCATGCTGCCCCTGCCGTGATTATCATGCCGTCCGACTCGCCACGGATCAAAATTGACAACACCCGTGCTCTGGGGGCCGAAGTTGTGCTTTATGACCGCGCCACGGAAGACCGCGATCAGATCGGCGCGGCCCTTTCTGGCGAACGCAATCTGACCCTGATCAAACCCTTCGACGAACCAATGGTGATCGCAGGGCAGGGAACCTGTGGGTTGGAAATTGCCGAACAGGCCAGCGAGATCGGCGTCACGCAGGCCGACGTTCTGGTCAATTGCGGCGGCGGTGGTCTGACGGCGGGAATCGCCCTGGCCCTTGAGGGCCATGCGCCACAAATGCGGGTGCGCCCCTGCGAGCCAGAGGGCTTCGACGACACGGCGCGTTCGCTCATTTCCGGGCAGATCGAAAAGAATGAAACGACTTCGGGCTCGATATGTGATGCCATCCTGACGCCATCACCGGGAAAAAAGACCTTTCCGATCCTGCAACGGCTTTGTGGTCCCGGAATTGTCGTTCCCGAAAACGACTCTCTTCGTGCCATGGCGCAAGCATTCCTGCGGCTGAAAATTGTGCTGGAACCCGGTGGAGCAATTTCACTGGCTGCGGCCCTTTATCACGGTGATCAGATCGAAGCAGATACGGTCATCGTGGTGGCCACCGGCGGCAATGTTGATCCCGA
>Ga0209121_10004213_pt1 | contig 13513 bp, 12 predicted proteins | sample Cruoilmetagenom3_FD_187292 | JGI IMG/M metagenome (GOLD analysis project Ga0209121, IMG submission 187292) | Oil polluted marine microbial communities from Coal Oil Point, Santa Barbara, California, USA - Sample 3 (SPAdes) (version 2) | ecosystem: Environmental > Aquatic > Marine > Oil seeps ... | reverse complement strand
CGAAGGTATATTCTTTTTCGTTTCATTATACAGTAATATAATCTAAAGTATTCATACTTTATGGTTTGTATATATCATTAATATGAGCCAATTCATCCCCCACCTAACATAGTTTAGGAAGGGGACTTCTTGGCTACGAAGTTAAATATATCTTAGGTCAATGCCCTTCTCCAGCAAATCTGTTGAAGAACTTTGTGACAGTAAACAAACGCTAACATTCTTACCAATGCCTGCCCCCCCTCACTCATTGCGTGTCCTGCCCCTCTGTTCCTTTCCCTTCAATTTCATACAACCTGTCGATATCAGGAAGAGATCCGTCAGCAAGCCTGTAAAGAGTTTCACCCGCACCTCTAACAAGAAGGATTCCCTCTTCTTCTCTTTCAGCATACTCTTTGGGATCAATCTCTTTTGGATTCATGTAGCCCAAATTGATGTGCTTACAGACCTTTTTAGGGATGCCAGTGGCAAGCACGACTTCTATCCGAGGCTTTTCCACACCCTCCTTGTAAGTTCCAATGCCTTTAACGTGGGTTGAGTGCGCCAGAACCGCACCCGGATAGTTCTTGAACCTGTCCCATTGTCTCAAGAAATAGTCGCGCAGATGATATCCCACTTCTTCTATGAGCTTTCCATGGGTAGAAGAAATCTCTTTTATGTGCGGTGCGTAGATTATGAGCCTACCCCCGTCTTCCACCACAGGCTCCAGCTTATACATGCACTTTCCGCCTGTCCACAATTCTTTATACATCTGTGGGGCTGTGGAGAGGACAGTATGAAACTGTCTTTTTTTATGCACAATGTTGAGTTCCTTGGACAATCCCGCTGCCTTCTCCTGTGCTTCAATCGGATTCCCGACATAGAGTCCCTGGACCCTATTCTTTCTCATAACAAGGCAAAAAGAGATTGACGGAATCGTTACGAAAGACGCTGCCCTGTTGATCAGTTCCCTGACAGGATTGTGTTCGATGCCATTAATTTTGGGATTAGTCAAAAGGGCGCCCAACCAGTGAGATAGGTTAACCATCTCTGGTCCGCTGATTCCTGGAAAAAAATATTTGTATCCCCCCGAAAATCCGACCACCTCGTGAGGAAAGACAGGACCAATGAGGAGGAGCTGATCATAATCAAAAATCCTTTTATTGATCAAGACAGGAACGTCTTTATCAATTAAGCTTCCCGACAGTTTCCTCATTTCCTCTCGTGGGATCAATCCAATCTTCCTAAGCTCTTTTTGAGAATTCCATCTGTGATTGAATATCTCAACGTTTTTAGGACCTTTTCTTTCTTCTTTGTTAATTCCCAGGTGCCTGTCTATCTCCTGGTCGTTCATGGGAGAATGGGTTCCAAGAGCAATCAGGAAGTCTAGTTTTTTGGCTTCTTGCGAGAGAGAATTACAGAGTGCCTTAAACAAAACTGGCATCGGCACAGTCCTTGTCGAGTCGGGGATAATTGCCAGGATGCGTTTACCTTCTAGCTGGCATTTTGAGATTGCCTTTTCGCAGAGCCCCTCAAACTCTTTTTTGTCTATTGCACGCTCTTTTCTCCCTACCGCCAAGATCATTCTGTCTTCCTTTTTTGAATCCTATGCATATCAAACGGAGAGGTGTTTCTCCGTCGAACAATCCTATCCCCTACTCTAAACAGTTTGTTGAACACAAACTCCAGCGCCTACTCAAACCCCACTGTAGGCTGAGAAACCGCCGTCTATGGGTATGACTGTTCCAGTGACATAAGCAGACAACGGCGAAACCAGCCAAAGCACAGCGCCTATCAGATCTTTTGGTTCTCCAAATCTGCCCATTGGGGTGTGCTCTAATATTTTCTCTCCCCTTTGTGTAAGTTTGTCCCTCTTGTCTCGGAGCAGATAACGATTTTGTTCTGTTAGAAGGAAACCGGGTGCGATAGCGTTGACGCGGATTTTTTTAGAGTAGTTCTGACACATGTGCACCGCCAACCACTGGGTGAAATTGTTTATCGCAGCCTTTGCGGCAGAGTATGCTGGGATGTTGGTCAATGGACAAAAAGCATTCATGGACGAGATATTCAGTATAACTCCTTCTTTTCGATCTGCCATTAATTTTCCAAACACCTGAGAAGCAAGAAAAGTGCCCAGAAAGTTGAGTTCAAACACACAACGAACCGCATCCTCAGGAAGGTCAAAAAAAGGCAGACCCCGGCTCGTCGTGGCTTCAGGCTTGTTTCCACCCGCACCATTTATTAGGATGTCTATTCGTCCAAAAGCATCAAGCACCTGATTTGCCGACTTCTCCAATCCTTTCTTGTCAAGAACATCTGCCTTGACAACAAGTCCTTCAATTCCCTTTTTTCTGAATTCTTCCATTACTTCATCTGCAGGCTTTCTATGCATTCCGATAGCTACCTTAGCTCCATGTTCTCCTAACGTTTGGGCTATCTCACTGCATATTCCTCCTGTCCCTCCAGTTATAAATGCCACCTTTCCAGAAAGTCCATATCCCTCCTTCTCATTCATTTTCGACCTCCTTATCTCATTAGCAGAAATGTTTTCGAATCCCGCTCTTAATTATATAAATCTTCAGAGTTTTTAACTATTTTGTCGAGAAGTTTCTTTCGATCTTTGATTGGCGGGGGGAGGGTTCACGTATTTAGCCATTGTTAAGCACTTCTAGCCAAGTGGTGTAAACCTATAGGCATGGCATTTATTCTCTACAAACTCTTTTCTAGTTAAACAGCTTTTCTTAGCAAGTGACACAGTTTTTCGCTTACATTTTTATTGCATAGAAGGAAATCCTAAGAAAGTTGGCGTTGCTAAGGCGAAGATAATCGAGACTTTCTTAAATAAATAAGAGTCAGGATACCCATAGTTATGAGAGGTGCAAACATGAACAAAACACTTAGAGCTTGTGGGAGCGTCAATCCTCTTCCCCTTTCTCCTACCATCAAAAAGTGACTTATTATAAAATTAAGAGAAATTAATAAAGAGCATATGGCTAAAACCTCAAGCAAAATCTCCATTTTTCCTTTCTTTATCCTCAGTAGATAGGCAAGGATTGAAATGCATGTGAACAAAACAGGTGCAACACCCAACAAAGCTATCGCTGCATGAAATATGTTTGGTCCAACTGACATTTCTCCTGCTCCTATATCCGAAAAGATACCAATTAATGAAGGAAGAAAAAACAGTGAAGAATATATCGCTAACACTTCTATGACGTTCTCTTTTTTCTTTCTCATAAGAATGCATACAGCCAAAACAGGAACCAATGCAAGCAAAACAACTGTTAGGTGAAGAGGACCTGCCATCGTCCACGCCCCCATTATTATGGTACTCAAATAAACCAGCAAAAAGCATAGCGCTAAAACTTCCAGGTGCTTTCCCATTTACTTCATGGAAAAAAAATTTATTGTGAAAATTAAAAGCTTTGCCCGATTTCGAAACTCTTTATTATTTTGTTTAATTGATTTATTCGACTGTCCTGCAGCACAAAGAATTTAAAGTATCTAATCTAATCTAGAGGGGATAGTAATGTTAAAGATAGGGGAAAAAATGAAAATATTAGATCTGTCTCGTCCGATCACCGATGGTATGTATCATTTCTCAGGCGATCCTGTTCCTCAAGTAAAAACATTTTCAACTATTGAGGAAAAAGGATGGGCTTTAACAGAGTTCACTCTCGGGAGTCATTCCGGCACTCACGCGGATGCGCCCTGTCACAAGGTAAAGGGAGCGTCTACAATAGATGAAGTGCCTCTGGAAAAATTCTTTGGAGAGGCAATAGTTCTTGATCTTTCATACAAAAAGCCAGATGAATCCATAACCGCAAAAGATCTAGAAAAAGCGGCTAATGACCGAATTCGGCCTTCTGATATCGTGTTGATTCTCACTGGAATGGCCAGCCATTGGGGAAAGGAAGAATACCTGACAAAATATCCCTATCTAACAGAGGCTGCGGCCAAGTGGTTGGTCAATTCAAAGGTGAAACTCGTTGGGATAGATTGGCTGACAGTTGAGAAGTTCGGGAGCAAGGATGGTTTGGCTCATCGCGCTCTTCTCGAGAATGGAACACCAATTGTAGAGAATTTGGTTAATCTGGAAAAAATCAAGGATGAGCGTGTACTGTTTGCATGCTTTCCCCTCAGACTGGCGGGTGTCGATGGTGCTCCCACAAGAGCTGTTGCCATAAAAACTAAGAAGCGATAGACTGCAACCGTACCATTGCCAAACTTCAAGCCTTCAGCCTCCTTCTTGTTTGCCGTGTAACAGCACCATTCAAAAATCCCAAAGAGTGGGGGAAGGGCAAAACGAAAAGAATAAAAGAAGCGCCCAAAGGATGGGGAATCTTCCTCTTGGTTGGGCCTGGTATTGTCTGGGCAGCGGAATACATTGGTGCCGGCGAAGCTACTATGTCTCCCAGAGTTGGTGCTCTCTTTGGAGTCGCTTTTCTTTGGGTCTTAATTCTGGGAATATTGCTCAAATATTTTATAGGTCTGGGTGCCGGCCATTACACCACAATAACTGGGGAGGGAATGATAGACATGTTTTCTAGAGTTCCCGGTCCAAAAAATTGGGTGGTGTGGTTCGTATTTGCTGTGCAATTATGCGCCGCAATGTTGAGTCCCGCCGCCATAGCATCTCTAGCAGGAACGTACGGTCGCGGTCTGTTGCCGATTTCTCCCTATATCTGGGGATGGATGCTTACCATCATTCCTGCAATTTTGGCTTGGACAGGAAAGTATGAACTGATTGAAAAAGCGATGAGCGTTTTAATTTTGGTCATGGTCATAGCTGTAATAATAGGTGCCATAATGGTTTCTCCTCCTCTTAGAGAATACTTCACCTTTTCTTTTCCATCCGTTCCTACGTGGGCGAGAGGTCTGCCGGACGTTTCTGAGAGAACTGCAATGGAGGTCCTGCCTTTGTTGGGATGGGGTGCGGGAGGGTTTGCAAGCCACGTGTGGTACACCTATTGGATAATGGGAAAAGGCTATGGGATGACTGCCAACATTAATTACGAAAATCCAGGTCCTGCAAATGCTAAGGAACTAAAGAGTTTGGGAAAAGAAAAAGCAAGAAAAATAAAGAGTTGGACTAGGGTAGTGACTGTGGATGCGACCATAGCTCTTGTTATCGGGATAGTGGTAAGCAGTTGTTTTATGATCATTAGTGCAGGAACATTGCACCCCCAAAAAATTGTGCCTGCAGGGGAAGATATAGGTGTAGAAATAAGTAGAATATTCAATATTCTGTTTGGCTCATGGGCAGGATATCTATTCATTATAGCAATACTATGCGCACTTTTCGCTACCCAGATAGCCCACTTTGTTGGCTGGCCTAGAATGCTGAGCGATTGTCTCAGAGTTGGCCTAAAGAGAAAGGTTGATTGGAAGAAAGGATACAAACTCTTTATTCTAATAATGCTCGTGCTCAACATGGTCATTATTTACTCCTTGGGCGTTCAACCCTATCTTTTAGCAAAAGCAGCATCGATCTGGGACGGTCTCCTCTTCATTCCTTTGCAATCAGCGATCCTTTGCTACGCCCTCTTTAGAATATTGCCAAGAATGCTATCAGATGAAGCAAAGCCAATACTAAAACCGAGACGCTCTTTGGCAGCAGCACTGATTGTTTCAACTATGGTCTTTTCAATCTTTGCAATCATGATGTTACGAGGAATAATTTAGCCCTATTCTATCCCTTTTGCCTTGTTCCCATTTTGGGTTTAGACAGAAAAAATCCAGAAAAAATCTTCACTCCTGCTCCTTCAGCCTCTCTGCTTCTTTCACTAGGTTATTATTTGTTTAATGGGTCGGATAGTTATTTGTTTGCCAAGTTCTCAGTTTGATGAGTGCCTCGGCATATGCGACGGGACCGATGCTCATATTCGAAAGAGTTATTAGAAAAAGAAGAAGCTATTGATTTTTGGCTTCTTTTTGCCTCAGAACCGCATGAGCCGCTGCCAACCTGGCAACAGGAACTCTGTATGGAGAGCAGGAAACGTAATTCATGTCTGCCCTCTGACAGAAATCTATTGAGTGAGGATCTCCCCCGTGCTCACCGCATATGCCTATCTCTAACTTTGGATTGGTTGATCTTCCCTTTTCTATTCCCATTTTGATTAGATCGCCCATGCCTTCCTCGTCTATTCTCTGAAATGGGTCAAATTTCAAAATGCCTTTCTCGATGTAATCAGGCAAGATTTTTCCCACATCATCTCTGGAGAAGCCAAAGGTTGTTTGCGTTAGATCGTTTGTCCCAAAGGAAAAGAACTCTGCCTTTTTTGCGATTAGGTCTGCGGTTAGACAGGCCCTGGGCAGCTCTATCATTATCCCAACCATATACTTTATCTTCATGCCATACTCGCTCATAACATTCTTTGCTACTTTGTCTACTATTTCCTTTTGGTTCTCAAACTCACGAGCCTCGTTGACAACGGGGATCATCACCTCAGCCAAAACTTCCTTCCCCTCTTTTTTGACCTCGCAGGCCGCTTCAAAGATCGCTCTCGCCTGCATTTCGGTGATTTCAGGATATGAAATTCCGAGCCTGCAGCCCCTGTGACCAAGCATCGGATTCAGTTCAGATAGGGAAGAGATCTTCTGCACCAGCCTATCCTCTCCAATGTTCATCTCCTTGGCGAGCTCGCGAATTTGCTTGGGTTTTTTAGGGAGGAATTCGTGCAGTGGGGGATCCAGCGTTCTTATTATCACGGGCAAACCTACCATTTCGTGGAAGAACTTCTTAAAATCTTCCTTTTGCATTGGCAGCAGCTTTGAAAGAGCCTTCTTTCTTTGCTCAATGTTGTCAGCGAGAATCATTTCCCTCATGGCTCTTATCCTTTCCTCACCGAAGAACATGTGCTCAGTCCTGCACAGTCCTATTCCCTCTGCCCCAAAACCATGGGCAACTCTTGCCTGCTCTGGAGTATCCGCGTTTGCCCTTACCCCAAGTCTTCTTACCTCATCCGCGTAACCAAGCAACTTTCCAAACTCTCCTTTGAGAGATGCGGTGACCTTGGGAACTTCTCCCATCATTACCCGCCCAGTAACCCCATCCAGCGTGATCGTGTCGCCCTTCTTAACTACCAGATCCTTGACTCTAAACTCATTCTTTGCATAGCTTACAGAAATCGACTCGCAGCCAACAATGCACGGTTTTCCCATCGCACGGGAAACAACCGCCGCGTGACTGGTCATTCCTCCTCTCTGAGTAAGAATTCCCTCGCAGGCATGCATTCCTGCTATATCCTCGGGGGAAGTTTCGAACCTGACTAGGATTGAGGGTTCTTTCCTCTTGTTTAACTCCACGGCATCCTCCGGCTCAAAAACAACCCTGCCTGTGGCTGCCCCTGGGGAAGCTGGGAGCCCCTTAGCGACTGGATCAACTTCTGCTTTTGGATCTATCATTGGATGAAGAAGCATGTCTATCTGTCTTGTCTCAACCCTTTTGAGAGCTTCTTCTTTTGTGATCAATCCTTCCTCAACCATGTCAACAGCGATTTTTACGGCGGCTAATGCGGTTCTCTTCCCTGTTCTGGTTTGCAGCATCCACAGCTTGAACCTCTCGATCGTAAATTCAACATCCTGCGTGTCTCTGTAGTGCCTTTCAAGCAGCCTGCAGGTCTTCGCGAGTTCAGTGTATGCCTTGAAATTTTCATTTTTTAGTTCATCAATGGATTTCGGCGTACGAATTCCCGCCACAACGTCCTCACCCTGTGCATTTGTCAGGTATTCACCATAGAGATGATTCTCTCCATCGGCGGGATTTCTCGTGAATGCAACGCCTGTTGCCGAGTCTTCGCCCAGGTTGCCAAAAACCATGGTTTGAACGTTGACTGCAGTTCCCAGAGAGTCTGGAATGTTGTTGATTTTCCTGTAGGTTATGGCTCTCTTATTGTTCCACGATTCAAACACCGCATTGATTGTCAACAGCAGTTGCTCTCTCGGGTCTGAGGGGAATGGCCTCTTGGCTTCTCTCTTCACGATTGACTTGTATTCATTGACAATCCTCTCATATCCCTTCGGTGAAATGTCCTTATCAAACTCGGCTCCTTCTTCCTTTTTAACGGATTCGAGCACCTTCTCGAATTTCCCAAGCGGGACTTTTAGAACAATGTCACTAAACATCTGAATAAACCTTCGGTACACATCAAAGACAAAACGCTTGTCGCCTGTGCTCTCGATAATGCCCTCGACGACTTCATCAGTAAGACCCAGATTCAGAACTGTGTCCATCATTCCAGGCATTGAGATGGGCGCACCTGAACGAACCGAAACGAGCAGAGGATTTTTCTTGTCGCCGAATTTCTTTCCTGTCATTTTTTCTGTTTCGGCGAGCGCCCGGTCGATCTGCTCCTCGCATCCATCCGGAAGACTTTTGTCGTTATTGTAATACTCTAGACAGGCTTTTGTGGTTAGCGTAAATCCAGGTGGGATCGGTAAATCTAGCGTTGTCATTTCAGCAAGATTTGCGCCTTTTCCTCCCAACCGGCTCTTCATTTTAGCGTTTCCTTCTTTAAAAAGGTAAACCCATTTTTCTGACATTTTCATCACTTTCAAGGTGCGTAAAAGCACCTTAACTATTTAAAATTAATCACTCATGCTCTTCCGCTCTTCCAGCACAGGTTTGAAGGATGGGGGGAACTCATAAAAAGATTGGTTTTTAAGGACACAGTCCGAAAATCTAGCGAAGGCTCTCTCTTCTAACTATCGAGAAATACCAAAAACGAGAAATCACTGGATTTTTAGAAAGCGCCTTTTGAGCAAATGCGGCTACTCCAAAACACGAAACTTTAAAGGTAAAGGGATATTATCGTACAGGTGCTGTATAGATTAACGATGCTCGACAAAAAAACCTACGAGGATAGCCTGAGGGAAATGACCTCAATAGGTGGGGGGCATGCTGCAACAAAGCTCTCTCAGATGATTAACAAAAAAGTGAGTATTCAGGTACCCAGAGCCTGGTTTGGGAGAATGGATGAGAACTTTTTTCAGGGCGAAAAAAAGGTAATTGCAGTTTCGAACAACTTTGGAGTCATAAAAAGAGGGTTGATTGTTCAGATGATTAGCCAACCAACTCTGACAAATTTGCTAAGGCTTTTTCTTAGTCAGGAAATTAAGGAATTTGGAGAAATTGAAAGATCGGCACTGCTGGAGTTGTCAAACATCCTCGCAGGAAGCATGGTGAGTGCTGTTGCTGATCTGATAGGGGAGATCATGTCGATGGAAGTGCCTAGGATGCAGATAGATCTGCCGCTTTCAGTCATAAAGGGAGCGGTCGAAATGCAAAGGGAAATTTTGGGCTGGACATACTTTTCAACGGTTAACATATATGCAGAGGGAGAGAGAATTTCAATAGTGTTATCATTGTTTCCATTTTTTGATTTGGTGAAGGACATGTGGGGACTGAAGTGAATCTTTGTTAAGAAAAAGTTTTCTAACGAAGAGTGGAAAGGATGGCATCAAATCTTTCTCTTTGCTTTTTTCAAAATATCAAAATTCTCAGTTTCGATAACAAGGGTCTCGTCTCTAACGAGCTTAAAGAACACGTAGGTGTCTCCCACCTTCAAAGATTGTTCGTTCCATGGAGGGAAGAGACCCAATTTGTGGAGGGGGGCATCTATGGGTTTTAAATGCTGGTTTGACGACCAAGCCTCCGTAAAGTTATACCAGGAATTGTAAAATTCGAGTGCATCCTCTCTGGAGTCCCATCTCTGCTTTGAAATCAGCAAATAATCGCTTTCATTTTCGTAATACGCGTATCTGTCCCCGTTCCAACCCTCAGCCGAAGACCTCGCCTCTTCTTCTGACAGGTGATAACTGAGGACCAGATATATCATGGCTTCGCCAAACACATTTTCATCGATCACCCGCCAACCTGCTTGATTTCTGATGGGCTTGGATGGCAGGGAAACCTTTCTCCCTATTTCTCCCTCGAGATATTTTTCGGGATGCATAACCTGCTCGGTGGTGGTTGGAGGATTCAGAAAGGCGTTGTTGATTCCTTGCAGGTCTTCCCTCAGGTACAGGTTAAAAACAAAATCAAGTCCCTGAAAGTAGGGAAAATTCATTATTTTCTCAATCAGGGGATCCAACTGAGGACCTTCTTGGATTCTTCCCATGGCATAATTCATTAACTCGCTTCTTTCTTCCTCTGTAAGCCCGCCCATCTTATTCATCAAGTAAGCCTGCGTCATAAGGGTTGCATCTCCCTCGATTAGAGTGAGGAATGCCAGGGCTTCGTCATCGTTTGTTTCGTTGGCCTCCATTAACTCAAAAACCTCAGGGAAATGTTGATGTTGCAGGGCGTGAGTAAGCTCATGGATGCATGTTACTTTTCTCCAAAAAATTGGTTCAGTTCCGCCTATTACTTCATAAAAAAATTTTTTGTCGGTGTCATAAAATCCAGCAATCCCTTCGGTATAGGAACCAACCATAGAATCTCCTAGAGACTTGCTTTCATTCCATACGTGCAAAGCAACGAACACTTTTTCCGTCCTTGATATGTCCTCCATGTTGCTCTCATTGAACGCCGTCTCCAGCAGATAAGATTGAAGTTCCTCAGAGTTCATTGTCTTGTGCTCAACAGGCCTTTTAAAATTTAGCCCCCTTATCTTCTCGGCTTCCTCTTCGAGTTCTTCTAGATTGAGCGGCGCTTCGATCTCCTCTAAATCCTGCAGTGATCGCTCAGATTGTTGGGGTTGCACCACCGCCCTTGAATAAAAAATCCCAGCAATCACAGCGAGGGCTAATACTGCTAGCAAAATTACCCCCACTCTTCTGATTTTTTTCATGCTCATACCCTTTGATTCGTTAATTATCTACTTATTGGATCCTAATGGACTTGAGGTCTGCTTAGTTGCATTTGTTTATTTATACCTTGCGTTTCCATTTGTATTCGATCTGGCATGCTCCCTCAAAAGAAACCATGCAGGGACCTACTGGATTCATTGGAGTGCACTTCTTACCGAAAAGAGGGCATTCCTGGGGAGTGATCAAACCTCTCAACATCTCGTTGCATCTGCACCCTCTCTGCTCCTTGAATTCCTTGTGCTTGAGCTCCGACAGTTCGTCTTCGTATCTAACCGAAGCGTCTTTGGATTCAAAGGCAGGCTTTAAGGAAAGATGAGAATCAGGAATGATGGGAAATCCCCGCCATTCGATAGCGTCTGGCTTGAAAACCTCATCTATTTTTTCTAAGGCCTTTTCGTTACCTTGCGGATCGACAGCTCTTTTGTATTCGTTCTCGACTTCCGCACGACCTTCCTTCAACTGCTTCACGAGCATGTACACCCCCATCAAAAGATCTATGGGCTCAAAACCGGCTATGACCTGTGGTATTTTGTACTGCTCAGAAAGGAATTTGTAGGGCTTTACTCCGATGATTGTCGAGACATGCCCGGGCTCTATAAATCCATCTATCTTCGCTTCTCCCATATCCATGAGAGCTTTTAATGCTGGGGGTATTCTACGGTGACAGTTTAAAATAGAAAAATTCTCAGGGGGGCTTTTCAGCAAGACGTTTGCAGTAGAGGGTGCGGTAGTTTCAAAACCTATCGCCATAAAAACGATCTCTTTGTCCTTGTTTTTGGCGGCAATGTCCACAGAGTCGTCAATGGAATAGACAACTCTAACATCGCAGCCTCTTGCCTTTGCCTTTAACAAAGAGTCTTTCTCGCCGGGAACCTTTAACAGATCACCATAGGTTGCTATTGTTTTTCCTTTTTTAGCAAGAGATATGCCCTCCTCGATTTCAAGAGGGGTTGTTACGCAAACAGGGCACCCCGGACCCTGTCTGATTTCGATTCCTGCCCTGCTAAAAATTTCATCGAGACCGTACTTCACCAAAGTGTCTTGATGGGTGCCACAAACGTGCATAAACCTCGCATTCACCTGCATCGATTTAATCCTTTCAGAAATCTTTTCTGCGTACTCCCTATCCCTAAATCTAAACTTGTCCAGCATGTTGACCTACAGACACGATTTTTTGAATCTCAGAACAAAGAAAAATTTCAATTTTTAACCTTTTTCTCCCCCGAAAGAGCATTTACTGTAACAACTCATCAAACAGACTAAGAGTCTCTTTCGCTTCTTTTTCTTCCATAATCCGAATTGCGTAACCTGCGTGAACCAAAGCCCATTTGCCCACCTCAGCATCCACAAGAGATACGTTTGCCTTGTAGATGCTTCCCTCTCCAAAGTCTATCTTTGCTTTGTCTCCCTCTATTTCTATTATTTTACCTGGAATTGCCAAGCACATGAGAGGAAAATAGATTTAGCCTGTTTATAAAACTATTCTCTAGAAAATCCCGTATAACTTAAGTCGGCTTGGGAAATAAGGTAGCCTCTTTTTCTAACAAAGGCAAAGAGGCTGAGTTATGCACTCCAGGACACAATATCTATTCTTGTGTGCCTGGGGGAGATACGAAAGCGGGAATGGAACATCGATGGCATGCCAATACAAAAGCATTACTTGGATCGACCAGACCTGATTGCTACTTGGGATATTAGCTAAAAATTAGGGTCCGAGGGTAGGCTTCCTTACTTGTAATTCCCACTTTATCATAAATGGTGGACCTTTACCTTGCAATGAGGAAGAAAGAGTCTTTGGCATTTAAACCAAAACAACAACTCCAACAGGTGGAGGCCTTGAACTTAAAAAGGGGATATGAGAAAATACAAATTTGTTATTTAAAAAATTATGCAAAGGTTTATTATAGTGGAACGCACAATATTATATTGGAGATAAAAATGTGCATATGTTGTTGTTCGGTAGATTGTGTGACGTGCCTTTTTGAAGAATTATGCTGTGCTGCAGTGGACTTCATGGGTCTGCCTTTTGCTTTATTCGCTCTACTTCCCCAACACCTGACTCCCATCTGTGACTCGATAACGAATTGTATGACGGGCATGTCCCATATGACGGGAGGGATAGGAGGAATGGGAGGCTATGGAGGTTATTATTAAAGAGTGAAGAGAAGGTTTATCAATCAAAATTTGCGGATATATAAACAAGGAGGTGAAATAGGTGGTATGTTGCTGTCCATTTATGGGCTTTCCTGAGCTGCAGTGCCTTGTCAGCGAGTTGTGCTGTTGCCTCTGGCCAATCGATTGCTGCGCTATTTTTCCAATGGTCTGCACGATGCGTCTAGATGCTTGTTTTGCTCCATGGATGGGTTTGATATCGAGGATGACCTCAATGACGGGAGGCATGACCCAAGGATATGCCACGCCCGCATTTCCAACATCTCCGTGGTAGCGGTGAAATAAGATGGTCTGCTTTTGTCCTTGCTGTAGCCTGTATATTACGTCCAACTTAGTTAGTGCGATGTCTTCAATTGCGATGACGCCTTTTAATTTCTGCTTCATCTCTCCAATTAACTTTGCATACTGTTGCGGAATGCGCCAAGGGGAATTATTTGGCAAGATATTTGACATAATGTCAGGAACATGGCAGGGTTAAACAAAAACAGAATACTGCACACAAAAGTTGAAGTTTACCAGTTAAATGAAAGACATACAAATGAAATGCCCTTCA
>Ga0209121_10004210_pt1 | contig 13519 bp, 12 predicted proteins | sample Cruoilmetagenom3_FD_187292 | JGI IMG/M metagenome (GOLD analysis project Ga0209121, IMG submission 187292) | Oil polluted marine microbial communities from Coal Oil Point, Santa Barbara, California, USA - Sample 3 (SPAdes) (version 2) | ecosystem: Environmental > Aquatic > Marine > Oil seeps ... | reverse complement strand
ATAATAATGCACCAGTAACCCTTTGGGGAAGCGGTACACCAATGCGTGAGTTTTTACACGTAGATGATCTTGCTCAAGCAGTTCTTTTTGCCATGCAAAACCAATTGGCAGAACATTTATATAATGTGGGTACAGGTACAGATATTACCATCAAACAATTGGCAGAAACCATCCAAAAAACAATTGGGCATACAGGGGAAATTATTTGGGATACTACCAAACCAGATGGTACACCACGTAAGTTAATGGACGTTTCAAAATTAAAAAAAGCAGGTTGGCAATATAGCATACCTCTAGAAGAAGGTATCGAAAAAACCTACCAGTGGTTTTTAAACAATGCCAATAGTTACAAACAAGTTAAGTTATATTACATACAATTTCATGCAAGAGCAATATCAAAACACTGCAGATGCTGCAGTGCTAAGTCCTAATAAAATAACGTCAATTTGCTGTATTGGTGCAGGATATGTAGGAGGCCCAACCATGGCAGTAATGGCACAAAAAAATCCAGATATTAAAGTAACCGTTGTCGATTTAAATGCACAACGTATTGCAGATTGGAATGATGCCGATTTAACCAAACTACCTATTTTTGAACCAGGATTAGATCAAGTGGTTAAAGAAGCTAGAGGGCGTAACCTCTTTTTTTCAACAGATGTGGAAACAGCCATAGATGAAGCCCAAATGATATTTATATCGGTAAACACACCTACCAAAACCTATGGTGCAGGTAAAGGGATGGCAGCAGATTTAAAATATATCGAACTTTGCGCACGACAAATTGCTAAAGTGGCAACCACAGATAAAATTGTAGTTGAAAAATCAACACTTCCTGTAAAAACCGCGCAGGCTATAAAAAGTATATTAAACCATACTGGTAATGGGGTGAAGTTTCAAATACTATCCAATCCCGAATTTTTAGCAGAAGGAACAGCAATAACCGATTTAATAGATCCAGACCGTGTACTAATAGGTGGTGACCAAACCCCAAAGGGAAAACAAGCCATACAAGCCTTAGTAGATGTGTATGCTACCTGGGTGCCCAAAGCACAAATATTAACCACTAATATCTGGTCTTCAGAGTTATCAAAATTAGTAGCGAATGCCTTTTTAGCACAACGTGTGTCTTCTATTAATGCCATATCAGAATTATGTGAAGCTACAGAAGCCAATGTAGAAGAAGTGGCAAAAGCAATTGGGATGGATTCTCGTATTGGATCAAAATTTTTAAAAGCATCCGTAGGTTTTGGTGGCTCATGCTTTCAAAAAGACATCCTAAACCTAGTGTATATCTCTAAGTCCTTGGGTTTGCAAGAAACGGCGGACTATTGGGAGCAAGTGATTATCATGAACAACCACCAACGTGACCGCTTTGCCAATAAAATGGTACAAACACTATACAATACAGTAGCAGGTAAAAAAATAGCCTTCCTAGGTTGGGCATTTAAAAAAGATACCAATGATACTAGAGAAGCTGCAGCTATTTATGTAGCGGATAGATTAATAGACGAGCAAGCAAATATTAGTGTGTATGACCCAAAGGTGAATGCACAACAAATGCAGTCGGACCTTAATTATTTAAACACAAGATCGGAAGACCAAAACAAGACCTATTTAAGTACCGAAAGTAATCCGTATGACGCCGTAAAGGACAGCCATGCTATTGCTGTGTTAACGGAGTGGGACGAGTTTAAAACCTACGACTGGCAACGTATTTATGATAGCATGAACAAACCGGCTTTTGTGTTTGATGGGCGAAACCTGTTAGATACCGAAGCTTTAGAAAGTATTGGGTTTATAGTACAATCGATAGGGAAATAAAAACATTATATACCATACATAAATAAGCCTTCTTGAATAAGAGTATACAACATTGGTTCAAACTAATAACAATAACAGGATCTGCACAAGTAATTGTGCAAGGCCTGGGTTTTGTATGTGGTATACTAATAATTAGATTACTGCCTATTGAAGAATATGCATTGTATATTCTAGCAAATACCATGCTAGGCACAATGACTGTTTTAGCTGACGGGGGTATTTCGGAAGGTGTAATGGCTGAAGGAGGTAAGGTGTGGAAAGACAAAGAGAAATTGGGTGTTGTATTAGCTACAGGGTTAGATTTAAGAAGAAAATTTGCAGTGGGTAGCTTAATAGTAACAACTCCAATATTATTATACCTACTTTTAGATAACGGTGCTAGCTTACTTACATCGATAATGATAGCCTTATCACTTATCCCAGCTTTCTATGCTAGTCTATCGGATACATTATTACAGATTGTTCCCAAGCTACACCAAAATATCAAACCACTCCAACGAAATCAAGTTGAAGTAAGCATTGGGCGTCTAATCATGATTTTCTCAACCCTGTTTGTGTTTCCATTATCTATTGTTGCTATTATAGCAAATGGAACTCCAAGAATGTACGGTAACATAAAACTAAAAAAAATTGCCCAAGACCATATTAGTGCAAATGCACAGCCAGATATAGAGGTTAGAAAAAACATATTAAAAATTGTTAAACGTATACTTCCTGGTGCAATTTATTATGCCATATCAGGTCAACTAACCATTTGGCTTATTTCTATTTTCGGTACTACACAATCTATTGCAGAAATAGGTGCACTAAGTAGACTAGCACTACTTGTTACATTTATTATTATAATTATCGATTTCTTAATAGTGCCTCGATTTGCAAAATTAGAAAGTAACAGATTAATTTTGCTAAAAGAATACTTTCTACTCCAAATCGTTTTATTGATAATTTCACTAGCAATCATTCTTGTCACGTACATTTCTAGTGATTACATATTATTCGTTTTTGGAGATAAATACTCTGGATTAAACACCGAATTATTATTAATGGCCATTAGTAGCTGTGCTACTATATTCAGTTTATCAACAAACAAATTATTATCATCACGAGGTATTATTGTTCCTCCTGCACTTTTTATAACCGTAATGATCTTAGTTCAATTCGCATTTGCCTTTATTGTAGAACTAAGCTCTGTTAGCGGTATTATTATTTACTCAATACTAACAACCTCAACTATATACTTAATGAGGGTTATGTATTTTTTAATTCAATCTAGATACAAATGACATTTTTAAACAAAATAAAAAACTTTATAAAAAGGGCTTATTTATTAAATCACTTTCCTTCCGTAGTTCAAATTATATTTTCTCGAAAAAAAAATATAATTTATTATGGTTTCTTAGGTGATGGTAACTTTGGTGACGAATTAGTTTTTGAAGCAACTAAAGAATTATTCAAAGACAACCTGGTGATTCCTTTTCAAAGACATATGCCTATTGTTACAAAGGTGTATTGTAAAATGTTTCCTAACTCTATTCATGGAATTATTATTGGGGGAGGTACGTTAATTAGAGGATTTAATGCTGACAAAAACTATTATAAAAATCTAGTAAACAAGGGTAAGCCTGTTTTTTTTCATGGAACTGGAACGGATAAAAACCTTTTAGATACAGAATTCTGGGAGTCTTTTATTCAACAAAAAAAATACGGAGGAGTTAGAGGTCCGTTATCTATTCAGTACTTAAAAAAGAATAATTTTAACTTTAAAGAAATTGGAGATGCTGCGCTATTTTTAGAAAGAAATTCTGAAAATATAATTAAGAAAAAAGAAATTATAATCAATTTCGGAACACATAAACCCGATGCAGAATTACTTAGAAGTAGAAACGAAATAATCAAATTTCTAAAAAGTATTAAAGACAAGAACTATAAATTAATATACTTACCCCTGCACTCCATTGATTTAGAGTTAGGAAATATACTTAAAGAGGAAATTAATGAACTTAAGGTTTTAGATATAGCAGAATCTTATAAAGACACATTAAAATTAATTGCAGAAGCAGAATTTTGTATAGGAGAACGTTTACATTTTAATGTAATGAATATATTAGCTAACACTAATTTTATTTCAATAAATTATGATAATAAACATGTGGATTTTTTAAAATCTCTTGATCTTGAAGCTTATGGTTATTTTCCCAAAGATATAAACTGTGAGTTAATACAATCCATTTTTGAAAACACCGATCAATTAATTAATTGGTTAGAAGTAAACGATAAAGTGGATGAGCTTAAAACGAAACAAAAAAGCGAGAAAACATTGTTTTTAGAGAACGCCTAAAAGAAGAAATTGAAAAAAATATTATTCATAACCAATAATTTTCCTCCTATCATAGATGGTGTTGGTGACTATACGTATAGGCTCGCTAAAAATCTAGTAAGTCAAGGTTTTGAGGTTTCTATAATATGTTCTGAAAAAACGGATATAATTAACAATAAAGGAAAACTTAGTTTAGAAAATATAATAGTATTACCCATTGTCAAAACATGGGATTCTAATGGATTAAAAAGCATTAAGAATGTATTTAAAGATAAAACTTACGATTATATAAGTTTACAATATGTACCCTTTTCTTTCAATAAAAAAGGCTTACCTATACTTTTAGGAAAAAACTTAAAAAATATTTTTCCGAATGCCAATTGGCACATTATGTTCCATGAGCTTTGGGTCGCTATGGAAATAGGAGCTTCCTTTAAATCAAAAACTCATGGTTATGCACAAAAACAATTAATTAATGGTTTAATAAAAACACTAAAACCTTCCTTAATTAATACACATTGCAACCTATATAAACACCAAATTAACCAATTAGGCCATAATGCGACTATTTTACCGCTATTTAGTAATATTGTAAAAAGCAAACAGAAAGCGAATCATATTAAAAGTAATAAAGAAAAAAAAACCTTAGTGCTATCTGTATTTGGAAGCATCCATTATGGAGCTCCTGTAAGTTCATTTTTAGACGAACTTTTACAGGTAACACAGAGCGATTCTAATGAGTTTTTTAAAATAAAATTTATCTTTATTGGGAATTGCGGTTCACATGTCGAAGAATGGACTAGTGTTTTAAAAGATTATAATATTGAATTTAAGATTACAGGCAAATTAAATGAACATGATATTAGCAATTACTTCAGTAATACAGATTTTGGAATCACTACAACACCATACTTATTAGTAGAAAAAAGTGGCACCGTAGCTGCTATGCTTCAGCATAATTTAAACGTTATTTGCGTTGCTAGAGATTGGGATGTAGCAGGTTATAAAATTAATAATAGTACTAATTTAATTGGTGTTAAAAACTATCAAAAAGGAAATTTAGAAAAAGTAATTGATACACCAAACACATTAGCTTATACCGACGCATTAACCGTTAGCAAAGAATTGATGCGTCAATTAAAGAAATAGAACTAAATGGCTGCACTAACTTATCTTTGGAAAAACAGATCGAGACACCCTTTTTTAAGTAAAAACTATTTAAAATCTTGGGCTAAAAGAACTCTAAACGCCAGACAACTTTTTTTAAGAAATTTAAGGCGATTTAAATTGAGAACGAAGGGCGCATTAATTTCAAAAACAGCAGAAGTTGGTAAAATTTCTATATTGGGAAAAAAGCATAATTTAATAATTGGAGATTTCTCCTTTTTAGGTAGAGTAAAAATAGCACTTCACGATAAAGTAGATATAGGAAACTATGTTTGTATTAACGATGGTGTAGAGCTATTAACCGCTTCTCACGATGTGCAAGATCCGCAATGGACACAACACTCCAAACCAATAACGATAGGTGATTATGCATGGATAGCAACCAATGCAATTATACTACCTGGTGTTTCCATTGGTAAAGGTGCGGTAATAGGTGCAGGAGCAGTAGTAAGTAAAGATGTGGAAGCCTTTACTATTGTTATTGGCAATCCTGCAATTGTATTACAAAAAAAGCGAAATAAAAATTTAACCTATAATCCATGTGAGTTTGTTGCTGCAAACAGAGCTTGGTTATATTAATAAAGAGCATGAGTTTAAAAAAAATAGTAATCTTTTTTTATTTGTGGGTTCTTTTAGAAGGCATCTTAAGAAAATGGGTTTTCCCGGGCTTAAGTAATGCGTTATTTTTAGGAAAATTGGTGTTTTCTATCTATTTTACTTTTATTCTGATAAAAACGAACCGAAAAAAAATACTCCAAGACCAAAACACTATTATAGCTTTAACGGCGTATATGCTATTTCTATGTATTTCGTTTGCCAAAGGTGCCCTTAGCTTTGGCCCCATTGTCTCAATTTTAGGTTTAAGCGTACATGTGGCTTATTTTCCGCTATTTTTTATGATACCTTTAGTTTTAAAAACAAAACAAGGTTTTCTCAAAGCACTACACTACTTTAATTATATTATTTTAGGTGTATTTATTTTAGGAATAATCCAATATACCATGCCTCCGAGTCACTTTATTAATAAATATGTAGAAGAAACTGAATTTGTAGCTACAGTAGGTAATGCTGTTAGAATAACCACAATTTTTCCATATATAGGCTTAAGTCAATATTTTATAGTTTTTATAGCATTACTCAGTTTTGTTCAGTTTGTTATAAAATCTGGCAACAAACTTATAGTAAACTTAAATATTATTCTTGGTTTAGCTTGTGTTTTTATGACTGGATCGAGGTATGCATTAGGTTTTTACTTCTTCGTTTTTATATTATTTTTAATTTTTGCAAAACCTTTTAAAGTTATTAAGAAGAAGCAGTTTGTAAAAATATTTTTAATTTTACCAATTCTTGCTATTATTGGTATTCAAACTAATTTTTTTCAAACTGCGGTACAAAATTTTGAAACACGAATTAGTAATTCAGATAGTAGTGAAGACAGGCTTATTGAAGTTTTTACACCCTTTAAATTTTCTGAAACTGCAGGTTTTTTTGGCCATGGACTAGGAGTTACGGCAAGCCCTTCGCAAGGGTTTATACATGATAGATCTAGTTTGCCATCCTACTGGGAAGAAGAATCTGAACGTATTGTTATAGAACAAGGTATGCTAGGTTTTATTATACTAGTGATTTTTAGGTTTACCGTGTTACTCTTTTTATTTAAAGTGATGCAGCGAGAAGAAGACAAACAACTAAAAGGGCTTTTGCTGTTCTTTTTTATCTATCAGATTCCAGCAGTTTTAGTCATGTCCCAAACTAACTTTGTATATATAGAAAATATTATTTACTGCTCACAAATAGGTGTTTTATTATTTATTGCTGCCCGCCAAAAACAAAGATATGTATGAAAGTTGTAGTATCTAACCCCGTAAAACAGCATACAAATAAGCTTTGTATTGCTTTGCTTAAGAATAATTATCTATTATGCTTTTTCACAAGTATTTGGTATAAAAAAAATAATACACTATTAAAAGTGTTATTAAAAACACCTTTAAAAAAACTAATCGATTCTATTTTTAAAAAGCGTTTTGATAAAAGTTTACCGCTAGAGTTTGTAAAGCAATATCCAATGCACGAATTGTTTCGACAACTAAAAACAAAAGTGCCTATTTACAAGAATACAGAACTAGATGGCCTTTACGCTGAGAAGAAATTTGATTTGTTTGTAGCAAAAAAAATAAAAAAACTAAATTTTAATGTGTTTATAGGTTACGAAAAATCTTGCTTAAACAGTTTTAAGCAAGCAAAAAGCCTGCAAGCTATAACTGTACTTGATTTAGCGCAAGTGCATTATAAATATATTGGTTATTTAAGAGGCAGGTACCCTATGTTTAAATCCATACAAGAGGATCATATCTATAATAAAGCTGCATCTATTAAGCAAAGCGAATACGACCTTATGGATCATGTAATAACACTCTCTACTTTTGCTAGAGATACCATGATAAATTACGGTATCGAAGAAAAGAAAGTGCATGTAGTTAACTTAGGTTTCGATCCAAAATCATTTTCACCAAAAGCTTCATATAACTTAGTTAAAACAAAACCGCTTAAATTATTGTTTGCAGGCACCTTAAGTAAGCGTAAAGGTGTACATTTGTTATTTAAGGCAATTAATTTGTTAGACAATGTGGAGCTCACTTTGGTTGGCCCTATTTCTGACGCACAAGAAATACTAGATGCTAATAAAGGGAAATTTACACATTACCCTTTTATGCATCACGAAGAACTTGCCGATAAGTTTAGAGAGGCAGACTTGTTTTTGTTCCCCTCCTACTTAGATAGTTGGGCTATGGTTGTTTTAGAGTGTATGGCTTGTGGCACACCGGTAATTGTTACAGAAAACACCGGTTCTAAAGATGCTGTGTTACAAGGAGGAGGAAAAGTAATTCCTGTGGATGATTTAGATGCGATAACCACATCTGTTAAAGCTTACCAAAAAAATAGAAATTTATTACAAGAGGATGGGGTAAAAGCGTATAATACGGCACAAAACTATACTTGGGCTAATTACTATAAGCAACTTAATACTTTAATAGAGAACATATATCATGCTGGTTAATTTCATTTTTAGAAAAAGAGGCCCTAGCCATAATAGTATTGAAGAGTTGTTTGCTTCAATAATAAAAAATCTCCCCTGTGATGTTGTCGTTAATATTGTAGAGCTACCTCATGCAGGTGCTTCTTTAAAAGCTATTTTTCTAAACATTTGGCATGTTATATCGCTTAAAGGCATTATCCATATTACAGGCGATGTGCATTACATTGGTATCATCCCCTTAAAAAAAACCATATTAACCATACACGATGTTAACTCGATTATAAAAGGGACTTCTATTAGAAAATTTATGTTCAAAACCTTATGGTTTACCTTACCCAGTTTATTTGTAAAAAAAATAACGGTAATCTCAAAATTTTCAAAACAAGAGGTGTTACAAGTTATTCCATGGGCAAAAAACAAAACAGAAGTTATCTATAATCCTGTTAACCCATTGATAGAAACGAAACCTAAAGACTTCAACGCTAAACAGCCTACTGTTTTACATATAGGTACTAAGGCTAATAAAAATTTAGAAAACACCATTAAAAGTTTACAACATATACCATGTAAACTTGTTATAGTTGGCCCTTTAAGTAAAACCGATAAAGATATATTAGAACTATATAAAATAGATTTTTTAAACTACACAAACATAGCATATAAAGATATTGTGACCTTGTATCAGGACTGCGATCTTGTAAGTTTTGTTTCATTATATGAAGGTTTTGGAATGCCAATAATTGAGGCTCAAAAAACGGGGCGCGCTGTAGTAACGAGCCAAAGAGCTTCCATTCCTGAAATTGCAGGAGATGGCGTATGCTATGCAGACCCTTTGAATGTTGAGGATATGCAAAAAGCCTTTAAAACAATTATTGAAAATAACGACTTGCGAAATAAGTTAATAGACTTAGGACTCAATAATGTGGAGCAATTTGAAGTCAATAGAATAGCTTCGGAATATTTTAATTTATACAAAAAGATATAAGCTTTGAAAATTAATCACATTATAACTTCCATAGATATTTCAACCGGAGGACCAGCTAGAAGCGTAACGCATTTAATATCAGAAATGCTTTCTCTAGAAAGCAATATAAAAATTGATTTAGATGCCCTAAAATGTCCTGAGCCAATTTTAAACTCCTTTAGTGTTTCTAATGGGAGCGTTTCTTTCCATGACTTTGAAAAACTAGGCCTTTCTAAAAGTTTAAAAAGCAGTCTAAAAAAATCGGACGCTCATTTATTCCACGGTCATGGTCTATGGCAAATGCCGGTGCACCAAATGGCTAAAATAGCTAGACAAAGACATATACCATACATAATTACACCTAGAGGGATGTTAGAACCTTGGTCTTTAACGCAGAGTCCGTTAAAAAAGAAACTTGCATTAAGTTTATTTCAAAAAAAAGATTTAAATTGTGCGGCTTGCATTCATGCTACTGCACCAATGGAAGTGAAAAGTATTAGGGCTTTAGGATTTACAAACCCTATTGCTATGATACCTAATGGCATCGATTTAAGAGCTTTTTCGGACACCATTCCAAATAAATCTAAAACACCTAAACGTATGTTGTTTTTGTCTCGGATACATATTAAAAAGGGGATTGAAAACTTAATTGAAGCTTGGCAACAAGTGGATGCTAATGTAAAGCAAGATTGGGTTATTGATATTTATGGGAATGGGGATCCAACCTATATAGAAAGTTTAAAAATAAAAATTAAAACTGCCAATCTAGAACAACAAATAAATATTAAACCACCAGTATTTGGTGACCAAAAGACTAAAGTGTTTAGAGAAGCTTCTATATTTGTATTGCCAACCTTTAGTGAAAACTTTGGTATTGTAGTAGCGGAAGCTTTAGCTAGTTTTACACCTGTAATCACAACAAAAGGGGCGCCTTGGGAAGAATTAAACACAAACAATTGTGGGGAATGGATTGATATTGGTGTCTCGCCTTTAGTGGAAGCACTTAACACAATGCTAGCTAAATCGCCAGAAGCATTGCAACAAATGGGGCAAAACGGACGCCAATTAATAGAACAAAAATATAGTATGCAAGCAGTTGCAAAACAAATGTTAGCATTGTACGATTGGATTTTAAATTCAAGTAGTCCACCTAATTTTATAGATATAGTATGAGCAAAATAGATTTATCACAATATCAAAACCGTCTAAGTCGGAAAAATCAAATAGCACGATTATTATGGTCAGCAGTTTGGTTGGTGTTTGCTCGCCCTTTACCGAGGCGTCTAGGTAACGGATGGAAATTATTTTTGTTAAGAATTTTTGGCGCAAATGTACACGCCAAAGCCGTAGTATATTCTTCCGTTAGAATATATATGCCATGGAACTTAGAAATGCAGGAATACGCCTGTTTAGCTCCAGAAGTAGATTGTTATAATGTAGCTAAAGTAACTATTGGTGCGCATGCTACAGTATCCCAAAAAACGTATTTGTGCGCAGCTTCACATGATATAACGAGTAAAACATATCCCTTAATAACAGCTCCAATTGTTATAAGTAATCAAGCTTGGGTTGGTGCGGCTGCTTTTATTGGTATGGGGGTAACTATTGGAGAGGGTGCTGTTGTAGGTGCTACTGCTTCTGTGTTTAAAGATGTAGAATCGTGGTCAATTGTTGGCGGTAATCCTGCAAAATTCATTAAAAAAAGAGAGATAAAATAATATGTCTAAAATACCAATTACTGTGGTGGTTTCTGTTAAAAATGAGGAACTTAATTTACCACATTGTCTAAAAAAACTGAGTCAATTTTCAGAGGTTGTTGTGATTGATTCTCAGAGTACAGATAGTACACCTGATATAGTAAAACAATTTGGCTTTAAAATAGTTGACTTTAATTGGGATGGAAAATTTCCTAAAAAAAGAAATTGGACATTACGTAATGTGTCTCTTAAAAATGATTGGATATTGTTTTTAGATGCCGACGAGTTTTTAACCAACTCATTTATTAAAGAAATAGGTGTAAAAACGAAAGACTCAAACTTTAAAGGCTTCTGGTTAAATTATAACAACTACTTCATGGGTAAAGAGTTGAAGTATGGAGATAAAATGAAAAAACTGGCTTTGTTCAAAAAGGATTCGGGAGAATATGAACAAATTCAGGAAGATTCATGGAGTCACCTAGACATGGAAGTGCACGAGCACCCCATTATCGATGGTGAAATAGGTAAAATTGACAGCCCAATTATACATAAAGACTACAAAGGTTTAGAGCATTATATAGCACGTCATAATGCCTATTCTACTTGGGAAGCTAAACGTTACTTGTTTTTATTAAAAACAGGTTTTAATAACCTAACAAAAAGACAAAAAGTGAAGTATCAATTTATAAATAGTGGTTTTTTACCCATGATTTATTTTCTGGGTTCTTTCGTCTTTAAACTCGGGTTTCTTGATGGTCTTGCAGGCTACCGTTTGGCAAAATATAAAGCCAATTACTTTTTTCAAATTCAAACAAAAATTATAGAATTCAAACAGAAATAATGAAACGTATTTTAATTACAGGAGGAGCTGGTTTTGTAGGCTCGCATTTATGTGAAAGATTATTAAATGAAGGTAACGAAGTTATCTGTTTAGATAATTATTTTACAGGAGCAAAACAAAACATAGTACACCTTTTAGAGAATCCTTATTTTGAGCTAGTACGCCATGATGTAACACATCCTTATTTTGCAGAGGTTGATCAAATCTATAATTTAGCCTGTCCTGCATCTCCTGTGCATTATCAGTATAACCCAATAAAAACGATTAAAACTTCGGTGCTTGGTGCTGTGAATATGTTAGGTTTAGCAAAACGTATTAATGCTAGAATATTACAAGCAAGTACCAGTGAGGTTTATGGAGACCCGAAAGTGCATCCACAAAAAGAAGAGTATTGGGGGCATGTGAACCCGATTGGAATAAGATCTTGCTATGACGAAGGAAAACGTTGCGCAGAAACCTTATTTATGGATTATCACATACAAAATAAAGTAGCCATAAAGATTATTAGAATTTTTAACACCTATGGCCCAAATATGAATCCTAGTGATGGTCGTGTGGTGTCTAATTTTATCATGCAAGCCTTACGAGGAGAAGATATAACTATTTTTGGTGATGGGTTACAAACTAGATCTTTTCAATATGTAGATGATTTAGTGGAAGGGATGATAAGAATGATGAACTCAGAACCAGGATTTTTAGGCCCAGTAAATTTAGGAAACCCAAATGAGTTTACCATGTTAGAATTAGCGCAAGCGGTAATAAAATTAACAGGCTCTAATTCTAAATTAATATTTATGCCACTGCCTCAAGATGATCCAAAACAACGACAACCAGATATTAGTCTTGCAAAAGATAAATTAAACGGATGGCAACCAAATATACAATTAGAGACGGGCTTAATAAAAACCATCGACTATTTTAAAACCAAATTGTAAAATAGTTTATAAACTATGAAAGTATCAATAATAACAGCCACCTATAACAGTGCCGCAACTATAGCAAGTTGTATGACATCTGTGTTGCAGCAAACCTATCCTAATATCGAGTATGTTATCATCGATGGGCTGTCTACAGATAATACGCTAGAATTGGTAGCGGAACTAAAATCTAAAAACCCTCAGGCTAATATTGTGATGCGGTCCGAAGCCGATAAAGGCATTTACGATGCATTAAACAAAGGGATTGATTTAGCGACAGGTGAGGTTATTGGTTTTGTGCATTCCGATGATATATTGGCTAATCCTAATACCATTGAAAATATAGTAGATGCGTTACGTGTGCCAAACGTAAATGGAGTTTTTGGCGATTTACAATACGTTACAAAAGCAGACACCGATAAAGTAATTAGACATTGGAAAAGTCAAGATTTTAAAGCTAGCCTACTTAAAAAAGGATGGATGCCAGCGCATCCAACGTTGTATTTAAAACGTGATGTATACACCAAACATGGTGGTTTTAATTTAGCCTATAAAATTGCCGCAGATTATGACTTTATTTTACGTGTCTTTAAAGACCAGAGTTATACGTTTAAATATCTTCCAGAAGTAATCATGAAAATGAGAGCAGGTGGAGCTAGTAATCGTAGTTTAAAAAATATCATTATAAAATCTAAAGAAGATTATAAGGCTGTTACCTCCAATAAGGTTGGTGGTTGGTGGTCCATTTTTAATAAAAA
>Ga0209121_10004208_pt1 | contig 13525 bp, 11 predicted proteins | sample Cruoilmetagenom3_FD_187292 | JGI IMG/M metagenome (GOLD analysis project Ga0209121, IMG submission 187292) | Oil polluted marine microbial communities from Coal Oil Point, Santa Barbara, California, USA - Sample 3 (SPAdes) (version 2) | ecosystem: Environmental > Aquatic > Marine > Oil seeps ... | reverse complement strand
CTGGCGATGGCGCAGGAGGGTGAAAAGGTAAATATATCCCTGTTGCGTGGAGGAAAAGGCCTGGAGAAGCGGCTGACATCACTGGGGTTGAATGTCGGTAGTGAGCTGACTGTCTTGCAACGACAGGGAGGCAACCTAGTGGTGATTCGTGGCGAGACACGGGTGGCTTTGGGGGTAGGCATGGCACAAAAGATTATGGTGACATTGCTGCAGTGAATATACACAGAATGAATATTTGGGAGCCAAAACGATGTCGAAGAGCTTGAGAGACATGGCCGTGGGAGATAGCGGCCGCATAGTGGGATTTGGGGAAGGTAGCAAAGCTTATCGCAAGAAGCTGTTGTCCATGGGCTTGACGCCTGGGGAGAAGTTCAGTGTTACCCGGTTTGCTCCTATGGGAGACCCAGTGGAGATTCAGGTGCGCGGCTATAGTCTGAGCTTGCGCAAAGAAGAGGCGGAAGCCGTGCTGGTTGAGAGGCAGTAGGTCATGAGCAATAAATTCATAATCGGAATGGTAGGAAACCCCAACTGCGGCAAGACTACTCTGTTCAATGCGCTGACTGGTGCCAAGCAGCAGGTAGGCAATTGGCCAGGCGTGACTGTTGAGCGCAAGACCGGTTACTACACCTTTGAAGAGGCTGAGTTCCAGCTGGTGGACTTACCTGGCACCTATTCGCTGGATATTACAGAAGATAATGTCTCCATCGATGAGCAGATCGCACGGGACTATGTAGTAGCGGAGCGTGAGGCAGATCTGATTATTAATATTGTTGATGCTTCAAATCTTGAGCGCAATCTTTACCTGACATCACAACTCCTAGAGATGAAGGTTCCGTTGCTAGTGGCACTGAATATGATGGATGTGGCTAAGGAACGGGGTTTTAAAATAGATGTGGATGGGTTGGCGCAACGACTGGGCTGCCCGGTGGTTCCTGTCGTTGCCTCTAGTGGCGAAGGCACAGAGGCGCTGAGAGGGTCGATCCTTGAAGCGGCCAAGAGTGAGGCCGTACCCAAACAACAGATTGCTTATAACCCGGCCATCGAACAGGCGATCGCGCAGTTGCTACCCGAAATCGAAGCCACTGCCGTCAAACACAATTCTGATCCCCGCTCTCTGGCAGTACGCATGCTGGAAGGTGATACGCTGGCTCTACGTTTGGCGGATGACAGCATTGGGAAAAAGCTGTCTGCTCTTCGGGGGGAGACAGAAGAGGCTCTGGGTGATGACATTGATATCAGTTTGGCAGATGCCCGTTATGGGTTCGTCAACCAGGTGACGGGTGATGCCGTACACAGAAAGCACCTCGTCAAACGAAGTATCTCGGACAAGATTGACCGTATCGTACTTAACCGGGTGCTGGGTATCCCTATATTTTTGATGGCGATGTACTTGATGTTCATGTTCACCATCAACATTGGTGGATCTTTTATCGACTTCTTCGATATCTTCACTGGTACCATCCTGGTGGATGGCTTGGGCGAGCTGATGGCTCGCTTGGGTTTGCCAGAATGGCTGATACTGCTGGTGGCTGGCGGTCTCGGTGGTGGTATTCAGGTGGTGGCTACCTTTATCCCAGTGATAGCCTTTCTCTATCTGTTCCTATCGGTGCTGGAGGATTCTGGCTACATGGCGCGTGCGGCCTTCGTTATGGACCGTGTCATGCGCGGCATCGGCCTGCCGGGTAAGGCATTCGTACCACTGATCGTGGGTTTTGGCTGTAATGTGCCTGCCATTATGGCTACCCGTACTATGGAGCAGGAGAGGGATCGTATTATGACCATCGTCATGTCGCCCTTTATGTCTTGTGGTGCACGGTTGCCTGTCTATGCCTTGTTTGCTGCTGCTTTCTTTCCTAGTAGTGGTCAGAACGTGGTCTTCGGCCTCTACTTAATCGGCATCGCTGTGGCGATGATGACTGGGCTGATCATGAAGAGTACCCTGCTGCTGGGGCAAGCTACCCCTTTTATTATGGAGCTGCCTCCCTACCACGTACCAACAGTCAAAGGTGTATTGATACGTACTTGGGATAGAACCAAGAGTTTTGTATTCCGTGCCGGTAAGATCATTGTGCCGATGGTCCTGGTGCTTAACGTGCTCAATGCCGTCGGCACCGATGGCTCCTATGGTAACGAAGATAGTGACAAGTCAATGCTGAGTGGAATCGGCCGTACCATTGCGCCCGCTTTTTCACCCATGGGCATGACTGAGGAGAACTGGCCGGCAGCGGTGGGCATATTCACCGGCGTGCTGGCGAAAGAGGCGGTGGTCGGCACCCTCGATGCACTTTATGGTGAATTGGCCAAATCGGATGCTGCGGCTGCTGGCATTGCGGTCGAGGAAGAAGCTGGCTTTGACTTATGGGAAGGTATCAGTGAGTCGTTATCCACCATCCCGGCCAAGTTGGGAGATGCTGTTGGTACTTGGGGTGACCCGCTTGGGCTGGACGTGGGTGATGTGAGCAGCTCCGAGGTCGCGGCCCAGGAGCAGGAGGTGTCTGCCGGCACTTTCGGTGCCATGGTTGTACGTTTCGACGGCGCTGCCGGGGCCTTTGCTTATCTGCTGCTGATCCTACTCTATTTCCCCTGTACTGCGGCAATCGCCGCTATTTACCGAGAAACGAATATGGGTTGGACCTTGTTTGTTGCTGGCTGGACCACCGGTCTGGCCTATATGGCCGCGACTATCTTCTACCAAGCTGCCATATTCGCCCGACACCCCGGAACCTCCCTGGCCTGGATTGCAGGCATGGTGGCAATATTCCTGTCTGTTGTTCTGTCGTTCCGCTATTGGGGGCGCAGCCAGACAGCCACACCCTTGGGGTCAGCATGAGCGGACCTGACAGGAGAATAATATGATCCTTTCCGAACTACGTGACTACCTGAAGGCCAATCGACGCGCTGCATTGATCGATATGGCCTACCGTTTCGATACCGACCCAGAGGCCCTGCGCGGTATGCTGGAGAAGTGGGTGGCCAAAGGCCGAGTTAAAAAGCTGCCACAGGGAACAGAGTGCGGCGGTGGTTGTCGTAAATGTGACCCTGCAACGACTGAAATCTATGAGTGGGTAGGGGATAGTTTGCCCAGTGGGTAGATACGGTGTGGTGAGCGCATCGCTGAGGGTGAGCGGCGGGGAAAGAGCCTCGTATGAAAGCCCATGGGAGATCGGTAGATAGTGTGTGATCGGGGGTTGGGGCGCTAGAGGTGCTGCTTCTTTGCGTGAGTAATCTATGGGGCGGGTGTGAAGATTTGAAATATATGGTGGGCCCGGAGTGATTCGAACACTCGACCAATGGATTATGAGTCCACTGCTCTAACCAACTGAGCTACGGGCCCGAAAGCCCCGCTGAAGCGGAGCGAAAGGGGATGCATTAATTGTTGTCCAAAAAGCTTTTCAGGTGATCGGAGCGAGTAGGGTGGCGCAGTTTGCGCAGGGCCTTTGCTTCAATCTGGCGGATACGCTCACGGGTAACATCGAACTGCTTGCCCACTTCTTCCAGTGTGTGGTCAGTGTTCATGTCAATGCCAAAGCGCATGCTGAGTACCTTTGCTTCTCTTGCCGTAAGGCCTGAAAGAACATCGCGGGTCGCTTCGCGCAAGCCTGAAATGGTAGCTGAATCTGATGGTGATTCGATATTCTGGTCTTCAATGAAATCACCAAGGTGGGAGTCTTCATCATCACCGATGGGGGTTTCCATGGAAATGGGCTCTTTGGCAATTTTAAGTACTTTACGTACCTTGTCTTCTGGCATTTCAAGCCGCTCTCCCAGCTCTTCTGGGGTGGGCTCTCTGCCCATTTCCTGAAGCATTTGTCGTGAAACCCGGTTGAGCTTATTGATGGTTTCTATCATATGTACGGGAATACGGATGGTACGTGCTTGGTCAGCAATGGAGCGGGTGATGGCTTGCCTGATCCACCATGTTGCGTAGGTGGAGAATTTATATCCGCGTCGGTATTCGAATTTGTCCACGGCTTTCATCAGGCCGATATTACCTTCTTGAATTAAATCCAGGAACTGCAGGCCACGGTTGGTGTACTTCTTGGCAATAGAGATAACCAAACGAAGGTTGGCTTCCACCATTTCTTTTTTGGCGCGGCGTAGCTTGGCTTCTCCCAAGGACATGCGTCGAGTGATTTCTTTGATTTCTCCAAGGGCTTCAAAACCGCAGGCTTCGATGGTTTGGGCCAGCCGTGCTTGGCTTTTAAGGACGTCTGCTCGAACAGAAATGAGTCGCTGAGCCAGGACGGTATCTGCCTTGGCAATTTCCTGGTCAAGCCACTCCAGGTTTGTTTCATTGGATGGGAAAGTGCTGATAAAGGTTTTGCGAGGCATGCGGGCCCTGCGCGTGCAAAGGTTCATGATAGTGCGTTCTTCTTTGCGAATAATATCCAGGGTATCGCGCACTTCTATTACCAGTTTGTCGTAAACGCGCGGTATAAACTTGAACACTGAGAAGTTTTCAGCCAGCTCTAGTTTGGCAGCATCGGTTTTTTTATTTTCCTTGCCATGCTTTTCAAAGGCTTTGCAGTATTTCTGGTAGGAATCTCTGAGGGTATTGATACGCTCTTGCGCAAATACAGGGTCTATGCCGCCGTCAAAGGAGTCTGCCTCGTCGTCGTCGCCTTCTTTCTTTTCGCCTTCGGAATCTTCGCTGTCGGACTCAAGTTTTTCAACCGGAGCTGCGGTTGGAGGCGGAGTCTGGGGAACCTTCTCGTCCAGATAGCCAGACATAATATCGTTAAGGCGTTTTTCTTCATCATCCACTTTGTCGAATTGAAGAATGATGCTTTCAACGGCTCCTGGCCAGTTTGTGAGAGCAGAAAGAACCTGTCGCATGCCATCTTCAATGCGTTTGGCGATTTCGATTTCGCCTTCGCGGGTAAGTAGTTCAACGGTGCCCATTTCGCGCATATACATGCGTACTGGGTCAGTGGTTCGGCCTGGTTCGCTCTCTACAGAGGCAAGTGCAGCAGCGGCTTCTTCGGCAGCAATTTCATCGGTGCTGTCGGACGCGTCGTTCATTAGCAGGTCGTCGGCGGCTGGGGCATTTTCAAATACCTGGATGCCCATATCGTTGAGCATGCCAACGATATCTTCTATTTGATCAGGCTCGGAAACGGTTTCAGGAAGGTGGTCGTTGACGTCTGAGTAAGTAAGGAAGCCTTGCTCTTTACCTTTGGCGATAAGTTCTTTAAGCTGAGACCTACGTTGTTGCTGTTTGGAAGAATTGTCAGTCATTTAGGCTGCTGCTCTCAGTGGGTTAACCGTTGGGAGATTGGTCTGTTTCTGCGTTTTCAGGTTAGCCGCGCATTCTAGCATGCGCCAACTTTATTCTCTAGGGTGCCTCTGAATAATTCATGAGCACCTGTCTTGCATTCAAAACCGCCGTCTTTTTTGATCACCCTTCCCCTCCTTCTGTATTAATAAGCTGTTTTTTAAGTTCAAGCAGCGCTTTTAACTTTGCCCCATCCTTTGAGCCGCTTTCTCGATCTGTTTTGATCTGTTTTTGAATGGCCTGGGCTATGTGTAGCTTCCTTAGCTGCTGAACGGCCTCGTCGATCTCCAGCTCTGCGCCGTCATTGCAGAGTAAAAACTCTTGTGCCGCGAGCTTGGCTAACTGGCCGCCCTCTGGTGTGTCATGCCAATACCCCAACAGGGCGGCTGTACTGATGTTAGGAGTATTTTGGAGGCGCTCCAGTACACTGATAAGCATGTTGGTATGGCTTAGGTTGAGTTCGCGTAGCTCTTCGGGTATTCCTATTGATTGGGCTTTTTCAGGTAATTGCAATAAGAGCCGGATGGTTTTATAAGCAAGTCGCTGGGCTGGGCCGTTATCCTTTGTTTCCTGAAAGTGATTTTGCGGCGTTGGAGTACTTCTTTGTTCGCTGTGGTGTGCGTGCTCGGCTTTTTGCTGAGCGGGAGCTGGGTTTGGAGGTGCTGGTTTCTTTTTCTGCTCTGCTTTGAGTAGTTGTTCGGCAAGGGTTTTGGGGTCGATTTGGGTGTATTCGGCGAGCTGCGAGAGCATGAGTTCTTTAAGCATGCCTTCTGGCTGCTGTGCCAGCATAGGCAGGGCCAGAGTGGCTAGTCGTGCTTTGCCATCCAGTGTAGAGGTGTCCAGCCCTTGGCTTAAGTGCTCAAGCAGAAAGTCGTTGATAGGCAGGGCTTTGTCAATGCGCGCATTAAATAGTTCTTTGCCTTCCTCGCGAACCAGTGTGTCAGGGTCTTCACCCTCTGGTAGAAATAAAAAACGGATTTGTCGGCCATCCTTCAGGCATGGAATGGACGTCTCCAGCGCTCTTGCTGCGGCCTTTCTGCCGGCCTCGTCGCCATCAAAGCAAAATACTAGCTCTGGCGCATAGCGGAATAGCCTTTCCAGGTGGGTTGTGGAGGTGGCTGTTCCCAGTGTGGCGACGGCAAAGCGAAGTTCGTGCTGGGCCAGAGCGATTACATCAATATAGCCCTCAACAATTAGAAACTTTTTCGGGCTTTGTCGGCTTTGCAGGGCTTCATAGAGGCCATACAGTTCATTGCTCTTGTGGAATAAAGGGCTTTCGGGAGAGTTGAGGTATTTGGGTTTATCGTCACCGAGTACGCGGCCGCCGAAAGCGATGGTTCGCCCTCTTTGGTCGCGAATGGGGAACATGATGCGATCTCGAAAGCGGTCGTAGAGGCGCTGTTCATCTTTTTGAACAACAAGCCCTGCTTCAAGGGCATTTGCCGATTCTTTGTTGCTGTGAATTAAGGCGTTTTTGAGGTTGTCCCAGCCTTGCGGTGCGTAACCGATGGCAAATTCTTTGGCAATGCTGCCAGTGATTTGGCGTTTTCTCAGATACTGAATAGGCCGTTGGTTAATGCTTGGGTTTTTGAGCTGTTCGCAATAGTAAGCTTGCGCTCTGTCGAGGATGTCGAGCAGGGGGCGTGTGCTGGCTTTTTTCTGGCTGCTATGGGTTTGGGAGGTGGGGATTTCCAGACTGGCTGCTTTTGCGAGAGAGCTTACCGCATCCACAAAGTGCATGCGCTCGTAGTCTCTGAGGAAGGTAATGGCGTTACCGCTCGCGCCACAGCCGAAGCAATGGTAAAACTGTTTGTCGGGGCTGACGGAGAAAGAGGGGGTTTTTTCTTTATGGAATGGGCAGCAGGCAGAATAGTTTTTGCCGCTGCGCTTAAGTGGCACCCGAGAATGAATTAAGCCCACCAGATCGGTGCGGGCTAATACTTCTTCGATAAAGTCCTCGGGTATCTGGTTGTACATGCCGTGAATCTTTAGCTGGGGAGGGCTGGCTGGAGTTTTGCGTGGTCTAGCTCAGGCTTTTTAGCCCAATAAGCTTTTGATCAGCTTGCTGACCGCGCCCATGTCGGCTCGGCCTTGAATCTGAGGCTTTAGAATCCCCATCACTTTGCCCATGTCTTTCATTCCCTCTGCGCCACTTTGCTGGATGGCGTCTTTTGCGAGAGTTTCAAGCTCACTTTCTGAAAGGGCTTGGGGAAGGAATTCTTGGAGGGTTTCTATTTCAGCCGCTTCGACCTCAGCAAGATCCATGCGATTCGCTTCTTTGTATTGGCGGAGCGATTCGCGCCGCTGCTTAACCATTTTGTCGACAAGTTGCAGAGAGCGCTCTTCATCGACATCAATGCGCTCATCCACTTCAATTTGCTTGAAGGCAGATAAAGCCATGCGGATTACAGCCAAGCGCTCTTTGTCTTTCGCGCGCATGGCTGCTTTCATTGCGTCGCTAAGTGCTGACTTAATAGTGGAGTCCGGCATGGTTTGCGCCTATGTCCTGTCTGTTGCAATCAGAAGCTTTATAGAGCTTGAGCTGAGGGCTTGCTTGGTGCTGGCTTTAGTACAGACGTTTGCGACGTAGCACGTCTTTTGAAGATTTTTTCAGATGACGCTTTACTGCAGCAGCAGCTTTACGCTTGCGAACCTGTGTGGGCTTTTCGTAGAATTCGCGACGACGAACGTCAGCGAGAACGCCAGCTTTTTCACAAGAGCGTTTGAAACGACGTAGAGCGATGTCAAATGGCTCGCCTTCTTTTAGCTTTACCTGGGGCATGTTTGTACCTGTGTCCGACTGAGTTTAAAAGCACGACGATCTTTGTGTGAGAGGAGAATGGCTCTCGCGTAAAGGCTTCGTACAACGTTAAGCAAAAAATAACTATAGATCAATAAACAGGAAGTGAAGCCTGAATTGATAAAGGGCGGAGATTCTACGCTTTAAAGATAAGAAATGTAAAGCCCTATTGCTGAACTGAGGTAGAATAATCGGCTTTGGCATGAATGATCGGTTTGGAGCAAGCTTGATGAAGCGGGTATTGGGAATTGAAACCTCTTGTGATGAAACAGGCGTAGCCATCTATGAGGAGGGCAAGGGAATTTTGGGGGAAGCCTTGTATAGCCAGATAGCCTTGCATGCAGATTATGGTGGTGTTGTTCCCGAGCTGGCCAGTCGTGATCACGTGCGAAAAGCCTTACCACTGATCAGGCAGGTGTTTGAGCAGGCGGGATTGGAGCTGGGTGATGTGGATGGGGTTGCTTATACCGCTGGCCCCGGTTTGCTGGGTGCGCTACTGGTGGGGGCCTCCCTCGGGCGAAGCCTGGCTTTCGGTTGGGGGCTGCCTTCGGTGGCTGTGCACCATATGGAAGGGCACTTATTGGCACCCATGCTGGCAGAAGAGGCGCCTGAGTACCCCTTTGTTGCTTTATTGGTGAGTGGTGGTCATACCCAGCTTATTGCCGTGGAAAAATATGGGCACTATCGTTTGCTGGGGGAGTCTGTCGATGATGCGGTGGGCGAGGCGTTTGATAAAGTCGCCAAGATGTTCGGTCTGCCTTACCCAGGCGGGCCAGAGGTGGCCAAACGTGCTGAGCAGGGTGATGCTCTTCGTTTTAAATTTCCGCGGCCAATGGTGGATCGGCCGGGTTTAGATTTTAGTTTTAGTGGCCTGAAAACCAGTGTTCTTAATACTATTCGCAAACTCGGTGGTGAGCCGAAAGAGGCATATACGCAAGGTGTTGGTTTGGACGAACAGTGTTGCGCGGACATTATGGCCGGCTTTCAGTGGGCGGTGGTGGATACGCTGACGATTAAATGTCGACGTGCCATTAAGGAAACGGGCTACTCTCGTTTGGTGGTGGCTGGCGGGGTCAGCGCCAATCAACTTTTGCGCAGCCGTCTTAAAGAAGCCATGACTGAGGTGGCAGTGTCTACCTACTTCCCTCCGCCGGCATTTTGCACCGATAACGGAGCAATGATTGCGCTGGCTGGTTTTCTTCGTTTGCAGCAGGGCTTTTCCGATTCAGATTTGGCGATTCGTGCGAGGGCGCGTTGGCCTTTAGCAGAGCTCTAAGTCATTACGCCCTAGTTTGTTCATCACCTAGCAGTTGCTTTCTGATGATCTCGAATACGTCTAAACGATAGCTCTCCGCTTCGTTTACCAGGTGGTGCTTTGCGTTCTGAATATAGTGAATATCAGGCTGGTAAAACTTCTCCTTTATAAAGGCTATATTGGTTTCAGCATCCACCGTGCCATCATCGGTGCCCTGTATAACGCTGGTTGAATAGGGGCTTGATGGATGGTTTTCCATCTTGGTAATCCAATTATTGAGTGCGCCTACCCAGGCCACTTTGAGATGTGTGCTTTGCATGGGGTCGCGGTGGCGAACAAAATTTGTGAAGCTTTCATCGTGGGAGTTAGAAGTGAATTCACGTTTGACCATGCGGGTGAAAAGTCGGCTGATATAGTAGATTATCCGATTTTTTTTCCAGTTCAGTGGATGAAAAAGCGGTGCCAGTAAGATGGTTTTGTCAAAGGGGTTGTCGAGTTTGTTTTCCTTTAGGCTTAGGACAAAGTCCATAAGAATGGCCGCTCCTGTGCTTTGGGCAATCCCATGCCAAGGGTAAGCCAGGTGCCCGGTACTTAATTGCAGGCAGATGTTGAGACTTTCAAGATAATCGTCAAAGTCATCGATAGCGGCTCTCGGGCCAGTGGACAGGCCGTGACCAGGAAGGTCGTAAATGACCACATTAAAACCCAGTTGCAGCATGTGCTCGATAAGATGGGTGTAGAGCCCGGAATGGTCGTAGTAACCGTGGAAGAGAAAGACCGTGCCTTTTGATCCTGCCTGAACATAGGTGTGCGCCACCACTTTTCCGCCCAGCACCTGAAAGAAACCAAGGCTGTGATTAATGTGGGGGTATTGGTCTTCGAAATTCAGGCCGTAATAACGGGAGTAGGGTTGCAGAGCCGGTGAAAGCGGGGTGTGGACGGAAAAATCCATTTCCGGGATGTGTTCTAGCAGTTCGTCGAGATCAAAGCTTGGCTGCATAGCCTTTCTTGGCCTAATCCAGGTGGGTGAAAGGGGCGCTTTCATGACGAATATTTGCCAGAGAGCACCCCTGTATAAGGTGATTACTTTATTCTAGGGTTTAATTCGCCATTCTGGTAGCGCTCAGTCATTTGTTCCAGCGAAAGGGTTTTTATTTTGCTGGCTTGTCCGGCGGTGCCAAAGGACTCATATCTATCTATGCAAATGTCTTTCATGGCGGTGGTGGTGAGTTTGAGATATTTTCGCGGGTCAAACTCAGCCTGGTTTTCTGCTAGAAAGCGTCGCACGCTTCCTGTTGAGGCGAGGCGTAAATCGGTGTCGATGTTGATTTTACGGACACCGTGTTTAATGCCTTCCTGGATTTCTTCTACTGGAACACCGTAGGTTTCAGGGATGTTTCCACCGAATTCATTGATGATTGCTAGCCACTCTTGGGGTACGGAAGAGGAGCCGTGCATCACCAAGTGCGTATCGGGTATGCGCTCGTGAATGGCTTTGATGCGGTCAATGGCCAGTACATCGCCCGTAGGTGGGCGGGTAAACTTATAGGCGCCATGGCTAGTGCCGATGGCGATGGCCAGCGCATCTACGCCAGTGAGTTTTACAAATTCTGCGGCTTCTTCGGGGTCAGTAAGCATCTGGTCGTGGCTAAGGATGCCTTCAGCGCCAACGCCGTCTTCTTCACCGGCCTGACCAGTTTCAAGAGAGCCTAGGCAGCCGAGTTCACCCTCAACAGAAACGCCGCAAGCGTGAGCCATATCCACGGTGCGCTTGGTGACATCAACGTTGTATTCAAAGCTGGCGGGAGTTTTTTGGTCTTCCTGTAACGAACCGTCCATCATAACGGAAGAAAATCCCAGCTGAATGGAGCGCTGGCAAGAGGCGGGTGAGGCGCCGTGATCTTGATGCATGGCGATGGGAATATGGGGGAATTCTTCAATGGCGGCGAGCATGAGGTGGCGTAGAAACGTAGAGCCCGCATATTTGCGCGCCCCTGCTGAAGCCTGCATGATGACGGGGCTATCGGTTTGGTCGGCGGCTTCCATGATGGCCCGAACCTGTTCCAGGTTGTTGACATTAAACGCTGGAATGCCATAAGTATTTTCTGCTGCGTGATCAAGCATTTGTCTCATGCTGATTAAAGCCATTGATTCTCTCCTTAATAGATTGTGAATTAGGGGTGCGCCCCTGAGATCTTTCATGTAAGGATCTCAGGTAAATATGACGTCTTTATTGATGACCGATTATTGGCCGTTACGTTCTTCTAATATGGCGACAGCGGGTAGTTCTTTGCCTTCCAAAAACTCTAGAAAAGCACCGCCGCCTGTTGAAATATAGGATACCTTATCATTGATTTGGTATTTATCAACGGCTGCCAGCGTATCGCCTCCACCAGCGATGGAAAAGCCCTCGCTATTGGCGATGGCAAGGGAAATTGTTTTGGTGCCTTCGCCAAACTGGTCAAATTCAAACACGCCCACCGGCCCGTTCCATACGATGGTTTTAGCCTTGCTGATGAGTTCGGCTAAAACAGCGGCTGATTCTGGCCCAATATCCAGAATCATGTCGTCATCAGCTACCTGGTCAGCGGCTTTGATGCTTGCTTCGGCGTTTTCAGCAAACTCTTTGGCAACTATGACATCGGTTGGCAGAGGCACGTCAATTTTTTCCATGAGGTCTTTCGCGGTATTCACCAGGTCAGGCTCGTAAAGCGACTTGCCCACGTTATAACCTTTTGCCGCCAGGAAGGTGTTGGCGATGCCGCCACCAACGATAAGCTGATCAACTTTTGAAGAAAGGCTTTCTAATACCGTTAGTTTGGTAGAAACCTTGCTGCCACCCACAATGGCCATCATGGGGCGTTGTGGATTATCCAGGCTTGTGGCCAAGGCTTTGAGTTCTGCTGCTAGAAGCGGCCCTGCGCAGGCGGTGGGGGCAAATTTTGCGACGCCATGAGTGGATGCCTGGGCGCGGTGAGCGGTGCCAAAGGCATCCATCACGAATATGTCACACAGAGCGGCCATTTGTTTGGCGAGTGCGTCGTCGTTTTTCTTTTCGCCGGGATTAAAGCGTACGTTCTCACATAGCGCCACGGTGCCATTTTCGAGCTCTACGCCATTTAACCAGTCTTTTATTAGGGGTACTTCTTTACCTAATAGGCTGCTCAGGTGGTTTGCCACAGGTGCCAGGCTGTATGCATCGTCAAACTCCCCCTCGGTGGGGCGGCCCAAGTGAGACATCAGCAACACCTTTGCGCCGCTGGCTATGGCCGATTGGATGGTGGGCAGTGATGCCTGAATGCGTGCATCGCTGGTGACTCTTCCATCTTTGATTGGAACGTTAAGATCTTGGCGAATGAGAACGCGCTTTCCAGTCAGATCAAGTTCCTGCATTTCGGGGATAGACATAACGGTTCCTTTAAAGAGAGTGGTGTAAAAAAAAATGATGAGATAAATAAGTGCTGAGGTCGAGCATGCGGTGGGCATAAGCCCATTCGTTGTCGTACCAAGCAACGAGTTTGACTTGTCTTCCGGCTGTTTTGGTAAGCAGGCTATCAAAAATTGCGGAAGAGGGGTGCCCTTTGAAATCAATGGATACCAAGGGCGCTTCGCTGTATGTGAGTACGCCCAGTTCATCTTGTTTTGCTGCTTGTTTTATCAGGTCATTGATAGCCTCTGCGCTGCTTTCTTCGCCCAGTTGTAAGGTGATATCCACCGCTGCTACATCGAGAGTGGGTACGCGCATGGAATAACCGTTAAAAACTCCCTGCATGGATGGCAGCACTTTTTCCAGTGCGGATAGTGCGCCGCTGCTGGTTGGAATAAGGGATTGTGTGGCCGAGCGGGCGCGGCGTAAGTCATCGTGTACCGAGTCAATAAGGTGTTGGTTGTTACTGTAAGAATGAATGGTGGTCAGTAGGCCGGACTCGATTTCCACTTTGCCCAGCAGTGCGTGAAGGATGGGTGCTAGACAGTTGGTGGTGCAAGAGGCATTAGAGATGATTTGGTCGCTTTCCAGTAGCTGGTTTTGATTAACACCGTAGACGATGGTGCGATCAACGTCATCAAAAGCGGGCGCGCCAATTAATACCTTTTTTGCACCCGCGTGAATATGCAGCATTGCGGATGCTTTGTTACGATATTGCCCGCTGCTTTCCAGAACAAGATCAACGTCCAGTTCTTTCCATGGCAGAAG
>Ga0209121_10004207_pt1 | contig 13528 bp, 12 predicted proteins | sample Cruoilmetagenom3_FD_187292 | JGI IMG/M metagenome (GOLD analysis project Ga0209121, IMG submission 187292) | Oil polluted marine microbial communities from Coal Oil Point, Santa Barbara, California, USA - Sample 3 (SPAdes) (version 2) | ecosystem: Environmental > Aquatic > Marine > Oil seeps ... | reverse complement strand
TAAAAGAAATAATACCTTGGTTCTCAGGGAGTCATCGACTTATATTAACTGATGCCACGGAGTTGCCTCTCAGCCGCACTCGTGCCAAGCAGTTAAAAAGAATAATTCAATGGTGAGGAACAATCGAGGAAAAGGATGGAGGAACACTGGTAATGAATCCTAAAGAGCCGATATGTGGAGCAGATGTTTTTAGGTAAGAAGAAGAGCTTACTATTGGAGAGAAAGAAGGAAGAGAAGAATATGTGCTTTCAGAGGCAATAAACTTTACTGTAAGTTAAGATGAGAGAATATTTGTTCTTGATTCAAAAGGTTGTCATATAAAGGTATTTGACAAAGTGCAAGTCATAGTCAAGTAATTGATAAAATTATTGATCATCTTAAACTGACTTTTAATGCAGAACGTCCCCTTCCCCAACAAGCACAGCCTCAATTGGCAATGGCGGCTTAAGAAAGAGTGGAATATATGAAAATCGGGATTTCTTGATCAATAATTAAGGATGAAGTCTATTGCTCTTGCTCTTCCGCAATATTCCTGGATTCTCATCGATATTTTCTCTTTCATGCGAATCTTTTATTGACTGGGTATGTTTCTTTACGGTATTTTAATTTAATAAGTCATATGGTAGAAATTGAACAAAATGAGTAGAAATCAGAGCAAGCACAAAAATGAAATTCCTGTGTTTATCAAATGGGTCTTTTTTTCTTTAGCATTGGCGTTTGTGCTGGCGATTTCTGCTGAAAACGCAAAAGCATTAGAAAAGAATTATCTCTCTGCACCAGATTTCACTTTAACAGATTTATCTGGAAACGAGATCTCACTTTCCAGTTTAAGCGGGAAAGTGGTTTTCCTGAATTTTTGGGCCACCTGGTGTCCACCATGCAAGAAAGAAATCCCTGGATTTATTGAGATTTACGAGAAACACAAGGACCAGGGAATGGTCATAGTCGGCATTTCTTTGGATAAGACAGGGACTGATTCTGTCCGTGATTTTGTCGAAAAGGTAAAAATCACTTACCCAGTTTTGAGTATTTTAAGTCTATACGGAAATATTTCAAGGTGATTATAGTCATAGGAGGATTGCTTTTGATTATTGTTGGAGTGCTCCTTATCGCAGGATATTTCTCCTCCATATCCTCCATTTTGAGTAAGTAGTGAACAGTAAGCAGTAAAGGAACTAATGATGGATTAATTATTATTGATAAGCCCATAATGATTATATCCTAAATATATTATAGCAGTATGTCGCACAACGGTCGGCGGGTATGTGAAGTCCCGACGAAGTCGGGATTTGGGCGAATGGAGTGGGCCGCAAACACGCTGTTAGATGAAGTAGCGAAAGGGTGCCTCTCACTTCTTGCTGGGAATTGGCAAAATGGAGCGAAGCGGCATTTTGTTTACCGAACTTGCGGCTCCACCTCTACTATTGTTATTCTTCCGGGTTCAGGTACTTGTTTATTGCCTCTATATGCATTTCTGCCTCTTTGCTGAATTTCTCAGCCGTTTCAATAGCTTTTTTGTCACCTTTGTAATATTTTACATACGCATCGGCTTCAGCAACTATACACTTTGCGTAAGCTACTGCTTCCTTTTTAACTGTAGCATTTTTGATTTTCTCTGCCCTTTTCCCAAAGACTTCAGCCAGAGTCTTAACGGCTTCGGCTACTTTTGCACAATCTTCACCTGCAATTTCTCCTTCATCGTAGAGAGATTTGCTCCATTCAAGCAGTGGTGCTGTATAAGCACACATCACAGCAGTTGCCATCCACTCTCCTGCTGCCTGCATCCGCTCCATCTGTTTTGGTGTGTATTGAGACTGGACTATCACTGGAAGAAATAGCAAACACCAAATTGCTGCCATCGTCACACCAATCTTACCTTTCATAGTATCCTCCTTTATTGGGTGGTGTCATTCAATAGCTTTCTTCCAATCATATCCCACGATTTTATCCCACCCATAATAAAACCTCTGGATATGATTGGTTTTGCCGTCGTTTAGCCTATCTCGTTTTTATACGAATTGTTTTCATAAAACAATCATTAATTTTTATATTATACGAAGTATGTGTTAAATTTATTACCCATTTAGATATTTAATATCTATATCACAAAAGCATGGATATGCAAAACAATTTAAAGCGAGTAGAGCGTGAGCTAAAAATTCGCAACTACAGCCCTTTGACTATAAAAAGTTACTTATACGGACTTCGAGAGTGCTTTGCTTCCAAAAAGCAAGATTTTGAAGATTTTTTCAAGTGAGAGAGGTGGGAAATTAACCACAAGAAGAGCCTCAGCTTAATACAGCGTCGGAGGAGAGAATGGAATATATGAAAATTGGGATTTCTCGAAATGTAGCAGGTCATAGGGTGCAAATTGAACAAAATGAGTAGAAGTCAGAGCAAGCTCTTTCTTTAGAAGAATTTCTAAAATAAGGAAACAAAAGACGTCACAATGACTCCTGCAATCGTTACCCCAAGTATTATTGCAGGAAAAGCGTAGCGAGGCTTAATATCAAATAAAATAGCAGCCAAAGAACCCGTCCATGCACCTGTGACGGGAAGAGGGATCGAAACAAACAGAGTCAAACCAATTGCTCCGTATTTCATGACTTTTTCCCCCCTTCTGTATGTTCTGGCGTAAAGCCAGGCAAAGAATTTCTTCATGATCTTTATATGAGACAAAGCTTTTCGTATAGGTTCTAAGAAATAGATAATAGGCAAAATAGGAACAATATTGCCAAACCAGGAAATAAAAAATGCCTCAACAACTGGCATTTTAAAATGCAACAATGCAAGTGGGATTCCACCTCTTAGCTCAAAAACAGGCATCATGCTTACCACAAAAGTTATGAGTTCTTTATTGAAATGAAGATTCTTCAGGAATTCTACAAAATCATTCAGCATAAACCTTACTATATTTAATACATATCGATTGTCAATCAAGAAATGGATTTTATTAACAGCCTTTATATAAATATTTTAATCTTTTAACGATTAAGAATAGTAAAGGCTTTACTCTTGCGTCTTGCCATTATTCGTATAAAAGTGTCAAAATAAAGGAAAAATGAATAGGAATTCGAAGACTAAGAAAAAAGCTCGAGAAAAAATAGAAAAAATTGAAAGAGCTCTCCAGAATCTTTCCCCCCATGAGACAGAGTGTGGGCTTTGTCCACGGCAGTGCGGCGTAAACAGACAGAAAGGAGAAAAGGGCTTCTGTGAGGGTAATTCTAAAGCCTCTCTTTCACATGCGATTATTCACCTTGGTGAAGAACCCGTATTGAGTGGATATCATGATTTTAGGAGAGAGAAAAGTAATACTCTGGCAGCTCGAGGGGGTTCTGGAACCATGTTTTTCTCAAATTGTAATCTCAAGTGCCTATTCTGTCAGAACTATCAATTGAGCTGGCAAAACAGGGGAAATACTGTCTCTGATGCTCAACTTGCAGAGAAAATGCTCCATCTCCAGAAACAGGGAGCTCTAAACATAAATCTTGTCAGCCCTACTCACTTTATTCTACCCATTCTAAAATCCCTTGAAATTGCTTATGCAAGAGGCCTAAACCTGCCTTTAGTTTATAATTCCAATGCCTATGAGAATGTGGAAGTCATAAAAAACCTAAGAGGAATTGTTGATATATATCTTCCTGACTTAAAGTTTTTCTCATCAAAACTTGCGAATAAACTCTCACAGGCCGGTGATTATTTTTATCACGCAAGCATGGTGATAAAAGAAATGGCAAGCCAGCAGCCTGCTCTTGTTCTAAATTCTGAAGGAGCAGCCCAAAAAGGCCTCATTGTACGCCACCTGATTCTTCCAGGACAAACAGAAGATTCGATTTTCATCCTGGACTGGATGGAAGAGAATCTCCCTTCCTCTATTGCTTTGAGTCTGATGAGTCAGTATCATCCCTGCTTTAAATCCCCTCCAGAAATACAGAGGTATGTTTCTCGCAAAGAATATTTTCTCGTTGTGAACAAAGCTCATAAGCTAAGATTCGAGACTATGTTTATTCAGCCTCAACCATTCGGCATCGACGAGCACCTCATTCCGAATTTTTCCAGAAAAAATCCCTTTGAGTAGGAAGTATCTATTCAATTTTTAATAAAATAATCGAAATTTATGATTGATAAGTTTTTCCAGAAAGTTAAAATAATAAATCCCCTTAAATTACATTTACATTTCTAAAGGAAGTTAAAATGAAAGATAAAAAGAAAATTACGGAGTATATGAGACTTAAACCAATAGAAGAGATTGCCAAAAAACTTCACCTGAAGCCATCCCAGATGGAAAAATATGGCGATTATAAAGCGAAAATCTCTCCTGAAGAAATCCCCGAGCAAGGGGACAAAAGAGGCAAACTCATCATGGTTACTGCTATGACACCTACTCCTGCTGGAGAGGGTAAAACTACCACTTCTATTGGTCTTGCTGATGCCCTGTGTCATATAGGGAAGAATGCAGCCGTGGCTTTGAGAGAACCTTCTCTGGGTCCAGTTTTTGGAATGAAGGGTGGAGCAACAGGAGGAGGACAGGCCCGGGTAGCTCCAAGCGATGAAATCAATCTCCACTTTACAGGAGATATCCATGCTGTCACATCGGCACACAATCTCCTATCTGCTATAATTGATAATCGACTTCATTTCGATGGACCCTCAGGAATATTAGATTGCAGAAGAGTATCATGGAAAAGAGTCATTGATATAGACGACCGTGTTCTTCGCGAAGTCGTGGTTGGTATTGGAGGCCCATTACGTGGCATAGCACGGGAAACAGGTTTTGATATAACCGCTGCTTCTGAAGTCATGGCAATCTTATGTTTATGCGAAAACCTAAAAGACCTGAAAGAAAGGCTGGGTAATATATTCATAGGATATTCTCCTTCTAAAACGCCTGTTTTCGCAAGGGAGATGAAAGCTGAAGGTTCAATGGCAACATTACTTAAGGAAGCCATAAAGCCTAACCTTGTACAAACTCTTGAAGGGACTCCAGCCCTAATTCATGGAGGTCCTTTTGCAAACATTGCTCATGGAACAAACTCTGTCATAGCAACCAGGATGCTTCTTCATACGGCTGACTTTGTAGTGACAGAAACTGGATTTGGTTCAGATCTCGGAGCAGAGAAATTTTTCGACATCGTTGTTCGTACAGGCCATATACCCCCTCCTGAAGCATGTGTTTTAGTAGCAACTATTCGGGCACTCAAGATGCATGGTGGTGTGAAAAAAGAAGATTTAAACAGAGAAAATACTGAAGCGTTGGGAAAAGGATTTGAAAATCTCCAGAAACACATCGAAAACCTTCGGATCTTTGGTGTTCCTTTTGTCGTTGCATTAAACAAATTCCCTTCTGACACAGATGCAGAAATAGAAAAAGTTCTTAATTTATGCAGAAATGAAAAGGCAAGAGCCGCCATTAGCGACGTATACAATAAGGGAAGCGAGGGAGGAATAGACCTTGCAAGAGAAGTCCTTGATGCTGTTAAAGAAGATAAACACAATTTCAATTTTCTTTACCCATTAGATATTCCCCTCTCGAATAAAATAGAAGTCATTTCACGAAAGATTTACGGTGCCTCATCTGTTGCTATGGAAGGAAAAATCAGGAGAAAAATTCTCAGGATAGAAAAAGAAGGCTTTGGTAATCTGCCTGTTTGTATAGCAAAAACCCAGTATTCCCTTTCGAGTGACGATAAAGCTCTTGGAAGGCCACGCAATTTCACACTAATTATCACCGATGCTTCACTAAGCTCAGGGGCAGGGTTTGTTGTGATACACTGCGGAGACATAATGACCATGCCAGGCCTGCCAAAATCTCCTGCTTCCGAAAGAATAGATATAACAGACGATGGTGAGATAATCGGACTGGTTTAAAGGATTTTTTTGAAAAATGAAAATTTTGATAATTTGCAAAGAATTTCCCCACTCAAAGGTAATCGGCGGACCGATTATTATTTACAATCGACTTAAATATCTTTCAAAAAGACACCTTGTTTCTCTGGCTGCCTTTTACAAAAGAGGAGAAGAAAAGTTTATTTCGTCAATAAAACCATTTTGCTATGATCTCAGGCTTGTTCCCTTTCCTAAAAGACGTTCATCAATGAAAACGCTTCGGGATCTTCTTGTTTCTCCAGTTCCTCCATATTTCCTGAAGGTTCATAGTTCCGTAAAAATGACTGAAACTGTGGCTCAAATGGTACAAAAGGACCATTATGATTTTGTGATTGCGGAATACTCCGTGATGGGGCAGTTTATCCACAACAATCCTCTTCTCCCTCCAATACGAAGAATCATTTCCGTCCATGAATGTTATTATATTTCCAGATTGAAAGATTTTCACAATTACAGATTTGGAATCAGGAAAGTAAAAGAAGCTATGAACCTGAAAGGGCTGAAAAAATATGAATTCGATATGTACAGGAATGCAGATAAAATTCTAACCCTGACGCCTCAGGGAAGAGAGGAATTATTAAGAATATGCCCTGATCTAAATATCTCGGTTGTTCCCCATGGTGTGGACGTTAACGATTTTTCATTTTCCCCTTCGTCTGGGAAAGAAAAAAGCATTGTCTTTGTTGGGAATTATCTTCACTATCCTAATGTAGATGCTGTCCTCTTTTTTCAAAGGGAAATCTGGCCTTATCTCACATCGCTTGTCCCTAAAATTAAATTTTATATAGTTGGTCAGGCTCCTCCTGAAGAAATTAAATGTATTGCCGACGATAAATCCATCATCGTTACAGGAAAAGTAGATGACGTTCGTCCTTATCTTGAAAAGGGAAAAGTTTTTATCTGTCCTGTAAGACTCGGAGGAGGATTCCGCGGCAAGATACTCGAATCAATGGCGATCGGAAGACCCGTCGTTTCTACCTCGCTGGGTGCAGAAGGTATTCCTGCTAAAAACAGAGAAAATATCTTGATTGCTGATAATCCAAAAGATTTTGCCCATTCGATATTCGAACTTCTGAATGATGATTATTTATTTCAGAAAATAAGGATTAATGCACGTAAACTTGTTGAAGAAAAATATTCATGGGAAAAGGGAGTTGAAGTCTTAGAGGGAGTGCTTGAAAAAATGATGAAAACACTCTCCCATAAAAATAAATATATCAGGATGTAATAGAATGAAAATAACTATGGTTATCCCCACATATTGGGGACGGCGAAAATCTGAGGGCGGGAGAAAATCAGATGCTATCTATGACCACCCTACACCTCTCGATGAAAATGGAACTTTAGGCAGACTTCTTGAGAGTCTTTCCATTCTTGATAACAAAAAATTTAATCTTGTCATTCTCGGAGTCTCGACTGCAGAGGACATTCAAGAAGAAGTAGAAAAAAAAGTCTCTAAGATTATTAAAAGCAAATCCCCGTGTATTCAAACTCAGTTATTTTCAGTCTCCAATCTCAAAATAATCCATAATTATTTAAACGGAAAAAATCTGGATTCTTTTATCCCCCTTCTTCAGTTAAAAGGATATCCCAATGTAAGAAATATGTGTTTATTCTTACCTCATCTTTTTGATTCTGAAGTGGTGGTGCTCATAGATGATGACGAGGTATTCGAAGACTCTAAATTCATGAATAAAGTACAAGAATTTATTGGGGAGAAGAGAAAAAATGAGAGTATATTAGCCGTTGCAGGGTACTATATAAACCCTGATAATGATTTTTATCTAAACAAAGAAAGCCATCCATGGATGACTTACTGGAACAAAAATGACTGCATGAATCGTGCCTTTAAAAAAATAATCGATAAAGAACCAAGGCTTAAAGAAACACCTTTTGCTTTTGGAGGCAACCTTGTTATTCACAGAAAACTCTTCACAAAAGTTCCATTTGATCCTCATATCACCCGAGGAGAAGATATTGATTTTCTCATTAACTCAAGAATGTTTGGCTATAAAATCTACCTGGATAATCAGCTTTCCATTAAGCATCTTGCCCCGCCCAAGACACATCCAGCATGGTGTCAGATGCGAGAAGATATAATGCGATTCATTTTTCAAAGGAAGAAACTGGATTGCCAGAAACCTGCTCCTCGAATGGTAAAAGTCAAATCAGAAGAATTGGACCCATACCCGGGAGAATTCCTGAAAGAGGACCTGAAGGAACACATCTTCAAGTCTAATCAGATGCTGGCAATAGATTATCTATCTTGTGGAGACGAAGAAGGAGCCAGGGAGTGCATGAATAATATTTCTATCGCTAAGACTATGGCTGAACTCCAAATAAATCCTTTTAAAAATCTCCTCATCCTTCAGAAAAAGTGGAAAGATCTTATGGATCTTTTCTCATCAGAAAAGACTGCTAAAGAAGTCTGTGACCTTCTGTGCATTGATCGTAAATAGTTCCATCGTTAAACTATGATTCCTAAAGCACTGGCAATTTCACGTAATTTTTTCTGAATTATCATTATATTTTCGGGACCCATTCGGAATAGATGCTTCTGTGCCGGGCTTAATCTTTCTAACTTATCATCAGCAATTTCATAAGTTATTACCTTTTTCTCAAGGAGTATGTCTCTTTCTATGACAGGGACATCGAGCAACTCAATAATTGCTTTCCTAAATGTCACCTGAAAATCCTCATCAGGGTAACCTAAATCTTCGTAGGCTTCCTGAATAAGAGGTTTAATCAGTCTGTAAATTTCTGCACACTTATCAGAATCTAAGGAGCTAAAAATATCGGCAACAACGTCGTATCGCTCATAAGTTTCAGGGTTTATATAATATCGTTCACCTTTTTTTACAACTTTAAAACTTCCTTCAGGAGAAAAAAAATCTACTTGATGCTGCGGGCTTGCTCCATTGGCGATATTATCGACTGCTGCAGTGAACTTTCTAACAATATCATCTGTCATAAGCAAGCTTAGAAATTTCGGATAAGAAGAAACTTCTTTAACAAGATTTCTTATCCATTCGTCGCTTTCATCGAGAGCCACTGGAACAGAAGAAGGCATTTGTTTTTTCTCTTTCTCAACAGCTTCTTCAAATTGAGGGGGAATCTGTTCTTTTTCTGTTTCGATTACAGGAACCGCTTTTTCAGATTTACCCCAAATGTAAAAATAGTAAACTCCCAGGGCCAAGACTAATAAAACGATGATGACTATTCCGAATATTAAAACCTTTTTATTTTCTTCCATATTTATTATTTATACCTCCCTGCTCTTTATATTCTCAAATACAATAAAAAAGAAGTAAAAAATCTGCTATGTTAATAAAAAATGTAAAATAAAATTTTTTTTCATTTTTACTTATTAATAACTTTGGCTTCATTATACAATTTTCAAAACACAAGAGCAAAAATAATGAATAAATTCTATTATTGTTCTTGAAGAAAGATTGAAATTCTGTCATATTATTTTCTTAAAGGTTACAAATATAAAAGGCTATATTAATCTCATTTTAAATTGTGTTAATCAAATGACATTTTAAGGAGAGACAATGGGTGGATTATTCGGTGTAGTTTCGAGGAATGAATGTATTAACGACCTTTTTTATGGAACAGATTATCATTCTCATCTTGGAACCTTGCGAGGCGGATTAGCCATAAAAAATTCAGGCCTATTTACCAGATTTATCCATAGCATTGAAAATGCTCAATTCAGGTCGAAGTTTCAAGATGATATTATAAAAATGCACGGCAATGAAGGGATAGGTGTAATAAGTGACAATGAAGATCAACCTGTCCTTATTCGTTCCCATCTTGGAAATTATGCAATAGTTACTGTTGGATTAATAAACAATACAGAAGAACTTGCAAGAAAAGCCTTTGGAAATAGAAAAACACATTTTTCAGAAATGAGCGGGGGTATAATCAATCCTACCGAGCTTGTTGGTTCTTTAATAAATCAGGGAAGAGATTTTACAGAAGGCATACAAATCGCTCAAAAATCCATAAAAGGCTCATGTTCCATGCTCTTACTCACAGAGAATGGTATTTATGCTGCAAGGGATTATCTCGGAAGAACACCTCTTGTTACGGGAGAAAAAGAAAATGCTTTTGCTATAACATCTGAATCATGTGCCTTCCCTAATCTTGGTTTTGAAATAAAAAAATATCTCGGCCCAGGTGAAATCGTTCTCATAACTCAAGAGGGCATAGAGCAAAAGAAGGCTCCAGAAAAAAATATGAAAATATGTGCCTTTCTATGGGTATATTACGGTTATCCTGCTTCCAGTTATGAAGGTATAAATGTCGAACAGGTAAGAAATAAATGCGGTGCTTTTCTGGCAAAGAAAAGCACTATTAAGATTGACTTTGTTGCTGGAATACCCGATTCTGGCATTGCTCATGGCCTCGGCTTTGCAAGTGAGGCTGGTATCCCTTTTAAACGACCCTTTGTCAAATATACTGCAACATGGGCCAGAAGCTTCATGCTATACCATCAGAGTGAAAGAGAGCTTGTTGCGAAGATGAAATTAATTCCTATCAAGAATCTAATCGAAGGAAAAAAGTTGCTCTTCTGTGAAGATTCCATAGTAAGGGGGACACAATTGAAAGACACGATTCAAAGACTCTATGACTTTGGGGCTTTGGAAGTTCACATGCGTCCTGCATGTCCCCCACTCGTTTATAAATGTAAATTTCTTAATTTCTCAAGTTCTAAATCAGAATTAGACCTCGCAGCACGAAAAGCAGTTAAGCTACTCGAAGGGGAAAATCCCGAAAATTTATCTGAATATGCGGACTCAGATTCTAAAAAACATGCTGCAATGGTAGAGGAAATCAGGAAGAGACTTAAGCTGACGACACTGGAATATCAAAGACTCGATGACCTTGTCAAGGCTATCGGCCTTCCAAAAAATAAATTATGCACATACTGTTGGGATGGTAAGGAATAAATAAGCAAAACATTTCCTGCAAGGGCGCGCATAAAGGCTTTTTTATCTTTGATATTATTCAGAGCATACATATCGGCCTGTCTTTCGAATAGACGAGATATGAAATTCCCTATCGCTGTTGCCTTTTTTTCATAACAACAGTATTATGCAAAATAATTTGCTTCTGTGACAAGATTAAAATGCTATATTGGAATCTCGCATTACTATCCGGAGTAGGAAGTATAGCTGGATTTATTAATGTGAATGCTGGAGGGGGTTCCAGTTTAACGCTTCCCGCTCTTATTTTTATGGGACTCGATGGAGTAACTGCAAACGGAACGAATCGAATTGCCCTTCTTGTTCAGAATATTTTTGCAGTAGCTTCCTTCCATAAAAACAAAATGAGCCAGTTTAAAACAAGTTTCCACTTAGCACTCTTTACTCTTCCAGGAGCCGTTATCGGTGCAATAATAGCCACCAGAATAAGCAGCGCCCTGTTTGAGCGCATCCTTGGTATAGTCCTGATATTCATCGTTTTATCTATGCTTTTCCCTCATTCTTACAAGAACAAAAATACAGGATCAAGAAACTGGCTTATTTATCCATCGTTACTTGTGATCGGATTTTATGGAGGATTTATTCAAGCAGGGGTAGGTTTCTTATTCATGGCTGCTCTTTATCATCTTCTGAGAGTTGATCTTATTAAAGTCAACATGCATAAGGTCTTTATCATACTAATTTATACGATACCTGCATTATTCGTTTTCATGTATACAGACCATCTTAACTGGAAATATGGCTTAGCACTTGCCGCTGGGAATGCTTTAGGAGGATGGTTGGGTGTTCATGCTGCAGTAAAAGGAGGCGAAAAGATTATTCGCATTATTCTCTGCATAGCAATCATAATAATGGCCATAAAGCTATTTGGTGTATTTTGAAATCCCTAAAACTCAAATTGTCTTATGAAATCCCATAACTTCATGAGACCTTCTTCCGTATCCTTTCCTAAGCTTATCCGAAGTGCTTCCCTTCCTCGCTCACAGAGAGCCTTATAATCACCAAAAGCCTGACATTGAATCAATGTGCGGAAAGAATAATCTGTTTCAGGTATGCGTAATTGTAGTTCAGGTTCATCTATGATCTGGAGAAAATGCCCTGTATTTGGACCTCCTTTATGCAATTGACCCGAGGAATGCATGAAACGAGGCCCGTAACCAAGAGTGGTAGCAAGGTCTGTTTTCTTTAAAAATTCAAGGCGAATTTTTTGAAAAACCTGTGTGATATAGGGAAAAGGAGGGAGATAGGCTTGAATAGCAATATAATCTGATGGCTTAAACTGATTAACCCAGTTTCTAAAGCCCTCCCTTAACACTTTTTCGTCATCCACGTAGAAAGTATCTTTATCGGTGGAGCTTTCCGTCTCTTCACCTTTCTCTAACTTCATCGCCTTTTTGGTAAAATCTTTGGCAAGTTTAACATCGGGTTCATCAAAAGGATTCAATCCCAACAGAGCACCTGCACTGGCTGTTGCTATTTCCCATCTGAATATTTCTCCGCCTAAATCAGTCTTTTCAGAAAGTTGGATAAAGAAGATTGGATGTCCTATTTTGCATAGAGACTCACTAAGTTCCTCGAGATCATACGCTTTATCTCCATCATACAATAAAAAAACAAAAAGCCTATCATTTCCATAGGAATCGGCAGAAACAACAGGCTCTTCGATTACTGGAATAATACCCTTCCCATCTTTTCCCGTGCTTTCAGCTACAAGCTGTTCAGCCCAAAGAGGAAAACTTCTTAAAGATGGAGAAGCCAGAAAAGTCAATTTATCCCGATCATCTGCAAGTTTTCCAAGAGCTGCTCCTAAAATCAGCCCGGGCGCATTTTCTTCCGATATATTATAATTGTTGTTTTCTAATTCTATTTTTCCTTTTCCAAGAAAAATTTTGATGTCCATCCCTATAAGTGCAGCAGGAACAAGACCAAATACTGAGAAAGCTGAATATCTACCCCCAACATCGGGTGGAGCGAGAAAAATATGCCTGAAATCTCTTTCTTTAGCTAAAGATACGAGAGGGCTCTCAGGATCACTTATGGCAACAAATTGATGGCCTGGATTATTTGCTGTTTGACTCACAACATTCCAGAAGTATCTAAAAAGGGAAAGGGTTTCGATGGTTGTTCCTGATTTGCTTGAAACAAGAAAAAGCGTCCTATCAGTAACTATATTTCTCTCCATTGAGCGAACAGCAAGAGGATGAGTACTATCAAGGACAACAAGCCTGGGATAACCAGCAGAGTTTTTAAAGGTTTTCTGAAAAACTTCTGCGGCAAGACTTGATCCTCCCATACCTAATAGAACGACGTAAGAAACCCCTTCATTTCTTACTTCCTCGGCAAACTTCAAAATGCTCTCAAGTTTTTTATCCATGATTTCAGGAAGATCCAGCCATCCTAACCTCTGTGAGATTTTCTGGCTATTGAAGTTAGGCCATAGATTCGTGTCTTTAGACCAGAGCTTCTTTAAAAAATTTTTATCCCTCCATTCTTTTAATTGTCTTTCTACCCTTTCCTGATATTTACCGAGGTGTATACTCAAATTCATTTCTCTCCTAATTTTCGCTTAAGTCATACAAAATAAAAAAAGGAAATTTTCAATAGAATAACGAATTAAAAATCTTTTAACAAGAAATTTGGCCTCTCTAAAT
>Ga0209121_10004206_pt1 | contig 13529 bp, 9 predicted proteins | sample Cruoilmetagenom3_FD_187292 | JGI IMG/M metagenome (GOLD analysis project Ga0209121, IMG submission 187292) | Oil polluted marine microbial communities from Coal Oil Point, Santa Barbara, California, USA - Sample 3 (SPAdes) (version 2) | ecosystem: Environmental > Aquatic > Marine > Oil seeps ... | reverse complement strand
TTTTGCTGCCTCGATGATTTCTTCGTCGGTGGCGTTTAGTTTGCCATACCGGATATTTTCCAGGATTGAACCCGAGAACAGATGTGGCGTCTGTAAAACCATGCCGATTTGTGATTGAATATCTTCAAGTTTCATGCTTTGATAATCAATCCCATTCAAAAGAATCTTGCCCTGGGTCGGCTCATAGAAGCGGCACAGTAAATTGACAATTGTGGTCTTACCACCGCCTGTAGGCCCTACCAATGCGACCATTTCACCCTGTTTGACGTGCAGATCGATCCCTTTGATGACTGGATCCCCTTTTTCGTAATGGAAATGGACTTTGTCAAAGTGGATATCTCCTTCGATGGAATCAACCTTAACCGGATTTGGCTGGTTTTTGACTTCAGGTGGGGTATCGATCAGGTTAAAGATCCGCTCAGCTGAAGCGACGGCGTTTTGCATCTGGGCATAAACCCGGGCGATATCTTGGATTGGCCACATGATGAAGGTGATGTAGGAGATAAAGGCCTGGATGCCGCCGATGGTCATGCCGCCGATCCGCACCTGTAACCCAGCACGCCAAAGGACGATACTCAAACCGATCGCACTGATGATCTGGACAATTGGCAAAAACAGGGCTGATAACCAGGCCGCTCTAAAACTCGCGTTAAACATGCCTTCTGTCAGCTCACCGAACTCTGCCAGATTATCATCTTCACGGGATAAGGCTTTGATGACCCGCACGCCCGTGATGCCCTCGTTAAATGCCCCGGTGATTTTAGAATTCATCTTGCGCGATTGGCGATAATAGTGCAAAATCCGAGCTCGAAATCTGATTGCTACAATAATCAATATTGGGAGCATGACCAGGACAATCCATGCCAGCCTGGCATTGATAGTGAACATAAAGATGGCTGCGGTCGCAATGTTAATGATAGCCCAGGTCACATCCAGGATTCCCCAGGTCATCAAATCAGAAAGCCGCTCTGTATCGGAGGTGAGGCGTGCCATAATCCAACCAACCGGGGTTTGACTGAAGTACGATAAGGAGAGGTTTTGGAGGTGGTTGAACATCTGCTTGCGTAGATCGTATCGAACACGTTCTGCCAAAATCCCAACCAGATAAATGAAACCAAACGAGCCCGCGGCTTGAAAGAGGATCACCCCAGCGTAAATGGTGATTGTTCGAACAATTGCTGATCGATTGCCGGCAATGATGCCCTCATCAATAATGCGTTTGCTGAGAAAGGTCGTGTACGAGTCGATAAAGGAAACGATGGCGATACAAACGATAAAACCAATCACCCATTTCCAATGAGGTTTCAGCAGGGTAAGTAGTCTTCCAAAAATATTTTTGGTCAGCTTCCCATATTCTTTTTCATCTAATTCTTCAACCATTGACACTGGACAATTCCTTTTCCAATTCCACTTCAATGCGGGTTTGAATATCAAATATCTTTCGATACATACCACTGGTGCCAATTAGTGTCTCATGGGTTCCTTTTTGAACGATTTTGCCTTTATCAAAAACGAGGATCAGATCTGCTGACATGACACTTTGAATCCGATGCGCAATAATGAATGTTGTCCGATTTTCCATAAGATGATTCAAAGCAAACCGGATTTGAACCTCAGTTTCTGTATCTACACTGGAGGTGGAATCATCTAAGATCAGAATTCTTGGGTTTTTAAGGAGTGCCCTGGCAATTGCCACACGCTGTTTCTGACCGCCAGATAAGGTCACACCTCTCTCACCGACTAATGTGTCATAGCCCTTTGGAAAAGTCAAAATCACGTCGTGGATGGCAGCGAATTTCGCCGCTTGATAAACTTCTTCCTCACTCACCTCACGGTGAACGCCATAGGTGATGTTTTCCCGGATTGAACGGGAAAAGAGGAAGGGCTCTTGCTCCACGATGCCGATTTGTGAACGCAGGTATTTGCGCGGATAACGGGTGAGGTCGATTCCATCCAGAGTAATCACACCTTCGGATGGATCATAAAAGCGCGGCAAGAGGTTGACCAGGGAGGTCTTACCAGAACCCGTGGAGCCTAACAAGGCAATAACGTTTCCAGGTTTGCAGATGAAATTGATATTTTCAAGGACGGGGTAGTCTTTTTCGTATTCAAAACTTACGTTCTTGAAAATAATTTCGCCATCCACATCACTTTCTGGAAGATAGTCCCCTTCAGTGAGTTGTTCTTGATCTTGCTTAAGGATTTCCGTTACACGATCGTAGGAGACCAATCCCGTTGAGGTTTGGACAATCAGACGACCTAAACCGCGCAGTGGCCAGATGATCAGGATGACCATGGACGCAAAGGCAATATAAGTACCAACGGTGATCTCTCCATTTAAGGCCATGATCGCGCCGATAAAGAAGGCGGAGAGCATTTGCGCACTACAAATTAGATCGGAAATTGGCCAAAACATTGTGTGGATGATGAGCAATTTCTTCCCCAACTTGTATTTTTTCCAATTTTCCCGGTCAAATTTATAAATTTCATGCCCTTGGCGTGCAAAGGCTTTGACCACCCTTACCCCGGTTAGATTTTCCTGCAGACGGTTGCTAAGGAGGGCTTCCTGTTCCTGGTAAGCTTTATAGGCTTGGGATACGCGCGAGAAGAAAAAGACCGAAACTCCGATGATAAAAGGCATGGCAATGATGGAGATAAGTGCCAGGTGCGTGTTTAATTGTAATATAGCAATAAAATTGACGATAAACATCAACAGAATACGACCGATGCCAATCGCTTGCTGGCCATAGAACCGATTGATGGCGTCCACATCGGAGGTGGATCGTGAAATCAAATCGCCCGTCTTTGCTTCCGCATGATAGGCGTAGGGGAGGCGTTGCAGATGATCAAAAAGGTAATTGCGCAGCCGCTTGGTGATGCTTTCTGAAGCCTTGGAGGCCATCCATCCGGATAGAAAGGTGAACCCACCCTGGGTAAAAGCCAGGGCAATAAACATCGCAATAACGGTGACCAATTCTGTCCCAAAATTGCCGGCAATTACAACATTATCGATAAAGCGTCGTAAAACCAGGTTGACACCCGTGCGTGAAATCGTCGCCACAGCCAGGGTCAATGTTGCGCCGATATATAACCAGCGATAGCCGCGCATCATCCGCCATAAGCCGAGCAGACGGTTTTTTGAGATCGTTTTGCTGAGATCAATGTCATAAAATTTGTTCTGAGACATTCAGCTTCCTATTCGAAATTAAAAATTTTACTCCAGACAGTCTTAATCGACGACAACAGGTATTGTCGAAATGATCCCTTCCGTTGACGTGTGTCGAATTGGGATCATGTTAATATCCATAATTACCACGTAAGTGAGGTTCGCTAATTGGTTTGTTCCCGAGAGAAAAAGTTTACCTTGAAGTGTCTGCTCTGTCAATCAAAGATTGGGCGATATCTGCAGCTAAAGCACGGCTGTGACCTTGCATTTTGTTGATCACCGAGAATGACCTCAGCCAAGCTGGGACTTGCCTTTGTAATCAGAGATATTCTCCCAGCCTACAACTTAGCGCTGGTGTTTATTCCAGAGAGAATGATGAGTGCTTTGCGATAAAACTCAGAGTCAATTCAGAAGCTTCATCCAGGTCCCCTTCAAGCATCACAAAATGACCACTGTTTTGCATAGGGTGATGTTCCTTTTCCAGGCTTTTAACCTGATTGACCAGGGGGGCAATGGCTTCGTTAGACACCCGATTATCCTTATCTCCCGTAAAAATTAGTATGGGTTGTTCAATTTTTGGCAGGATTCCTTTGACATGTTTCTGTAATTTATACAGTTGTCCAGCCGCTTTCAACGGATAAACGTTGTATCCTTTCCAGGCCAGATTCTCACCCTTGGGTTGTTTACCCAAATATTTTTTGAAGGGTGCTAGAAGTTGTGCTAACCAGAGACCCTCTACTTTTAGTGCGGGTGAAAAAAGCAGCAAACCAGCAATTTCAGGGTGTTGCGCCGCTAATTCGAGGGATAACAGGGCCCCCATGGAGGTACCCAGGACAAACACATCATCACAAATCTTTAGTAGACCTTCGTAAGTCTCTTTGACCTTCTGCAGCCACATGGGCCAGGTAGCACGGTTGAGATCATCCGGGTGGGTGCCATGCCCTGGTAAGAGGGGGGCAGCGGTGGTCAGACCAGATGCGTGAAGTTTTTCAGCCATTAATCGCACTTCGGCTGTGGTGGCTGTGAAACCATGAATCAGTAAAACACCAACCTGATTCCCCTGCCAAAAGATACTATCGCCATTTAAATGGGGTTTGTCCATATATTCATTTGCTGTCATATATTACCTCTGTCATTGTTCGTGTTGCCGCTGGCAGGATCGCGATGCGGGGATTAGATGAATATTTTTCGATGAGCCACTGGAGGAGTGGTTCGAGTAGTTCTGGTTTACTGGGGGTCAACTTCCAGGTTTTTACCTGTTTCCCTGGAAGGTCTGAAACCAAGATGATATTAACCCTGACCGCTTCCCTGGCAATTTGGAAGGCTTTGTGAGGGCCAACTTCGAAAAAACCTGTCTTGAAATCTTTGAGTATCGATCGGTGCGAATTTGCCTGTAGAACATAATCCTCATAGCGCTGACTGCCAGAGCCTTCAGGGCAGGCAGCGAGGAGGATCACCCAGCCATTGTTCTTTGCAATTCGGGCAGCATGGGTCAACCCCTTTTGGGCTTGATAGAGGTTGATATCCTTGGGGTGCCCGCCAGGTGAGGCGATTACAATGTCGTAAGGTTCAGAAACGGTTTTTCCAAAGGTTTCTCTGACACAAGGAACAGCAGCTTTCATGACTGCAATGGGTTCGCCCCAAAAAATATGCGTGATCTTTTTGTCCTCATTGATCACACTTCCCAGGCAGAAGTGGATTTGCGTTTTTCGTCCTATTTGTTCAATATCCTGGCGCATTGGGTTGAGATGATAGACGCCCGATCGCGCTTGGTGGTGGCTGAGCATCCCATGGTTGATGTTAATGGTTTCACGCCCCGCCAAACCAATAGCAGCAGTTTTGACGCCGCCTGAGAAACCCATAAAGTGATGGGGCTCAATATTTCCCACACAGATCTTCACGTCGCAGTCGTAATACTCTTTGTTGATAAATATGGGGGTGTTGTAGCTTGTTTTTCCTAAGGAAACCAGGGGGGAATTGTCGCAATCGTGGACGATGATGGGGTGTTGTTTAATGATAGCCTGGTCTAATATTTTGGGAAAATCTTCCTCGACCATGGGCGTGTGGGTGCCAGAGCCAATAAAAAGTTTGATATTTTGTCGTGCAAATCCGGCTTCGGTCAAAGCGGTGAGTAAAAACGTCAAAGGGTTGGGATGAGGCACTGGACGGGTTTTATCGTTGATGGCAATTCCTACTGTTGACTCTAGCGGAAAATTTGACATCTTTCGCTTGCCAAGGGGATGTGCTAAAGCGGAATGAATCGCAGCAGCGGGATCGCTCAGCGGTGTAATCCTCGCAGGTTCGATAATATCAATGAGGAGGTTGGGTGGCAGTTTAAATTGAATTTCTGATTTTCCATAGGGAACAGCAAAGGTTTTCATTGTCACAATTTCGATACTAAATTTGATGCGATTATCATCTATTATACTGCTGCTTGGGGAATTTCTTGTTTTTCATGAACGCTCCCAGATAACAGACCGACAAGCTATTGGAGATTAATTCAGCTTCTTCTTTGCTGGAGAAATTTGTGGGCGTTTTAATTTTCAGGTGATACTTCCTGTGATTCCCAGATAGATTGATAACCCAACCAGGGCAACCCTAGACTCAATTGCAAACAGGTGACGCCTCAATCTCACGTTTCTCAGGATGAACAGCCTTCGACATTAAAAGCCATTTGGTGCCAAGGACGATGAAAAATGAAATTACATCTCAAAAATTTTCACAGAAAGAATATTTGTAATAATTACCCACTGCAGAAAACAACGCCATCTTATTATCGTTTCACCCTTTTTTGGTTAAGAATTATTTAATTGACATACCAAGGAGCAATTGTGAGATTGCTGGCTAAGTGTAGAAATGCTTTGATCGACTATTTAGATGTCAAAGGTTCATCAAACCTTTGAATTTCAATCCAATAGCCATCAGGATCTTTAAAGAAGAAATGATAGATATGGTATCTACTGTTGTACTTTGGTGGATCGACTATTTCACATTGTTTCGATACTAACCACTTGTACCAATCATCCACAGAATCACTTACCAGGGTTAGGATAATGTTTCGTCCTACAGGCACCTTTTCAATATGCTCACAGAAGCCCAAATATGCCTTGTCGTTTACAGCGAAAATGAGACAAGTTCCCTGATCCCGGACGAGAGGAAGCCTTAGGATATTGGTGTAAAAATCTCTGGACTTTTGAAGGTCATCAGCATGTAAAAAAGTGATCTGTTGGTCAAACTTTTGACTCATGATGGATTATTTCTTTCTAATATTTACCGATTGATTAATAGTTAGTCATTCATAGATGTTTTTTAGTTCCTGATAAAGTGGTTTTAGATTTTGATACATTTTCTTGTAAACTCGCTCATAAATTTCTGTATAAAGTGCATGATTGGTTGAGTTTGGTTCAAAATTTTTCCCGGGGTGGCTCATCTCATTGACCGCTGTCTGGAAATTCGGGTGCATTCCAAGACCGACAGCAACATCCATTGCAGCACCTAACCCGGAAGCTTCATAGATATGTGGTCGTGACACTGGCAAGCCGAAGATATCAGCCATGATTTGCATCACACCATCACTTTGGCTGCCCCCACCAACCGCTCTCAATTTACGTATGGGGATATGTGATCGTCTCTCGGTTCTTTGAGCACCTTCCAAAAGGCTGTACCCAAGCCCTTCGATAATCGCGCGATAAAGATGTGGCCGGTGATGGGCATCGTTGAATCCAATCACAGCGCCTTTTGCTTCAGGCCCGGGGACTTTAATCCCCGGTGACCAATAGGGTTGTAAGATCAATCCATCCGATCCGGGAGGCACTTGGTGTAAAAGCTTTTCGAATAAAAACTCCGGTTCAATTTCCAGATCAGAAGCCTCATGTCTTTCCTTCCACCCAAACTCCTCCTTGAACCAATTCACCATCCAGAAACCACGGTAGATTTGAATTTCCAATGAATACGCTCCCGGGACTGCTGCAGGGTAGGGAGGGATCAGTGGGATCACCTCAATGTACTTCTTATGGGTGGTATTGATGGTAGCTGTCGTGCCAAAGCTCAGGCAGCCGATGCTGGGGTCTAAACAACCCGCGCCAATGACCTCGGTCGCTTTATCACCGGCGGTAGCAATCAACGGCAAGCCCTCAGGGATCCCCGTCTCTTCAGCAGCTGATGCCGTAATGCTGCCAAGCACGTGTGTCGGCGGTACCAGATTGATCAGCATTTCAGGTTTTACAGCAACAGCATCCCACTTCCAATCTGAGGATTTTGCCCAATCCAAATTTTTATAATCAAAGGGGATATAACCCACCTGGCAACCCGTTGAGTCAATCAACTTACCAACTAATTTATGCGTGAGATAGCCAGAAAGCAGGACATATTTATCGGTTTTTTCCCAAATTTCCGGTTGGTTTGCCTTGATCCAGTTGATTTCAGCCTCAGCTTGAAAGAACTTTACGGTGTTTTGCATCCCCAACAGCTTAAACAAAAAACCCCATAACCCCCCAACTGGCTCAAAGTTTTCAGTGCGTCGGGAATCCAACCAAACGATGGCTGGACGCAACGGCTTTTTATCCTTATCGAGGTTGAGAACGGTGGAGCGTTGGGTTGTTAAACCCACGCCGACGATCGCTGATTTATCCACCCCATCCATTTCCCAAAGCCCAAGGCAAGCCTCGCAAACCGCATGCCAGAATAGGTTGGGGTCTTGTTCTGCCCAACCCTGTCTTTGCGAGTAATAAGGCTCGATCGGCACGCGATGTTTGGCAACCAAGTTGCCCTGAAGATCAAAAAGGAGCGCGCGGACACTCTGTGTCCCGTGATCAATGGCCAAAATTTGCTTTTCTGCCATAGTATCCTCAATTCTTCCTTGAGTAAAGTAGTTGGGTCTCACATTATACTAGGTTGAAAAATGATTTTCTCACATTATTTACTGGGGTAAATAATAATTGTTTTGCCAAATATGTTGGTAGCGGGTCAATTCTTCTTCCCAGTCTTCGTCAGACCATCCTAAGGGTTGCTGAACAAGGGAGCGGACCCGCGGCATATGCGCCAGACCCCCATTGGGAAAGAGCAATCCTAAGCGCACACGGCGGAGGAGCAGGTCATCCAGATGAACAACCGCTTCATTTTGTGCTGCCCAAGTTAGTTCTGCCCACAATTCGGGGATTGTCTCGATTGGATGCATGTCTTCAGAGTTGGCATTTTCAAAGAATGTATGAACGTCCAAACCCAAGCGTCCTGCCATCATTATCCAATCCGGATCTGAGCGTTGTTCCGCCTTTTGCGCTTGAGGATGGATGAAACATGGTGACCAATGATGAAATTGCGGTGTGTGAGGAAGCCGAGAACGACAAAAATTCAACACGTCAGCTGCCATAATGCGAAAGATAGTCAATTTTCCGCCAGCGATGGTCACCAAACCATTCTCATCCCAATAGGCATGTGCCCTGGATTCCTTGGAGGGCGTTGGGGCATTGGTATTGATCACTGGACGCAAACCTGCAAAGGTAGATATGATATCTGATTCAGTTACCGGGTAATTTGGGAAGGCATGCTGAGCAGCTTCCAGCAAATACGCCGTTTCTTCTTGGCTTATCCGTGTCTCATCTCCGACATGGTTATGATCAAGATCGGTCGTGCCAATCATGGTTCGATTTTCCCATGGGATTGCAAACAAGGCCCGATTGTCGCGAGGGTGCAGCATCGTGACAGCCGCCTTAAGGGGGATTTTTTCCTGGGAAAAGATCAGGTGACTTCCCCTGAGCGGCCGTAGCTTGGGTTGAACGTCAAGGTCCGCGCGAACCTGGTCTGACCAGGGTCCCGTCGCATTGATTACCACCTTTCCCCGGATATCCTTCTCAGAAGGATTTAGCTCACCCGATTTGTCTTTCACAACAACGCCTATAACTTTCCCTTGTTGTGTTTTAAGTAACTTGATAACCCGGGCATAATTAATAGCAGATCCACCAAACCTGATACCGTCCATAATGACCCGCAAAACAAGTTGTGAATCATCTACACGGGAATCCATATACTGCACGCCGCCGACAAGCCCCTTTGATTTTAAAGCTGGTAGGATCGCAGTGGTTTTCTTCTTTCCCAAGCTCTGATGCTGCCACTTAAATGCCATGAGATCGTAGAATATAACCCCCATTTTCATCATCCTTGTTTCTCTGAGGTTGTTTTCAAAACTGGGAAAGATAAATGGCAAGGGTTCAACCAGGCCATCTGATTCCTTGATCATCCTCTCCCGCTCTCTAATGGATTCTCTGACCACATCATACTGCCTGTTTCGCAGATAGCGAATGCCACCGTGCACCAATTTAGAAGAGCGACTTGAGGTGCCAAAGGCAAAATCATGGGCTTCAACCAGTAGAACCTTTAAGCCCTTTTGGGCAGCCATATTGAAGATTCCAGCACCTGTGATACCACCGCCGATCACGATGATGTCCCAAGGTTGATCGAGGTCAGACCATGTTTGCAAACGCCAGGATTTGTTTAGCATGCTTGACCTCCTTTATTTCCCTAACTTGATCAATTTATTACGGTTCATCACCTGGTTGGGATCCAGGTCTTTGATGATGTTTTCGATGATGCGCATGCCCAAGGGCCCTTTTTCTTTCGCAAGATAAGGTCGATGGTCCATGCCAACCCCATGTTGGTGAGTGATAGTGCCGCCCTGGGTAACGATTGCTTGGCTGGCAGCCCCTTTGAGGCGTTTCCAGCGATCAAGGGTATGATGGGGGTCATGGGCTCTGCGGTAGAGATAGGTGATGTATAGGGAAGCACCGTTGGTGTAAACATGGGAGATGTGGCTGAAGACAAGTACTTTTTCACCTTCATCTGCTAATCCCCTTTGTAATTCGGATACAATTGATTGGCGGCCTACCTGGATCTTCTGCCATGGAAGGGCGGTTTCCAGAGTATCAAGGGCATAACCGAGGTCCCATAATGTATTTCGCAGGTAAGGCGTCAGGAATCGTTTTTCGATCCAGGCTTCTCCAAGGTAGAACTTGACCATCATCCCCTGGTGTTTTCTGACCAGGTGAGCCAGTTGCCGGTCGGCAATTTTATTAGTGGCGTGATCCCCGGTCAGCCCATAAATGAGCATGCAGCGTTCGTCACCCTGGCCAAATAGCTTTAAACCTTTCTTTGCAAAGGAGACCAGTTTTTCCTCTCCTGATAGCTGAAAAGTCGTCTCTGTTTCAATTGGATCACTTAGCCGCAGCATCGAAAGGTTGAGTTCTGCTTGTGCTATTTCGCGCAGTGCTTTGGCCCCAATGTCAAAATTTGGAAAAAATGCCGCATAAAACTTTTCTTGTTCGGGCAATCGACGAATGCGCATGGTCGCCCTGGTCAGGATCCCTAAACGTGCTTCAGACCCGAGTATGATATGACGCAAATCGGGGCCAGCGGCGGACTTTGGCACGTGAGGGAAATCAAGGGGACCGATGGGGGTTTCAAGGTGGCCGGTCACAAATAAGGGCTCAATTCGTCCATAATGATAGGATTGCTGACCAACAGAGCGGGTGACGATCCAGCCACCCAGGGTGGAATATTCCCAAGATTGTGGGAAGTGACCCAACACAAAGCCTTGCTTTTTTAGGTGGCCTTCAAGCTGGGGGCCAGAAATGCCGGCCTCAAAGGTGGCTTCAAAGTTGTCCTCATTTAAGTCCAGGAGCTGGTTCATGCGACCCAAATCAACGCTAAGGGTGGGAGGTCCTGCACCCGGTGGCGTGAGGTGACCCACAACACTGGATCCGCCGCCATAGGGGATCAGGTTGATTTTGTGGGTTTCCGCGTATTGGATAAGTTTTCTAATCTCTTCTTCATTGCTTGGATAAATCACGCCATCTGGAAAGGTATCCACTGTGCCATCACACAAATCAACCCAATCATTAAGGGACTGCCCCCTTGCGTGGCGCAAACGGCTTTCAGGGTCGATGAGGATGCCCGGGTAAGGCGGTAATTTAGATGGCGGCACTTTTCCTAATAAAACTTCCAATGGGGCATTGGTCAGCTTAAGGGGGGCACCGACTGTCTGGGTTAGGTATTTTTGTGCTGCTTCTGGGACATTATAATCTGTCTCAATATTTCCCCAACCTTGAATCCGTTTCATATTTTCCTCCAATGCCACTAAGTCAGTTTAATTTTTTTCCAATAGTCGAGACTTTCAAGCATGATCGTCTCTGTCAATTGCGCCGCTTTATTGCTGTCATTTACCTGTGCCGCTTCCGCCAGATCATGGTAATAGTCCATCGAATGTTTTTGTGCATTAATGATTGAAAAGTAATGGGGGGCCAGCTGAAAGAAAAGTTCTCTAAAGCTGTTCAAGATCATCACAAAGACAGGGTTGCCACCCAAGATAGCCAATTGATGTTGTAATTGCCAATCGAATTGGGTGTAGCTATCGGGCAGCGGCTTGAGCTGGTTCCGTGGTTCCAATAACTGTAGAACGTCAGTTTGTGCCAATTCAACAGCCGCCCTGGTATAGCTTGGGGCAATGGCAACGCGCACTTTTAGTAAATCGGTGATAAGGTTGTCAGGTAATTGTGGAAGGTGATCGGCCAACACGTCCAAAACACCAAGCCGACCTTCGGTCCAATAATCACAGACACGGGTCGGTTTCCCTTGATGAATTTCCAGCCATCCATCCCGAGAGAGACGTTGGAGTACCTCCCGTAGCGTTGGGCGGGTGATACCAAGTTTTTTAGCAAGTTCACGCTCTGCAGGCAGGTCACTTTGCACGGGGAAAGTCCCGTCCAGGATGCCTGAGACCAGGCGATATTCAGCAATTTCTGCTGGTTTTTGAATAGACTGCCATGAGACAGAAGAAAAGAGGTCTGGCTGGTAAGTGGTCATACCAGTATGATAATTGAAAATATAGCCGATTACAAGGGGTCTGGGGTGAGTATGTTGAACAATGCCTGTTAAGATGGCATTGAGGGAGTTTTTTGGTCTTGAAAATTGGAATTTTCACCCAAGAATCAACAATTATCTCTTTAAAAATGAGAATAACCGCAAAAATTAGGAGACAAGGAGTGAATTATTGAAAAATGATTGCGAAATTGCTCTAATTAAATGGCTTTTTCGTATAGCCTGTGAGTTTTATGGAAGACAATATCAAAATTCGCCACTTCCAGCAGTGATTTCATATTTTCTTCACGAAATTGAAGTGCTTCAACATAGGTATACTGATCTATCGATTTCACACTTTTGTATAATTCATTGAATAAGATCGCTGTACCACCCATTCTTTGATATTTTTCAACAATGCCATAGCCATTAAGATCTATCCAGGAGGAACGTTTACTTTCCAATAATATCTGAATCCAACCAAAGGGAAATAATCGCCCCTTTGTCCGTTGAAGCGCTGAGCCGATATCTGGATAAGCCATAAGCCATCCAATTGCGTCGTCATTTTTATATAAGATCTTGATCAATCGAGGTTCTGCGATCCATATTAATTGTGAAGCCATGGCATCAATATCTTCATCAGTGATGGGTGGGTTTCCAGCTGAGTTTGCAAGAGACTCATTATAAAGTTTCTTGATTTTTAGCACGCTATCTCGCAATTCAGATTTTGATTGGATTAAGGGTGCGTGTAATCCGAGACGTTTTTTCACAAGTTTTGCTGCTCTCACGACTTTTTCTGGTAATTCAAAAGGCGGTTCGATTTTTCCAGTAAAAACATCTGTGACTTTAGTAAACCCCATGGAATCCATAAAATCTGGATAGTATGGCAAATTGTATGGTTGATTGAATGCCGGAGGATATTCAAAGCCTTTGATTAACATGCCAAAACCATCCAATACCGTAAAACCCTTGGGTCCGAGAACATGGGTTAAACCCTGTTGTCTTGCCCATTCAAAGCCAGAAGAAAACAGGGCTTCAGCTACCTTAAGGTTCTTTTCCACTTCAAAATAATAGAAAAAGGCTGTCTTTGATTGATGAAATTGGTTATAACGGTGGTTGTTGGCCACAGCTAAGCGACCAAGGATCTCACCGTGGTTGTCTTTTGCTAGAAAGAATGCGGCCTCACCATAGCCATAAAATGGGTAGTTGGCTTTGAAGATTTTGCGCATAGCTATTCGGATGGGAGGCACCCAATATGAATTTTCTTTATATAAACTGAAGGGGAACTGAATAAAAGCTGTTTGATTTCTTCGGTCATTCGGTTTGAGTGTAATAATTTGCATAAAAAACCTCACGATCAGGTTGAAAAAAACTTCACGAGTAACGACAAACAGGTGAATAAGATACTATTTTAACCCATTAAATGTTAGTTACGATGCCTTATTCTGAATAATGATGAAAATTGAGATCAATATCCCACAAAAATTACTGGAACTAATTTATTGGTAATGAATCA
>Ga0209121_10004205_pt1 | contig 13532 bp, 16 predicted proteins | sample Cruoilmetagenom3_FD_187292 | JGI IMG/M metagenome (GOLD analysis project Ga0209121, IMG submission 187292) | Oil polluted marine microbial communities from Coal Oil Point, Santa Barbara, California, USA - Sample 3 (SPAdes) (version 2) | ecosystem: Environmental > Aquatic > Marine > Oil seeps ... | reverse complement strand
CGGATCACCACTTGCAGGCGGGCGCGGGCGGGGGTTGGGGTCAAAATCCGGCAAGGAAACCATAGAGATGATCCGGCCGGTACTGGCCTCCATTAACACGCCGGTTGCCGCTTTCGCGTTCATCAGGTTCATGCCGCCTTCGAGCACTTGCCGCATGGCGGATTGCACCGTCAGGTCAATGGATAGTTCGAGCGGATCGCCTTCATTGGCGGGGTCGCGCAGGTATTCGTCAAATTGCAGCTCAACACCGGCGGTGCCCACGAGCTCGGCCGAGCGCACCCCTTCAACCCCAAAGCGGGTTCCCCCCAGAATATGGGCGGCAAACTTGCCATTGGGGTAAAGCCGCAACTCACGCGGGCCCACCAAAAGCCCCGGTTCACCTGTATCCAGCACCGCTTGGTGCTGTTCGGGCGAAAGCTTGCGCTTGATCCAGACAAATTTTCGGTTGCCGGTAAACTGGCGCAAGAGTTGCGGGCCGTCGAGATCGGGAAATATTTCCAAGAGCTTGTCAACCGCCGCGACAGGGTCAGCCATGTTTTGCGGGGTTGCATAGAGCGAGGCTGTCAGCAAGTTGGTGGCCAGGATGGCGCCGTTGCGGTCCACGATATTGGCGCGCTGGTTGATGATGGTCGGCGCTTGCCAGCGGGATTCCGGCTCTACCGGCTCTTCAAGCGCGACCATCCCCATTTTGGCCCCGACCGCCAAAAAGGCAAGGCCAAACACACCGGCCATAAGGGCAAGCCTTAATTCAGCGCGGCGCTTTTCGCGGCTGCGTTGCTTGCGCAGGCGGGCCGCGCGCTCTTCGGCTTCAACAAGTGCCGGATCAACGCCTTTGTTACGGGCTTTGAGGATGCGGGCCAGAGGGCGCAGGGGGCGGCGGATTTCCATTATTCGCCCCTCGCCACGATCTGCCGAACCGCAGACCCGATTTCATCATTTTCGGGCCGGAAGCTAACCTGCCCGACCGTGCCAAAATGGTCGGCATTGATCGGCATCAGGCGAAGCTCGGCATAATAGGTTTCCGCCAAGGCACGCAGGCGTTCCGGGCGGTTGAGATAGGCCCATTCGGCATTGAGCACAGCTATGGCCTCGCGCTCTTTGTCGATGGAGCGTGTCAGGTGGGCCACGCGGTTCTCGGCCTCCTGCACAAGGTAGTTAACCTGATAGGTCCAGCTTGCGGCCAGCACCACCGCCACACCTGCACAGAGATAGAGGAAGGTCTTCATAGGATTCCCCCCTTGCTCAAATCGATTTTCGGCATGCCGATATCATGCGGGTCGGTATAGGCGGCGGGCGTTTCGAGCCGGCGCGCTATCCGCAGCCGCGCGGAACGGGCGCGCGGGTTGGCGGCGCATTCTGCTTCGGTTGCCTCAATGGCTTTGCGGGTGACTTTTTCAAAACGGGCGGCATCCGCTTCGGTTTCGGGCGCGTAGCGATTGGCACGGGGGGCATTGCCCGAGCGGATTTGCATGAAGCGTTTGACCATGCGGTCTTCGAGCGAATGGAAGGTCACCACCACCAGCAAGCCACCGGGGGCCAGAGCGGCCTCGGCCGCGTTCAATCCTCGTGCCAGCTCGCCAAGTTCGTCATTCACAGCGATCCTAAGCGCCTGAAAGCTGCGGGTTGCAGGGTGGGGCTGGTTGGGCTTGGGGTGTGGCAGGTTTTTCTTGATGATTTCAGCGAGCTGCAGCGTCGAGGTTATATCCCCCTCGCGCCGCGCCGCCACAATGGCGCGCGCAATCCGGCGGGATTTGCGCTCTTCGCCAAACTGGAACAGAATATTCGCAATCAACTCTTCATCGCCACGGTTTACAACATCGGCTGCGGACGGCCCGCTTTGGGACATCCGCATATCGAGCGGCCCGTCCCGCATAAAAGAGAAACCGCGCGCACCTTCGTCGATCTGCATAGAGGACACGCCGATATCCAGCACGACACCATCGAGCGGCTCGTCTACCAGCTTATCAAGATCCCCAAAGCGACCCTGAATGAGGGTGATACCCTCGGGAAGGTTCTGGTTGCGGGCAATGACATCGGGGTCTTGGTCAACCCCGATCACCTTCGAGGCCCCCGCTTCCTTAAGCGCATAGCTATAACCGCCATAGCCAAAGGTGCCGTCTAGCCAAACGCCATGAACAGGGGCACATTTTTCGAGTATGGGATTGAGAAGAACCGGGATATGAGGGGCATCAGCCATTATTGACCCTCCGGAATGGCTGCATTCAGCAGCACAAACGGATCAACGCCTTCTTCCTCTTCGAGGTCATAATAAATATCCGGGTTCCAGATTTGCAGATGCTCTGCTGTGCCCACAAAAACCGCCGCATTTTCGATGTCAAACCGCTCACGGATATCCTTGCGCAGGATAATCCGGCCATTGTCATCGACCGGCACCGTCATTGCTTTGGAGATAAGCGCTTTGGCGGCGCGGGTGCGATCAGGCCCGTAAGGCATATCTTCGATTTGCTGGCGCATTTTTTTGTAGGCCTGCACGGTAAAGCCCCGCAGACAGTGCTCGTGGCTTTTGCCGTGGATCAGCACCATACGGGGGTTTTTGCCCTCTGAGCTGGGGTCTCCCTCCACGAGCACAGCACGATGCGCGGCGGGAATCGAGACCCGCCCTTTTGCATCGACCTTACTGGTCAGCTCGTCATGGAAACCAAGTTCCAACCGTTTACTCCTGCTCTGCCCTCAAACGAGAAAGCGGACCGTGTCTGCCCAACACGATCCGCCTCTGTCCCGTTCGGGTGTCGCCCAACTGCGAAATATCGTTTCTGCTCGCACTCGCGTCGGATCTATTTGCTCTGCTGGAGGAAAGCGGTTGCCTGTATGAACCTGCCAATTTTTTTAGCTATAAATATACGCCGCTATCTTCCTGCCGTAGGAGATTGGTAGCATAACGTTTTATGCCTAGCAATGGTATTTTTTACCACCCTATGGAACCTGAGGCCATTCTAACCGCCTCATTCCTTCAATTTTTGCGCTCCAAACACTGCTTGTAGCGGTGGCATTTGATTTGAACGCTATATATAGCTGGTGCCACGCGGTGGCATGAAAATCCATTTTTTTTCAATTTTGGCCGCGTTCGCCCCTATCTGATCTAAAAATGCTCCGAATCAACCTTGACCACACACCAAATCAGCGTAGAAAACCGGAATGCCCCGATATGCTCTGAAACTCGAATATGATGGCAGCCAGTTTGATGGCTGTGACGAAGTTCTCACTATTCTTGACGCTGCGCTCGCAAAAAACAAGACGCCAGCCCGAAATATATGTGCAGCGGAAAATACGGAACCCGGGGTTCATGCCAGTTGCCAGATATTACATCTCGATATTGAGCGAGCCCAAAATCCGCTGGCACTGAAAGCCAGTCTTTTTGAGATTTTGCGCGGGTCGGCACTCGCCATTGTCGGGGCGAGCAATGTGCCTGACGATTTTGATGCCGCGCGCGCACTGGAGCGGCACTATACCTACCGCCTGTTTTCACGCCGCGCGACGCTGACATATAATAAAGGCACCATGTGGCGCATTGATCACCCGCTTGACGTAAGGGCGATGCGCGAGGCCGCGCATTACCTGATTGGCAAACATGATTATTCCAGCTTTTGCGCCCCGTGCAAAAACCCCGCAAGCGAGCTCACGGAATTGCGGATTGAGACTTCGGCCCATTCCAGCGGCACAGAAACCCGGTTTCATTTTCGGGCCCCCCGCTTTTGCCCCGAGCAAGTGCGCCGGATCGTCGGGTTGCTGGAGCGGATCGGGGCGGGTGCCCTGCCCCCGGAGGCCATGCGGGAGGTGCTGGAGGCCAGCACCTACGATCTATCAGCACCGATTGCGCCACCGCGCGGGCTATATCTGGATGATGTCCGCTATAAAGACCCTATTATGCAAAGCGCGCACCTTCCGCTAGAACCGATTACCCACCTTGCCAGCGGTATTGGTTCGGCCATGCTGGAGCAAATGCCGCTCCCGCTTTTGGTCATCACCCGCAAGGGCCGTGTCGCCTATGCCAACCAGTTTGCATTTGATTTGTTGCCGAACCTCACGATTCGCCAACATTTCTCCGGTATATTTGAGGCTCAAAAATTTACCAAAGCGGTTCAGGCCGCCATTGAAAGCGGAAAAACCGGCAGGGTGCGGTTTTCAATCGGCGACGGGCCCGAACGGTTTTTTGTGGCGCATATCGGGCTATTGCCGGCAGGCTCGGAATTTGGCAAATCCATCCGGGTGATTGCCGCCATAGAAGAGCGGACAACCCTGCTCAAATCCGAACAGATGCGCTCGGACTTTATTGCCAATGTCAGCCACGAGCTTAGAACACCGCTTGCCACCATTATCGGGTATATCGAAACCTTGCAGGGCCACGCCAAAAACGACCCTGAAGCGCAAGACCGGTTTTTGAAGGTCATGGCAAAACAGGCGGGCCGGATGCAAAACCTGGTGAACGACCTGATGTCGCTGAACCGGATCGAGATTGAGGAACACAACCGCCCGATCGAGCCTTGTGTGCTAGGACCGATTGTGGCGGAAGCCATGGCGGCGGTGCAGCCGCTCGCCGAAAAGCTCGGGGCCAGCATCGTTTCTGACCTGCCGCCTGACCTGCCCACAGTGCGCGGAGATCACAGCCAGATAGCGCAGGTGCTGGTCAACCTGTTAGAGAATGCGATGAAGTATAGCGACAGGAGCCGCCCTGTCCGGATTTTCGCAGCACCCGCAGATGCCGCCCATCCCGGCCAAACCGGACTAACTGTGCAGGATTATGGCCCCGGCTTGGCTGAAGAACATTTGAGCCGGCTGACCGAGCGATTTTATCGGGTAAATGTGGCCAAAAGCCGGGACCAAGGCGGCACCGGTCTGGGGCTTGCGATTGTTAAACACATTCTGAACCGTCATGAAGGTGCGCTGGAGATCCGGTCCGCGCTAGGGGAAGGCAGCGCCTTCACCATTTGGCTACCTATTCACCACGAAAGCTAAAGGGCGGATTAATTCCCGATAAAGCTCTCGGCACTGAAGTTCCCGACATTCCCGAGGAACTGCTCGAAGAAGGTTAAGCGGCGGCCGTCGGTGACGGTCACGTTGCGGTTCAGGTCGATCACCATGCCGTCTTCGAGGCCGAAGCGCTCGATTTGCGCAACCCTTGTGCCGCTGAAAGAGATCGCCACGATCTGGCGATCAATCTCGCGCGGCGCAAAAAACGCGACGCGGCGCACTTTGGACGAAATGTAATACCATGTATTTGTGCCCTCCAGGCCGCGGGTCGTCGGCTCGCCAAGGCGCGCCGAAACGGTTTCCTGACTGTCGCCAACCGAGATGCTTGCGACATCTTCGGCGATCGGCACATAGCCGTGCACATCAATTTCAGACGTACAGCCTGCTACCATCAATCCGGCCACAAGCAACGGCCCCACCAAAAACTTTTTCATAACACCCTTGCTCATACGGTTATCACGGCACATATACTCATCCCATCACAGGGATTTCCCCTATGTTCCATATTCAAGAGGCCGACGCAAGCAATGCGGGCCGCAAAACCCGAAAGATGCGAGCTAAATGGCCGACGAACCCCACTCCGCCCCTTTTGAACACCCGATCGAGGTCGAAAGACTGCGGGGCAATACCGCCTTCCGGTTTGATGAAACGCCAAGCGAAGCCGAAGCCGAAGCCATTCGGGACGCGCTTGGCCTGCGCGGACTTCGCAAAATGCGCTTTCAGGGCGAGATCGCGCCGCTGGGTAAACGGGGCTGGCTGGTTACCGGTGAGCTAGGCGCCTCGATCACACAATCCTGTGTCGTGAGCCTTGAGCCGGTCAAATCACGGATTGATGTGCCGGTGAAGCTTCGCTTTCTGCCCGAATCACTGATTGAGGACGACACACCCGAAGATGTGCTGGAAGACGATGTTGAACCCCTTGGCACAATGATCGACCTCGGCCATGTTGCGATGGAAGCACTATCGCTGGCCATGCCGGATTATCCTCGAAGCCAAACGGCGGAACTGGCGCAGTTTTCGGCGGCACCACCCGGTGCGGTGCCGATCAAAGACGAAGAGACCAAAGCCTTTGCCGGACTCGAGGCGCTTAAAGGCAAGCTCTCGGGCGACTCAGAATAACTATCGCGGCTTTACGGTTTAGGTTCAAAATTTCCAAGCACCTGCCCGGCTTTGACAGTTGATGTCTGAATCGCCCGCAGCTTTCATCTAATTTGAAATACTCACAGCGCGGTGCAAATACTTGCGGTCAGACAATTGACGGGCCAGAAAGTTGGCAACATCAGACCGCGAGATTTTGAGCTTCAGGTTGCGTTCGGCGGCACTAAACCCTTCCTTGAAAGTGCTGGAGGCCGGCGCATCGGTAAAGGCACCGGGGCGAACAAGGGTCCAGTTCAGCCCGCTGGCACGAACGAGGGACTCCTGAAGCTCGTGATCCAGAAATACCGGCCGCAACAACATGCCGAACATAATCCGCTTCCAGAAGAAGTTGAGGTTGCTCCAGCTTTCATGGGCACCAAGTGTAGACTGACAGATCAGCCGTTCCACGCCATGCTCCTGCATTCCCTGTATCACATTCAGCGTGCCGGTTGAGCGGATTGTGCTCTTGCGGGACATGCCGGAGCCAAGCGTAACCACAACGGCATCTTGCCCTTTGATCGCCGAGGCAACGCTCGCGGATGAAGTGGCATCGCCTTCATGAAGCTTGAGATTGGGGGCGCTGAACGCCAGTTTTTCCGGCTTGCGGGCAAAGGCGGTGACCTCATGGCCCTCTTCCAGCATTTTTTGAACGGCGCGTTTTCCGATTGTGCCGGTGGCTCCAAATACAATGACTTTCATATCGATTTCCTTTTCTGTATCGCTTATCTTTACTTTACACCGTGTAAAGTTGACACCGTGGCAATAGGGTATATATTGACACCATGTCAAGCAAAAACAATCCAACCCGCACCCGAATCCTAAAGTCAGCCAGAACCCTTCTCGAATCCGGCAATGCCGGTGGCGTTCGCATGTCCGACATCGCAAAAGCCGCCAAGATCAGCAGGCAGGCGCTCTACCTGCATTTCCCGAGCCGTGCCGAGCTGCTTGTGGCCACCACGCGATATCTCGACGAGGCCCATGACATCGACAAAAAGCTGGAAAAAAGCCGGATGGCGACCTCCGGGCTTGAGCGGCTTACCGCGTGGGTCGAAACATGGGGCAACTATATTCCAACGATTTATGGCGTTTCAAAAGCGCTTATGGCTATGAAAGATACAGACAAAGAAGCAATGGCGGCCTGGAATGACCGGATGCAAGCCGTGCGGCACGGGTGCGCCGCCGCGGTTGCCGCGCTCAAAACTGACGGGGCGCTCGTTGACTGGCTCACCGAAGAGGAAGCAACCGATTTTTTATGGACGCTTCTTTCGGTCCGCAACTGGGAGCAATTGCGGTTTGAGTGTAACTGGACTCAAGAAAGATATGTGGAAGCTGTGGAAGCCATTGCCCTTCAGTCGCTGGTGAGGGGGCGGTAGCTTCAAGATGTGGCCGCAAGAAGCCGGTCTTGCCAACAGGAAAGGAAGCTGAAACAATCGACATCATTCAAGTGTTTAACTTTTTGAACATGAAATGGTAACGAAGGAAGTGGTTTATGAGCGGTTCCGAAACGGCAGATGTTCCGCATATTTTACTGGGTGAACCTTTTGTGTTGGAAGTTCATGCACCCGATTTTGTCCGCGAAAAGACGGGGAACCTCGCCCGCACCGAAGACTGCCGGTTTTCGCCCAATGGCAAAAAGCTGGCCATGGCCGGATTCGCCAAAAACGCAATTGTCATATTTAATGTGGACCTAAAGTCCGGTGACGGCGCCCCGCAGCTTTCGTTGACGGACTATGTCGAGCTCACTTCAGAGGTTTTGAACCACCCGCACGGGCTTGACTTTGTTGATGACAAAACACTCGTTATTGGCAATCGCGGCGGGTCGGTGGTTGTGTTTCAAGTGCCGGACCCAACACCCGATCAAAAACAGATAGTCCAACCCCCTTTGTTGACCATCACCAAAGCTGATTTTTTTAACAAGCTAAACTCACCCGGCTCGGTCTGTGTGACGGATAGCGGGCCAGAGTTTTACGAGATTCTGGTTTGCAACAATTACAATCACCGCGTCACCCAGCATAGCGTTTCACGGGGGGTGGGCCACAGAGTGACTAGCAACCGGATCCTGCTCGAAAATCGTTTAAAGATACCGGATGGCGTCTCGCAATCTGCGAACAGACACTTATTTGCGATCTCCAATCATTTGGCACACGAAGTCTTTATCTACCGCACAGAAGCTAAAAACGGGCGGCGAACTTTGCCGCACGGGGTTCTTAAGGGTGTCGATTTTCCGCATGGTCTCCGTTTTTTCGGGGATGACAGGTATATTCTGGTGGCCGATGCCGGATTGCCATTTTCAAGGCTGTATTTCTGCGCAGACGGAAAGTGGGAGGGCGAGTATCGTCCGATTAAGTCTATTCGCGTTATGCCGGACGAGACCTTTTTGAAAGGCCGCAGCAACACTCAGGAAGGTGGCTTGAAGGGGCTGGACTTTAGCCCATGCGGGCAAATTTTGGCCACAACCTGCGAAATGCAGCCACTGGTTTTTTATGATGCCGAAAGGTTGCTTAAAGCCGCCGCTGGCTGACAATATTCATTTTGATTGATTGCCGTCTGGAAGTTTATCAATTTCAGGAGACTCCCTTCAGTTTAAGGGGCATCGCGGGCCACATTTAGGGCTTGCGGTTTTGCTAAAAAAGGCTATGTTCCGCGCTTCCTTTCCCTTTTCGGGTTTGCATGAGCAGCCATTACCTGCTACGTCCGCCCGAAGAGACAAACACGCGCGGAATCACCGCAATATTAGAAGGTCGAGTCAAATGGCTGTTCCAAAGAGTAAGATCACCCGCTCCAAGCGCGGCATGCGCCGTGCACACCTGGCCCTGAATGGTGCCAACCCAAATGAGTGTTCCAATTGCGGCGAGCTGGTGCGCCCTCACCACGTTTGTGGCGCATGTGGCCACTATTCCGACCGTGAAGTCGTTGCAATGGTTGAAGAAATCGACCTAGACGAAGACGCGGCATAAATAGAACAAGGGGTAATCCGGCATGGCGAATACGCAAAACCGGACACCCCGAGGCGGCACCCCAACAGTAATATCTATTGATGCTATGGGGGGAGATGCCGGTGTTAAAGCCGTGATCGGCGGCATGGCAAAATCCGCCAACAAGAATCCTGATATAAGATTTATTGTGCATGGCGATGAGGCGGAGATTGATCTCCACCTCAAGCGTAAGCCCGAGCTTGCGGCCATTACAGAGATTCGCGCCGCCCAAGATGTGGTTTCGATGGATGATAAACCTTCGGCTGCGTTGCGCAGTGGCAAAAAGTCATCCATGTGGGCCGCGATTGCAGCGTTAAAGACGGGCGAGGCTCAGGCAACCGTTTCTTGCGGCAATACCGGCGCTTTGATGGCAATGTCGACCATCCAGCTTCGCAAAGCCCCGGGTGTGGCCCGACCGGCCATCGCGATCCTGTGGCCCTCGACCAACAAACAAGAATACAACATCCTGCTCGATGCTGGCGCCGACATTAAGGCGGACTCTGAGGATCTGTTGAAATATGCAATTATGGGAGCCTCTTATGCGCGTAACGGCATGGGGCTCGCCCAACCGCGCGTTGGCTTGCTCAATGTCGGCACCGAAGAATTCAAGGGCCGTGCAGAATTACAAGACGCCGCCAAGCTGATTGGCACTGTGGCGACATCCTCCGACTTCGAATTTGTCGGATTTGTCGAGGGGAGTGATATCCCCTCTGACCGCGTAGACGTTATCGTAACCGACGGTTTTACCGGCAACATTGCTCTCAAAACGGCGGAAGGCACAGCCACTCAGGTGAGTGACTGGCTCAAAGTCGCCCTGAAGAACACCGTTTTCTCGCGGATCGGCGCATTGCTAGCGCTTGGCACGCTGCGCCGGTTGAAAAACCGGATTGACCCGCGCAAGGTCAATGGCGGGGTATTTCTGGGCCTCAACGGCACGGTGGTTAAATCCCACGGTGGGGCCGATGCCACCGGCGTTTCCGCAGCCATAAAGCTTACTTTCAGCCTAGCCCAAAACGATTTTTCCGAAAAACTGACGGCTCGGGTGGCATCCGGGCTGGCTGTCAGCACGGATGTACTCTCCAATAGTGAAGAGGCCTCAAAATGAGCGTGATCCGGGCTGTAGCAGTGGGCTATGGGCATTACCTGCCGAAGCGGGTTGTGGAGAATGCCGAGTTTGAAGAGTCTCTTGATACGTCTGACGAATGGATTCGCGCCCGGACCGGCATTGAACGCCGGCATTTTGCGGCGGATGGCGAGCTGACCTCCGACCTTGCCTTTGAAGCCTCGAAAGCCGCGCTGGAAAACGCCGGGCTTGAAGCGAGCGATCTGGATGCCATTGTACTGGCCACGGCAACGCCGGACCAGACCTTCCCCTCCACGGCGACTAAATTGCAACATGCCCTCAAAATGAAGGGTGGCTTTGCCTTTGATATTCAGGCGGTGTGTGCGGGTTTTATTTTCGCGCTATCGACCGCCAATTCGATGATTCTGTCTGGTCAGGCCAAGCGGGTGCTAGTGGTTGGTGCCGAAACCTTTTCGCGCATTCTTGACATGAAAGACCGCGGCACATGTGTGCTTTTCGGCGATGGTGCCGGTGCGCTCATTCTAGAAGCCCAAGAAGGCACCGGAGAAAGTGCTGACCGTGGCATTCTCTCGACCGATCTAAATTCGGATGGCGCTTATAATGATCTTCTTTATGTGGATGGTGGCGTTTCCAGCACTCAATCGACCGGTGTTTTGCGCATGCAGGGGCAGGAAGTTTTTAAACATGCGGTCAGCAAGCTGGCAGCGACGGGCGAAACGGCGATGCAGGCCGCGGGCGTAACCGCCGAAGATATCGACTGGATCGTGCCCCATCAAGCCAACCTGCGGATCATCAAACGCACCGCCCAGAAGATGGGTGTGAGCATGGATAAAGTCGTGCAAACCGTGCAGGACCATGGCAATACCTCGGCCGCCTCCATCCCGTTGGCGCTGAGCGTAGCCGCTGCAAACGGGCAGATCAAACGCGGTGATCTGCTGCTGATGGAAGCCATTGGTGGTGGCCTTGCCTGGGGTGCGGCAACTCTCCGCTGGTAAGTGACTCTAATTTAACGCTTTAAGTCGTTGTTATTGACTCGCTTTCCCTATCTCTCGTAACGTGAACACGATTATAGGGAGACGATTCTGTGAGCGTAGATACTTTAACAAGGATGGACCTAAGCGAAGCTGTATTTCGTGAGGTCGGATTATCGAGGAATGACTCTGCCGATTTGGTGGAATCTGTATTGGGCCATATGGCGGACGCATTGGTGAATGGCGAGCAGGTGAAAATCTCCTCGTTCGGCACCTTTAGTTCGCGAGATAAAAACGCCCGCGTCGGTCGCAACCCGAAAACCGGTGAGGAAGTGCCGATTGCCCCCCGCCGTGTGCTGACTTTCCGCCCTTCCCACTTGATGAAAGAGCGGGTTGATACCGGCAACAAGGCCTAGACGTGGCGCTCGCAAAGCAAAAATCTGCGCAGGCGTTTCGGACCATTTCGGAAGTTGCCGACCTGCTGGAAGTGCCGGCCCACGTGCTGCGCTTTTGGGAAACGCGATTTTCGCAGATCCAACCGGTTAAGCGTGGTGGCGGGCGGCGCTATTACCGCCCCGAAGACATCGACCTGCTGCGCGGCATTCAAAACCTGCTTTATGTGCAGGGGATGACCATTAAAGGCGCGCAAAAAGTGCTGAAAGAGCGTGGTTTGAAACACGTGATCGGCATTGGCCACGAGATTGATATCAAGGTGGTTGCCAAAGAACCAACCTTGAAAGAGATCGTCAATGGGTTGGAAGATTTGCGTAACTCGATTGCATCCACTCTTTGATGCTTTTGGCGCTTGCACCTGCCGGATATGGCGATATAACAAGCCTCAGTCGGGCTATGGCGCAGCTTGGTAGCGCGTTCGTCTGGGGGACGAAAGGTCGTGAGTTCGAATCTCGCTAGCCCGACCAATTTTCAAAGCGCTGGCGCCGAGGGCAATCCCAAAAGTGGGGACCGGTTTTGGGGCCAAATTGCGCGAAAAATCGGCGTCTGGCGCTTTTGTCGTTTAAAGGAAATGCTGAAATGAACGCTGGCGTGCTGCCCTTTCAAGCCATTGAAAAGATGATCGCAAGCGGTGAAATAACCGCAACACTGCCGATTCCCGAAGCCCAAATCCAGCCTGCCAGCCTTGATTTGCGCCTTGGCACAAAAGCATGGCGCGTGCGGGCGTCTTTCTTACCCGGCAAAGCTGGCATTGAAGCGCGGCTGGAAGATTTTTCGACCCACGAGATAGACCTGACCGAGGGTGCGGTGCTGGAAAAAGGCTGCGTTTACCTTGTGCCGCTGATGGAATCTCTAGCCCTGCCCGAAAGTATAAACGCCGTTGCCAACGCCAAAAGCTCCACCGGACGGTTGGATCTCTTCACCCGCCTAATCACCGAGAACGCCACCGAATTTGACCGCATAGAAGCAGGCTACCATGGCCAGCTCTACGCCGAGGTTTCACCACGTTCGTTTTCAGTTCTTGCCCGCCCCGGGATGCGGCTCAACCAGATCAGGTTTCGCGCCGGACAAGTGGTGCTTTCTGACGATGACCTGCGCGCGCTAGATGCCAGCCAAGGGTTGGTCGACCAAGACGCCCACATTTCTGACGGGCTCGGTTTTTCGGTTGATCTTAGCCCCCGTGAAGGCGGAATCGTCGGCTACCGCGCCAAGCCCCATACCGGGCTGATCGACCTCGACAAGCTCGGCTATTATCCGGTAGCCGAATTTTGGGAGCCGGTGACCGCGCCCGAAGGACGGATCATCCTTGACCCCGGCGCGTTTTATATTTTGGTGAGCAATGAGGCCGTGCATATCCCGCCAGATTGCGCGGCTGAGATGGCTCCCTATCTGGCGATGGTCGGAGAGTTTCGCGTCCATTATGCGGGCTTCTTTGATCCGGGTTTCGGGAACGAAAACGCGGGTGGCAAGGGTTCTCGCGGGGTGCTGGAAGTGCGCTGCCACGAAGCGCCTTTTGCGCTGGAGCACGGGCAGATCGTCGGGCGGTTGGTTTACGAGCGGATGCAAGAGGTGCCGCGGGTGCTATACGGTGCTGATTTGGGTTCGAATTATCAAGGGCAAGGGCTGAAGCTCTCAAAGCACTTCAAAGCCTGAGGTCGGGCTCACTCGAACATATCGTCCTGATCTTCATCAGCGTCTTCGCCCTCTTCCAGCGAAATCCCCGGCGGAGGTCGATTGTCCAACAATCCAGCGGCACGGAGTTCTTTAACGCCCGGCAGGTCGCCCGGTGTTTCGAGGCCGAAATGGTCAAGAAATGTTTGCGTTACTATAAATGTCACGGGTCGCCCCGGGGTCATTTTGCGGCGGCCCAGCTTGACCCAGCCAAGCTCGATTAGCATATCGAGCGTACCGCGAGACACCGAC
>Ga0209121_10004204_pt1 | contig 13532 bp, 8 predicted proteins | sample Cruoilmetagenom3_FD_187292 | JGI IMG/M metagenome (GOLD analysis project Ga0209121, IMG submission 187292) | Oil polluted marine microbial communities from Coal Oil Point, Santa Barbara, California, USA - Sample 3 (SPAdes) (version 2) | ecosystem: Environmental > Aquatic > Marine > Oil seeps ... | reverse complement strand
GGATCCTTTTCTTGTACGCTGGACACCGATGTATCACTGGACCGACAGCAAGATCCGGGTTCATGGACTCACCTGTGTGATGGCTTTGCTTTTCCTCTCTCTGCTTCACAAGAAAATGAAGGAAGCTGAAGTGTCCATGTCATTAGATAGAGCGATGGAGTCTCTGCGAGACATCCGCCTGGCTTACTGTTATTATCCCCGGAAGGCGCAGCCAGTGCGAAAAATCTGCCGGCTCAGTAGCACCGAAAAAGAACTCCTAACTGCCTTGAACCTCGAAATTCCAGAAGTTAGGTAGTACATTTACAGGCAATGCAACATGCTTAATATAAACAGGTTACAATGTGTTTTTAAAATTAATGGCGAAACTTAGGATAATAAGTCAGAACTCATGATAAACTCAGTATGATTTGTGGCCATTGACCAGGTTGCTTCGAGTGTGATAAGTTCACTTCGTGATTCCAGGGTGTAAAAATGACGAAGAGATGAAACCAGTAAAAGCATCTCAGCCGGATCATCATTAACACTGCGCCGTCAGAAGGTCGTGCTCAGGGAATGGTTCGATGGCAGAGTTTCGATCCGGTTTAAGGGAAAGGATCTGGAATATAAAGAGGTCGATATGGTTCGGCCAAAGCCGGCCGTCAGGGTATTCGCCATCAAAATCCGAAGGAAGCCGCCAAAGTACATCCCTCCGCCGACTCATCCCTGGAAGCGTTGCCCCGTTGTTCAGGGCCTCAGATGAAAACAGGACAGATTCATGTCGCTAAGAATAGGATATATTCATGTTGCGTTGACAAATATTGAATTTATCTTGAAATTATCCTTATTTTGTTATAAGTATTTAAAAAAAATTGAAGGGCATTGACAAGAGAATTTCATTTCAAAAACAATTTGCTGAGCAGACAGGAAAATTTATACTGAGGAGGATTGAATGAAAAGGATTTTGATACCAGTACTATTTTCACTGGTACTCGTGTCCGTGTCGGTGGGGGTGGCTCACTATCCAGTGACCGCGGTAGCCAACGAATCGCTGACATTCCGTGTTTCCTTCAGCCCGGAGGTACGCACCGCTCTGACCGACGGACGAGTGTACGTGATCATCGACAAGAAGAACGCCACCAGAGAACCGCGGCTCGGCATTAGGAGGGTCGTCGGCACGCCCCTCTGGGGCAAGGATGTGGCTGGCATACAGCCGGGTCAGCAGGTGACCCTCGATTCCGGCCCGGAGGTCTACGGATTCCCCTACAAGTCCATCGGCCAGCTACCGGAGGGCGACTACACCTTGCAGGGGTTCCTGAACATCTACACGACGGTTCACCGGTCCGACGGCAGAGTCCTGCAAGTGCATATCCCGGCTGGCGACGGCGGCAATCCGTTCAACTCACCGGGGAACCTCTACAGCACCCCGGTGCAGCTGCATCTCTCGCCTGACGCCGGCCCGATCGACCTCGTGCTCGACAAGGTTGTCCAGCCCGCGGACCTTGTGCCGCCGGGCGGCACGCCCCAGCAAGGGAATCCCCCTGAATCGGAGCACGTGAAACAGCTCAAGATCAGGAGCAATCTCATCTCGACCTTCTGGGGCACCGACATGTACATGGGGACCACTGTGCTGCTACCGAAGGGCTACGACAACCCCAAGAACCGTGACCGCAAGTACCCCATCGTCTATGCCGCAGGCCACTACTCAGAGCGCCCGCCGTTTCGCTTCGTAGAGCCAGGGTCGGGGAAGCCCTCGAATGAGTTTACGGACTGGTGGATGTCGGACAAGGCTCCGCGCTTCATCATCTGCAAGTGGCGCAGCGAGAACCCCTGGTACGACGATTCGTACTACGTGAACACCCCGAACTTTGGGCCCTACGGTGACGCGACGGTCAAGGAGCTCATCCCAGCGATCGAGAAACGCTTCCGCATCTACGCCGAGCCGTGGGCGCGCACGATCGAGGGCTACTCGACTGGCGGTGGCATCGCGGCCTACCAGGTGATCTTCTATCCGAAGTTCTGGTGCGGCGCGTGGCCCGGAGCCCCTGACCAGATGGACTTCAGGGCCTATATGCTTGTGAACATCTACTCGGACCCCAACGCCTACTTTTGGAACAAGGGCTTGATCCCGGGGTCGATAAAGGTTCCACGCCTGGGGAAGCGCACCCCGCAGGGCGACAGCATCTACACAATGGAACATGAGAACGATTGGGAGCATGCGATTGGCACCAGATGCCGCTCACAACGTGGCGACCAGGATATGTGGCAGGCCCTGTACTGCCCAGTGGGTCCTGACGGCTATCCTGCACAACGCTCTGGGACAAGGAGACGGGCGTAATCGACCGCGCCGTGGCCAACGCATGCAAGCCCATGGACATGTCGATCTACGTGACGGAGCACTGGCCGACGATTGGCAAGGACCTGAGCGGCAAGCTCCACTACTGGGTCGGCACGAACGATGACTACTTCCTGAACCTCGGCGTGCAGTATTTCCAGCAGGAGACCGACAAGCTGACGAACCCGAAGGCCAATTTCACTTTCGACTACGTCCAAGGTGCTGGCCATTGCGGACGCAAGTTGTTTCCCCGCGGCGGCACCATCGGCCTGCTGACCGAAATGACGCGTACTATGAGGGACGCGGCCCCGAAGGCCGAGGACAAGTGGTGGTGGCCTGCCAACTGAACCATGCTGACCGCTGCGTCCAGGAATATCACCTGGGATCTGGCTGAGATGTTAGCGCAAATTAGCCCTCTAAGTGGTTCGAAAAATGGAAGTCATATCCAATAACGAAGAGATGAAGACCACAAAAGCAGCTCGGTCTGATTATCAATGTACCCAGGTGCGCAGGTGGCTATTCTTTGGGATCCGTGTACCAACCCTCTAGCCAGGAGCGCGCTCTGTAATGCGGCCAAATCTCCGTAAGCGTATCACCCTCGTAGACGACGCCGTTCTTGATGACGTAGCGGATCGAGTTGGTATTACGTATATTTTCGAGGGGGTCCGCATCCAGCACCACAAGGTCTGCGAGCTTTCCAACATCGATCGTCCCCAGGTTGCGATCGAGGCCGCTGATCTCCGCGCCGAACAACGTTGCGGCACGAAGAACGTCGTGATTGCGCATCCCTGTCGCCAAGCTCCACATCTCCCAGTGGAATCCAATCCCCTGCCTCTGTCCATGTGCCCCGACTCCTACCTTGCCTCCCGCTGCGATCACGTCTCCCGCCGATTTTGCCAGTCGGGGGAAAATGTACTCATCCTCAACCATCCATCGCTGCCATGGTTCCTCCCGGCGCCGCGTCTCACGGTCCAGAAAGGGATGGGGCGTGAAAAGACGAAGTTTAGGATCGCTGTTGACGGGTCCTTCCGCGTAATAGAACTCCTCCGCACCCTGCGCTCCGTGGGTGATCAACAAGGTTGGGACATAGCCCACGCCTGATTTAGCGATAAGCTCCACCATGTCACGATACAAAGGCACAATAGTGAAGTAATGTTGATGTGTCGTGTACCCATCGATAATCTCGGTCACACCGGGCTTGGTCTCGCCGTTGCCCTCGGCATGAACTGGGAGTCCGAACTCCTGCACAGCTATCATGAGCAATTGCCGCTTCCGCCTCCCTCCGCATGAGTACCACTTTACGCCATCGAGCCCGTAGTAGTCATAGTACCGTCGGACGAGATCCCTGGCATCGTCTAGATTTTCAAGCTTTTCCACCATGGCTGGGAAAATGAGGGCCCCAGTCCCATAGAATCGAGGTCCGATGAGCTGGCCCGTTTCGATCATGTCGGCATAGGTCACAAGTGAAGGTCCGGCAGCGCCAGTATCGTAGCCAGTGGTAATCCCGTACGCCAGGCTTGAGATAAATTCCCAGGGCTGAATGATCCGCGTCTCCTGGGTTGTACCTTGGTGGTTATGAACGTCTATGAATCCAGGCAAGACCGTCTTGCCCGAGACATCGATGATATGGGCTCCGGGAGGAATGGCTACGGTACCGCAAGAGCCGAAGGCAACGATCCGGTTTCCTTCGATGACCAAGTCGCTCGCCGGAAGGATCTCGTCACCTCGCATGGTGATCGCTCTCCCGCCTTTCAGCACGAAAGTGCCCTCTGGAACGTAACGAGGCATCTCGATTTGGACTTTTGTTTCCTTCAGCCTACCTAAACCAATGTCGTACTGGAACAGGCTGGCACCTAGAGAGAAATAGGCTTTGTTCCCATCCCGGTTCCAGCTGGCGAATTCACCGCCGACAGTGCTGATCTTTCGCACAAGGAGAGTGGGATCGGGGTTGCTAACGGAGAGAGTCAACGGCTCTTCGAGCTGCGTGGGAAGATCGACAAGGTAAACGTGACGATCAGCTTGAATTAGAACCCGATCGCCTCCGGGCGCCAAGATGACCTGATCCACAGGCCATTCTTCGCTGTACACAGTAGCCCGTAAGTGAGTACGAAGATCGCTCCCATCGAAACGGACAGAGACGAGCCCTCCCTGCGCGGTCGGGGCACGCCGTGTCTTCTGGAAAATATAGATTCGATCCCGATCGTTCGTTATGAAGTGGGGGCGTCCCAGACCGTGCAGCAAGGTGACTCTCCGGACGTTCCCTCCCTCGGCCGGTATCCAGCCAAGCTGCATGCGCGGCCCGGCCCTCGGACCTATATCCGAACCGTAAGATAAGAGATCTTCGATCCAGGCCTGTCTCGACATGGAGACGAAGACGATCCGATCACCATCAGGTGAGTAGGCTGGACACCCATAATACGCAGCATCTTGCGTCAGGCGTTCAGGCCTTCCTTCTCCGTCTGATCTGATACGGTACAGATGTCCTCCCTCCTTCATGTCCTTCCAGGTCGTATAGACAACGAATCGGCCATCAGGTGACCACGTGGGTTGGAATTCTCCGGTATCGCTATCGGTCAGACGGTGGGGCGTTCCATCAGGAAGATCCATCACCCACAGTCGTCCGAGAGCCGAAAGTACCACTCTCTTCCCATTCGGAGAGATAGATGGCTCTGAGATCCGACGGGCTCGCACGGGCCCGTCATCTACCGGAAGTTCGTAACGCACCGCAGGACCCATCGGTTGCTCCACTCTTACGGTGAAAGGAATCTGAGCTTTCTTACCTGTAGGAATACTCACTTTCCAGAGCTTTCCATCGATAGTGGTGATCAGGAATTGTGAGTCAGGCGTAAAAGTGGATCCAGGCATCAGGTCCCAGCTCGCATGTTGGGCACCCTGAACATCAAGTTGCACCGGATAGAGCAGCCATTTCTCCTCACCAGAGTAAAGATCCCGCAACCTGAGACCTGTATCGGCATGGAATCGGCTCGCGTATACGAGCCAACGGCCATCAGGCGAGAGCACAGGACGCATACCCCCTCCCTGTGCATTACTGTATGGATGGATCTCTCCCGTCTGTCTGTCATACACGGCAAGCTGATATTCCCCGATCTGAGGATGGTACGTCTGAAGAGATGCCGCCTTCTGAGAGAAGTAAAAGAAGCGGGGGTCGGCTCCGAAAGCTGGCCCCAGGGCGGTCAAACCATCCTCTTCTCCATTCACAAGATTCACGCCTTTTCTACCTGTGATGGAATAGAGCCAGAGTTCCATCAGGCTATTGCGAACGACACCGGTCTTGGCGACGATGATAGCATTCCCATCGGGAGTCCACTCCGGAGAGATGAACACTGTGTCTTTTCCGTAGGTCAATGGCGCGGCACCGCTGCCGTCAGTCTTCATTAGCCAGACATTCTCCGAGCCATCCCGGTCGCTCACGAAAACGATGTGACGGCCGTCCGGTGAGAAACGTGGCTGGGTGTCGAAGGCCATTCCTCGCGTGAGAGCCTTCGCCTGCCCTCCTTCGATGGGAAGGACATACAGATCTCCCAAAAGATCAAAGACCAGAGTCTGACCGTCCAGGGAGACATCCACCGAGATCCAGGTTCCTTCATCAGTCGTGAAATTCAGGGTTCTTGTGGGCTTCAGCGGCAGGTTTTCGGTGTGACTCCCGCTTCGCTCTGTCCACCCACCAAGCGGAGCTATAAAAAGCGCTAAAATGAGGACCCCATACCTCAACAGAACTTGCTTGTAACCCCCCGTTCTAAAATTAATAAGGAACCTTAGTTTCTTCATTGTTTTCTCCTAGCTTTTTTATTCAGCTTCTGACGAATAAATAATCTTCCCCCCGAGTATGGTGTAAACGACTTCTGTGTTTAAAATCTCTTCCTCAGGTATTGTGAATATATCCTTGGAAAGCACAATGATATCTGCCAATTTCCCCTCTTTGAGGGATCCTTTGATATCCTCCTCAAAAGAGGCATAGGCAGAGCCAAGCGTATAACATTCTATTGCCTTTTCAATAGAGAGGCTTTCGTCCTTTAACCAGGCATTTCCGGTTTTATCTGTTATACTTTTTCTGGAGACTGCCGAATAAATTCCTTCCATCGGATTGAGGCTTTCCACAGGCCAGTCTGTGCCGAAAGCTAAATGGGCATTTGCTTGTAATAGAGTCTTCCAAATATTTGTGAATTTTGCTCTTTCTTTCCCTAACCTATCTTCGAAAAAGGATTGAATGGTTTGTCCATAGGATGGGCCGAATACAGGTTGAACAGACCCAATAACGCCTAATGTGTTAAATCGAGGAATATCCTCAGGAATGATCACCGTAGCATGTTCAATCCTGTGTCGGGAATTTCTTTTGCCGTTTCTTTTTATAGATTCCTCAAAAGCGTTTAGAACGACATTGACGCCTTTATCTCCTATGGCATGAATGGCGATCTGAAAATTCTCTTTATCATACAATGTGATAATCTCATTGAGTTCTTCCTGCGTCAGGAGTAAAATCCCTGAGGTAGAAGGATTGTTCTTATAAGGAGCTGCAAGTAATGCGGTTGATGAACCAAGTGAGCCGTCGATAAATCCTTTGATCACGCCAAACTTTAACATATGATTATTGTCGACAAGCATCCGTTTCCATTCTTTATATTCCTGCAATTTTTCCGGAGATGATCTAAGCGCTACCCCAGCATACACCCTTACCGTAAGTTCATCTTCGTCAAGTAGTTCTTTAAAAATCCCAAATTTCCCACTCAAAATATTATGAACACTTGTCACGCCAAATCTCGCAGCTTCTTTCAAGGCTAACTTAGCAGCTTTCTTATCCATTTCGTGAGATTCTTTATCCGAAAGTTGTGGCCATTTAATGAGATCCATTGCTTTCTCATGTAGTATTCCAGTGGGTTCACCCGTGCCAGGATCTTTAATTATGACTCCTCTAGGGGGATCGGGAGTATCTTTAGTGATTCCCGAAATTCTGAGGACATAACTGTTGATTAATGTACAATGCCCACAAATTCTTTCCAGGACTACAGGATTATTTGGGGCGACTTCATCGATTAGTTCTTTTGTAGGCCATTTTTTCCCTGGCAATATTTCCTGATCCCAGCCTCTTCCCGAAATCCACTCGCCTTCATTTTTATATTTAACCTTTTCTTTGACTCTTCGTTGTATTTCACCAAAAGAGGTAACGCCATCCAACGATATGGACATCAAAGCATGTCCACCGGAAATAAAATGCACATGACTGTCGTTAAATCCCGGCAGAGCAAGCTTCCCTTGAAGATCGATGATTTCTGTCTCTTTTTTGTCTATATATGTCCCAATTTTTTTATTTGATCCAACTGCAACAATTGTGTCCCCTTTGACTGCAAGGGCTTCAGCCCGAGGATTGTTTTTATCCACAGTCACAATCTTTCCATTCATGAGAACTAAATCAGCCGCTTCAACAGGCTGTTGATTGCGGCATTGAACCGCCACTAATAAAAATACACCTAAAACCAAGAATTTGATTAATTTCATTAGAGGTCTCCTCTTTGATCGCAAGAAATTTTATCCACTAGCTTTAATTAAGTTATGCAAGCCAGTCTTTCAATTATTAATTACAATACATCTTTTGGGGAATTTTGAAAAGTAGTGCCATGAAAAAAACGAAGTTTCCAGACTCTCTCATTTATTCGCCTGCCTTATAGTGGTACACAGAGATTCATTTTTAAGAAATTCCCATACATAAATATGTATGTCTGCATTTATCTCAAGATATTTCTCTAGAGTATCGGTGTTACAAAACTTTTCCAGCTCTAATGTCATTTCCCGAAGTTCTTGATGGTCTTTCTCGGTCAAATCATGGATGACAACCTTATGAGCGAAACTGTCCAGCACATACATCGTCTCCCTGATGTCTTCATATTCTTTATAAGTAATTTCTGAAACAGTTGTGTGTCGATAGGGATGGACTTCGACAAATCCTTCCGAAGCTAGCCTCTTTATCGCTTCCCTAACGGGAGTCGTGCTTGAATTGAACACGGCAGCGATATCTTTTTCTCGGATTATATTTCTAGGCTTTATTTCATTTTTAATGATGGCTTCCCTAAGGTAATAGTGAATTCTATCGCTCAGCGGCTGTAAAGAGGCTTTTGCAGGGGGTGCTTCTCCCATACTTATTTTCTGAAATCCCACATTTTTTATAAATCTAATTATTTAATTTGTCAAGTGTCAAGTTTTTTTATATCAAATTATTCAAGTACAACATTTTTTTATGAATTACAGGGGAACAGATGGCCTTCAAGGGGGGAAATCAGAAAAAAAATGAATTATAATCTAGATTATATTATTACTTAAATTTTTGTGGTATATATAGTGGGGATTGAATTAGCATAGTCAGAACTCATGATAAGCTCAGTATGATTTGTGGCCATTGACCTGGTTATTTTGAGTATGATAATTTCATTTCTGGATGCCGGGGAGTGAAAATTACTAATAATTGATGAATACCACAATTGCAGCTCATTCTGATCATCGATGTACCCATGTGAGATGGATCATTCTCGCGCTTCTGTTCATGGCGAGCTTCGTGGCCTACGTGCTACGAACTAACATGTCCATTGCCGGCGAAAACATGATGGCTAATCTCGGATTGTCCAAGATTCAGCTGGGCATGGTCCTTTCAGCTTTTGCTTGGGGATATGCCATTTTCCAGTTTCCGGGCGGCATTTTCGGCGACAAATTAGGATCCCGTCGGACACTGACTATCATTGCCGTATTATGGGGAATCCTGACACTGGCCACTGGCCTGGTACCCGGAACAACACTCGTATCGACAACCGTCACTCTGACCATACTCATCGGACTGCGATTTCTAATGGGAGTCGTACAGGCACCGTTATTTCCGGTGGCCTGTGGTAGAACGATTGGAAACTGGTTCCCAGTATCGGGATGGGCATTTCCGAACGGATTGACGAGTACCGGGCTGACGCTTGGTGCCGCCGCTACGGCACCGCTGATTGCATGGTTGATGGAAACGTTGGGTTGGCGTGAATCTTTTGTTTTAACGGCACCCCTAGCATTTCTGATTGCAGGAGTCTGGTGGAGGTATGCGAGAGACAATCCGACCGATCATCCACGAGTCAGCAAAAAAGAGCTGGACTTGATCAACGCAAACCGGCCATCACCGGAGCAAGAATTCGATAACAAGACAGCCTGGAAGCGCGTGCTCAAAAATCGAGAAATTCTATTGCTTACCGCGAGCTATTTTTGTATGAATTATGTGTTCTATATTTTCTTCAACTGGTTCTTCATCTACCTCGTTGATGTTCGGGAATTCGAAATCCTGGAAGGCGGTTACTTCGCTGCAGCTCCTTGGATGGTCGGTGCGGTCGCTGCAAGTGTTGGAGGGCTTTTGTGTGATCGACTCTGCAAACGCATCGGACCACGATGGGGATGCAGAATCCCTGGTATCGCCGGTCTCAGTCTTGTTGCTGGGCTTCTTTTTCTAGGGGCCACAGTCAAGGATCCCTATCTGGCCGTAGTGTTCCTTTCGTTAAGTTTTGGATGTACTCAACTCACTGAGGGAGCGTACTGGGCGGCAGCGATCTTCGTATCCGGCAAACACGCATCTGCAGCCACCGGAGTAATGAACACGGGTGGAAACATTGTGGGCGGTATCGGGGCTCTTCTCGTTCCGATCACAGCGAAAGCTTTTGGCTGGGTGCCAGCACTGGCGACCGGATCGGTGTTTGCGTTGATTGGTGTCGTGTTGTGGCTGTTCGTGCGCGCCGACAAGCCTATGACTTTTCGCTCCGGCAATGATTGAATGGTTTTTCCGATAGTCGTCCAAAATTCCGATACAAGTGTACTATTCCTGGGGAGATGCTGAGTTAATTTTTTATATTCCAGCTACTCTTTTGATCTTGGATAACGCCTCTTCAGCTATAACACGCAGATCATTATCACCTGATTCCTTGGAAATCTTTTCTAAGATCGGCATGGCCTCTTCAACCAGAAGATTCCCCAATAATTCTATGGAGTACCACTTCACACTATACTTGCCATATTCTGCATAATTCATCAATACTTTGTGAAGCTTTTGGTCATCCGGAGCACAACTTCTCCAAGCTGCCAAGGCTGCTATTTGGTGGTGATCATGGTTTTCATTTGTTGTGAATTTTTCAATATCTAACACTAACTGTTCATCACCTATAATCTCAAAAGCATTCAAACAGGCAAGATTAATCTCATCATACCAGGCAGGACGATTCAATTGACTGCGTATAAAATCTTTAGTTCCCGTTGGATCCGTTTTGGCTAGGGAAACAATCGCTGTCCCAACCACATCAGTATGTTTATCCTTCAATATGATATTTCTCAATGTTTTTTTGGCGAAATCCTTTCTGAAATTCCGAAGCGCCAGAACAGCTGCTTTCCGAATTCTGTAATCTGATGATTTCAAAGCTTGAAGAAGAACTCTTTCAGCTTCTGGAGTACGAAGCTTTCCTAATAGAAACGTTGCCTCGGCTTTTAAACTCCAAAAGTATTCCTTTGAGAGAATATCCGAAAATGTTTGAACTGTTTTTTGATGAATCGGAAAGCGACGAGCCATTGCTCTCATTGCCCTGATGCATCCTGGGATTTCATCATTAAAAACCTGATAAATCAATTCATCGAGTGATTTATCGAAATGAACTTCTGCCACCAGTGATCCGCTTCCATCAAAACTCATCATCAAAGGTTCTTCATCACAATGTAATAAGAATTGATCCACTCTGTTCTTCACCCAGATGGTTTCCCTTTTTTCTCCTCTTGAAGTAACAATTGTGATTTCTGCGGGTAAAATGAACAAATCTTGGCCCTTGATGATTGGTTGGACCTGACTGACTGTAAGATTAATGAGCTTGCGGTTTTTTAAAAATGTGTAATCGACTTCAAAAATGGGGTATCCGCCCCCGTATACCCAATCATCGAAAAACCAATCCAGATTTCTTCCCGTGGCTTCTTCTATGGCAATTTTAAAGTCAGAACTGACCACGCTGGTAAATTCGTGCCTGTGAAGAAAATAACTCAATACCTTAAAAAATTTCTCATCTCCCAGAATATTTCTTAGCATATGTAAGACAATCGCTCCTTTTAAGTAGGTAATCTGATCATTGTACATGTCTGTAACAGAATCATAATACGCATATTCTAGAGGACGGATGGTATGATTTTCTTTTACATAATAAAGATACTGGTCCAGAGCATTTTGCCTGTCAAAATCAAATATCTCTTTGCCGAGTGATTCTTCATCCCAGAGCATTTGACAATATGTAGCGAAACTTTCATTTAACCAGAGATAATTTATATTGCGACAGGTGATATTGTTCCCAAACCAATGATGCGACAGTTCATGAGAAATTAGATTTTCTACAGTCCATACGGAGTAATAACTGGCGAAATTCGGAGGCCCGGAATTTTCAGGCGCATTCTCCTTTCTTAATACAGAAGTACAATGCCCCGTTATCGACGTATTTTCCATCGCTCCAGGCCAATAATCTGGAATGGCGATTTGATCGTATTTAGACCAGGGATATTTGTAATTAAACCGCTGAGAAAAAAACTCAACCATTTTCGTAGTATTGCGAAATGCATAGGCACCTTCTTCCAAACGGCCTTTGGGTACCCAGTAACCTACAGGAATTGTGCCAAAGGCGGGCTCTAATTCTCCTTTTTCGAACTCTCCGATAAAAAGGGAGATGAGATACTGAGAATGAGGCAGCTCTTGTTTCCAACAAAACGTCTGATCTCCGTTTTGTTGTCTTTGAACATCGATCAATTTTCCGTTTGAGATGGCAGTATAAGGAGGAGGCACAGTCACAATCATTTCTGATGAGAATTTATCGTTATAACCTGTGTATATGGGAAGCCAGTTCGCTTTCATCTCTCCTGCCCCGTAAGTGTAAATGATAAACTGACCTTTATTTGCTCTATCCTCTAAAAAGTACATACCTGCGTTAGGTTTGGCTGAATAGAGAATGGTTACAGTCAAAATATCATTCGGTAAATAAACCTGACCAAGGCTTATTTCAATAGTTTCTTTATTCATATTAAACTTCAATGGTCTGTTTGCACCATTCTCTACAAGATTTACTTTTTTAACCTCCATCCGATAAGCATCTAAAGGGAAAGAATCTATCTTTGCCAATGGAGAGAAAACTATTGTTGCTTCGCCCCGTACTTCCCTTTTGCTGAAATCAAAATTCAAATTGGCTTTATAGTGAATAATATCTATCACTCGTTCTCGATTTCGATGATATTTCCCTTTGGGTAGACTTTGGGCATAAAAGAAGTTGACCGAGCAAAGAAAGAAGGTCAACAAAAGACAATTAAGCCATCTCAATCTTTTCATTTTTTTTCTCCTATCTATTTTATTTAGACTTTGACGAATAAATGATCTTCCCCCCTAGTCAGGAATTTGGTTTTTGCGCTTGCCTCTGTTTATTCTCATTCTTGCCCTATTTCTACCCTTTGATATCCATTATTACAATATCATAGAGAAATCTCGTGTTCAAGCAATAGAGAAATCGAATGTGATAACAAAGCAATAGTGTCCCCATCAATTACTAAGCTAAAATGTCCCCTTCGGAAAGGAGGCGGGCATGAAGGAGATAATTACATTTAGTATGAAAGAGATTCATCGGTTAAAACTTTTAGAACAAGTTGATAAAGGGTTCCTTTCGTTAATATCCGGGACAGAGGTGCTCAAAATCAGCTACCGTCATGGGAAGCGGTTGTTAACGAGATATCGCCGGGAAGGGCCAAGCGGATTAGCTCACAAAGGACGAGGACGGGCAGCTCATAATGCTTTTGATCCTGCGATTCGTGAACGTGTTATAAAGCTTCACCAGGAACGTTATTCTCAGTTCAATGACACCCATTTTGTGGAGATGTCGGCAGAGCGGAAGGGATTATGGAAGAGAAACCAGCTGCTGTTCTGAAGCTCATCCCCCAGCAACCAAAAGAACATGAGAAAGATAACCATAATCACGGCAGTGACATTGCCGCTGGTGGACTGGGCGGTCCCACAGCCGGAGGGCAGGTCCCGGGACAGGCCTCAGGGTGCGGAACAGGCTCAGACTGGCCAGATAGAAGATAGCGGCCATACCAGAAAACACTGTTCAAATCGATTACAGAGAAAAAGTGATGTAGCTTTCTGATAACATTGATGTTACGAGGTGTCTAAAAAACTTTAACCGGA
>Ga0209121_10004201_pt1 | contig 13540 bp, 9 predicted proteins | sample Cruoilmetagenom3_FD_187292 | JGI IMG/M metagenome (GOLD analysis project Ga0209121, IMG submission 187292) | Oil polluted marine microbial communities from Coal Oil Point, Santa Barbara, California, USA - Sample 3 (SPAdes) (version 2) | ecosystem: Environmental > Aquatic > Marine > Oil seeps ... | reverse complement strand
ATCCTGCAATCGATTCACACATAATCTTTAAGCGCGCGTCCGCTAACCTGTGACCAAACCATGCTTTCGTCACTTAGCATGGTCACAATCATATCAGCAGCCTGTGCCGGGGTCATGGCAACGTCCAAGTCACGCGCCACCCCGGCCGTTTCATACATATTCGAGGCAATCTTGCCCGGATAAAACCCCATCACCCGCACGCCCTTGGGCGCGCATTCAGCCTCAAGGCATCCGGTAAATCCGCGAATGGCCCATTTGCTGGCGGCATAAACGCTAATCGATTTGCGCGCATAAAGTGCCGCAGTGGACACCACGTTCAACACCGAACCCCGCCCACGCGACAGCATTCCGGGCAGCACCGTATGCGTCATATTCATCGTGCCCATTGTATTGGTATCCATCACCGCTTTGATGTCGTCAGCCGCGTAAGCGTCAAAATCCCCCTCCAGCCAGATCCCCGCGTTGTTCACCAGCCCCCAAAGCGGCCCGTGATCCTGCTCCACTTGCGCACAAACCCGCGTGATAGCCCCCGCGTCCGCTACATCCAGCGCATACCCCGCCACGCCCTTTTCAGCCGCCAAAGCCTGCACCTTGTCCGCGTTCCGCGCCGTTAAAATCGGCTTATATCCCGCGTTCAACAACCGGTCGATCAACGCCAAGCCTATGCCGCTGGTGGCACCTGTTACCAATACCGTCTTGTTTTCCATTTTCGAATCTCCTCGACATACGGAACCACATATCGCCGCTTAAAGGTATCTATAACCGCGCAAAATCCCTGCTTCTTATATGATTGACGCAAATCACGGTTTTGCGTAATAAGCTAGCTGTGGCGCTTTGTAAGACTGGATTGCGGGCCACGGTAAACATACCGCTAAAGAGGTCGAGGCCCAAAAAGCCCCGATCAGGGTATAATGAAAGGGCCGGATATTCCGGATAAAATTATGACAGACACATGGAAAACACGCACTAAACTTGTGCATGAAGGCACACGGCGCAGCCAGTACGGCGAGGTCTCCGAGGCGATCTTTATGACCCAGGGCTACGTCTATCCCAGCGCCGAAGCAGCCGAGGCACGGTTCATTGAACGGGGCGACGACGAATACATCTATTCGCGCTACGCCAACCCGACCGTATCAATGTTCGAAGACCGGATCGCAGCACTTGAGGGGGCCGAAGCCGCCTTCGCCACCGCTACAGGCATGGCCGCCGTCAACGGTGCGCTGTTCAGCCAACTGAAATCCGGCGACCACGTGGTTTCCGCCAAAGCGCTGTTCGGGTCCTGCCTGTTCATCCTTGAAAACCTGCTGCCAAGTTTCGGCGTCGAGGTAACCTTCGTTGAAGGTACCGACCTTGCGGCATGGAAGGCGGCAATGCGCCCGAACACCAAAATCGCTTTTGTCGAGGCGATCTCCAATCCGACACTGGAAGTCGTAGACATCAAAGGCATCGCCGAAATCACCCATAAAGCTGGCGCTAAACTGGTCGTAGACAACGTCTTTGCCACTCCGATTTTCCAGAAAACGCTGGAGCTGGGCGCCGACATCATCGTCTATTCGGCTACCAAACACATTGACGGGCAAGGCCGTTGCCTTGGTGGCGTCGTATTGGGCACCAAAGAATTCATCCGTGGCGATTTTGAGACCTACGTAAAGCATACCGGCGGCGCGTTAAGCCCGTTTAATGCTTGGGTAATGTTGAAAGGTCTGGAAACGCTAAGCCTGCGGTGCAACGCCCAAGCCGAAACCGCCCTGGCGATTGCCAAAGCTGTCGAGGGTCACCCGGCCTTGAACCGCACCATCTTCCCCGGCCTTGAAAGCCATCCGCAGTATGCGCTGGCCTCCAAACAGATGTCAGCTGGCGGGACTGTGATAGCACTCGATATCAAAGGCGGGCAGGGGGCTACGTTCAACTTCCTTAACGCTTTGAACATCATTCTGTTGTCCAACAATCTGGGGGACGCTAAAAGTCTGGTGACCCATCCGGCAACCACCACGCACCAACGCCTGACACCCGAAATGCGGGCGGACTTGGGGATTACGGACGGTTTGGTACGGATTTCCGTCGGGCTGGAAGATGCGAGCGATCTAATTCTAGATATCACGCAAGCATTGAATGGGCTTGACTAAAACAACCTAAAGTTTAACAAGTGGTTGGTAATTCGCCTTTTGTTAACAATTCTTTAACACATTATTGGAAGGGTAAATTATGTGTTAACAATAGGGCCGACCTAGCCAGTAACTTGTAATTTGTGCAACGCCCCCCAAGTTTGCTTTGACAGGAGAGATACAACGTGAATGCTTATGACCCCGAGTTAATTTCGAAAGACGACGAATTAGTTACAGACCGGCCATCGCGTGAAGAAGCTGAGGAGGCCGTGCGTACGTTGCTTCGTTGGGCTGGCGACGACCCAAACCGTGAAGGCCTGCTGGATACCCCGAAACGGGTAACCAAAGCTTATGGCGAATGGTTCCGTGGTTACGGCGAAGATCCCGTTGCCATGTTGCAACGCACTTTTGGTGAAACCGAAGGCTATGACGAAATGGTTGTCCTTCGTGATATCCGTTACGAATCCTATTGTGAACATCATATGGCTCCGATCATCGGCGTGGCCCACATCGGCTATATCCCGACAGAACGAGTAGTCGGCATCTCCAAGCTCGCGCGCGTTGTCGAAGCTTTTGCCAAACGCCTTCAGGTGCAAGAAAAGATGACCGCACAAATCGCCAACGCCCTGTTTGACACGCTTGAACCCAAAGGCGTGGCCGTTGTGATCGAAGGCGAGCATCACTGCATGTCAACTCGTGGTGTCCACAAGCCCGGGGTCTCGATGGTCACCTCGACAATGCTTGGAAACTTTCGCGATGACCGCGAACTTCGTAAAGAATTCCTTAGCACAATCGGCAACCCGACAAACCGGGGCAGCTAAGTTAAAACCGGCAGGGCAATCAGGCCGGTTTTTCTATATATTCGCATGTATTATACATATAATGTAGGGTACATGCATGAAAATCGCACCTGAAAAGCAATTACAATACTGGATCAACCGCCTAAGCTTCGTGCTGCGTCGCGATCTGTAAACTACGCGGCGCGTGTTGCGGCAGATGGCCGAAAACATGTTTCCCAAAGGGGATCGGCGACGACCGATTGCAATTGCGACAGTTTTTCCGCAGGCCGCTATACGCCCGACAATTTTCAAGGGCCAGCGGCGGGGTGCAAAGCACAAGATTTTCCCATGCAAACGACGGACGGCAACCAAAACCAACTGCTGGACTTTGGCGGGGACTTTCCGGTGTTGGAGGTAGGCTCCATTACCTGCCCGCTATATCAAAGCCGCCGTGGCACGAAGAAAAACCTTGCCCGGAAAATATCCTGACACATGATTCGTCATCATATACGTCCGCGAGGGCCGAACGATTCTGATCGACGACATAGATGGGCATGCCCGTGTCGCCTATGGCCGTTTCCCCGATTTAATCTGTAAAAACCTGATGAAACGCAACTTGCGCGTATTGTTCCGCCGACCGCATCCGACATTGCCTGATATGAATTGCTAACTTGACAGTTTGCCCCCCACGGGCCAAGCCTTGCCCTATGATCGATCTAAGACCAGTCGGATATATCATTGGCCTTTTGGTCGGCGCTTTTGGGCTAACGATGTTAGTTCCCTTCGGCGTCGATTTTGCGTATGGAAACCCTGACGCAGGGAATTTCGCCCTAAGCGCCATGATTACCGTGGTTGCGGGGGCGCTTATGGCATTGGCCACAGCGAATGCCTCGCTTAAGGCGTTAACCCTTCAGCAGACGTTTCTGTTAACCACGCTAAGTTGGCTGGTATTGCCGATTTTCGGCGCGTTACCGTTCTGGCTAGGGGAGCCCAACGCCACCTACACCGATGCGTTTTTCGAGGCAATGTCGGGCCTGACCACAACGGGTTCCACCGTTTTCACCCAACTTCACACTTTGCCCGCAGGCACGCTTTTATGGCGTGGCTTGATGCAATGGTTCGGCGGGGTGGGTATCATTGTTGTGGCGATGGCCTTCCTGCCGACCCTGAAAGTTGGTGGTATGCAGATTTTCCGGTCCGAAGGGTTTGACACCATCGGCAAAGTCCTGCCGCGCGCCGCCGAGATCGCGACATCCATATCTGTGGTTTACCTAGTGTTAACTGTCAGTTGCTTCGCAGCTTACGCAGCCGTCGGGATGGGCGTGTTTGACGCAATCGTGCATGCGTTAACCACAGTCGCCACAGGGGGGTTCGCGAATTACGACGACTCCTTCGCCGGGTTCAGCGACGCGACCGAATACGTTTCAACCATCTTCATGGTCCTCGCCAGCCTGCCGTTTATCCGCTATGTGCAAATGCTGAACGGCAGCGTGAAACCGTTGTTCAAGGACTCGCAAGTCTGGGCCTTCTTCGGCTTTTGGGCCTTTCTGGTCGTCAGCATGGCTGGCTATCGCTATTTCAATGCCAGCGGCGCGTTTGAGGGCACGTTCCGCCAATCGCTGTTCAACGTCACCTCCATCCTGACCGGTACCGGATACGCCAGCACCGATTACGGCCTTTGGGGCGGGTTCCCCGTAATGATGTTCTTCCTTATGGGGCTTGTCGGGGGCTGCGCGGGGTCCACATGCTGTTCCATCAAGATATTCCGCTGGCAGCTTTTGGTCTCGGCCATCCGCAGCCAAATTCAGAAAATCCACAGTCCTAACGGCGTCTTTATTCCACGTTACCAAGGCCGCCGCGTGGGTGAAGACATTATGAGCTCGGTTACGGCATTTTTTGTCGCCTTCATGCTGTCATTGGCAACCTTGGCGATTATCCTCGGCCTTTTGGGGTTGGATGCGATAACCGCGATTTCCGGCGCAGCAACGGCATTGGCCAACGTCGGCCCGGGGCTGGGCAATCAGATCGGCCCGTCGGGGAACTTCGAGGGGCTACCGGACGCCGCCAAATGGGTTCTAAGTGCCGCGATGCTGATCGGGCGGTTGGAACTGATGGCCGTTTACGTGTTGTTTACCGCAGCCTTCTGGCGGAACTGATATGGCTGGCGTTTCCCTTGATCCCGACGACTGGGAGGCTTTGCGTGCCTCTGCCCACGATATGTTGGACGCCGCCCTTAACAAAATGCAAACGGCAAGCGAGGGGCGCGTTTGGAACCCGTTGCCGGACGACCTTAAGCAATCGTTAACCTCTGGCATTCCACATCAAGGCATCGGAATTGAGCGGACGCAACAGGCCGTTCAGGCCCTGTTGCCCTACGGTGTTGGCAACACGCACCCTCGATTTTTCGGCTGGGTCCACGGGGCGGGCACGCCTGGCGGCATGGTTGCTGACATCGCCGCCGCCGCGATGAACGCCAATCTTGGCGGGCGGGATCACGGGGCGATCTACGTTGAAAGGCAGGTGGTGGACTGGGTGCGCGAACTGTTCGAATTTCCGACCAGTTCCAGCGGTCTGGTCGTTTCTGGCACCTCGATGGCGACGGTGGTGGCGTTGAAGGTCGCACGGGATGTGAAGCTGGCATTTGCCAATCAAGAAGGCGGGCTAGGGGCTGTTGAGCTTGTTGGATACACCTCGGTCCAGACCCATAACTGCGTAGCGCGGGCATTTGATTTGTTGGGGCTTGGCACAGATGCCTTGCGCCTGATTGCGGTGGATGAGAACTTCGAAATGGACATCGCGGCGCTAAAATCCGCGATTGCCGCAGATAAAGCCGATGGGAAAACGCCGTTTTGTATCGTTGGCACAGCAGGCAGCGTAAATGTTGGCGCGATCGATGATCTGGAAACCATCGCCGACATCGCTGCGGCCGAGGACATCTGGTTTCACGTCGACGGGGCGTTTGGCGCAAGCTGCATGCTGTCGGAAAACCTGCGACCCCGCCTAAACGGTATCAGCCGCGCCGATTCACTGGCGTTTGATTTCCATAAATGGTGGCACGTGAATTACGCGGTGGGCTTCGTTCTGATCCGCCACGGCGCAGACCATTTGCGCGCCTTTACCATGCAGGCGGAATATCTGGCAGGCCAAAAGCGCGGGCTTGCGGCAGGCGGGCCGTGGCCGACAGATTACGGGCCGGAATTATCGCGCGGATTTCGGGCATTGAAAGTCTGGACGGTCTTGATGGAACACGGGGCCGATAAGCTGGGCGCCTCCATCAACGAAAACTGCGACTTGGCGCAATATCTGGGGAAGGCCGTTATAGCGGAACCAAAACTGGAACTATGCGCCCCCGTTGCCCTCAACATCGTATGTATCGCCTATAAATCCGACCGCGCCGACATTAACGACGAAATCGTGATGGAGTTGCAGACACGCGGAATCGCGGCCCCCTCGACCACGATAATTAATGGCCGCACTGTTATTCGTGTTTGCATCGCCAATCATCGCACCACAAAGCCCGACATTGATCTGACTTTGACTGAAATACTACGCATCGGCCACGAACTGTCCAATTGACGCATACCGCCACATTCCGTATTGATGCCCCAACAGTTTAGCCAAAGCACCCGAGGCCGCTATGAACACCGAATTCGCAGGTAAACCACGTTCCTTTCAGGAGATAATCCTGCGGCTCCAGAATTACTGGGCCTCCAAGGGCTGCGCGATCCTGCAACCCTACGATATGGAGGTGGGCGCCGGTACGTTCCACCCTGCCACTACATTGCGTTCCTTGGGGCCAAAACCGTGGGCTGTCGCCTATGCGCAACCCTCGCGTCGTCCAACAGACGGGCGGTATGGGGAAAACCCCAATCGCCTGCAGCATTACTATCAGTATCAGGTCATCATCAAACCCAGCCCGCCGAACTTGCAGGAACTGTATCTCGGTTCGCTTGAAGCTATCGGGATCGACATGGACCTGCACGACATCCGTTTTGTAGAGGACGACTGGGAATCCCCGACGCTGGGTGCCTGGGGGCTTGGCTGGGAAGTGTGGTGCGACGGCATGGAAGTCAGCCAGTTCACCTATTTCCAACAGGTTGGCGGGCAGGATTGCAACCCTGTGTCAGGCGAGCTGACATATGGTCTGGAACGCCTCGCGATGTATGTGCTGGGTGTGGATCACGTCATGGATATGCCGTTCAATGACCCGCAATCGCCAACGCCGATGACTTATGGTGATGTATTCCTGCAAACCGAACAAGAATACTCGCGCTGGAATTTCGATGTGGCTGACACCGACAAATTGCTAAAGTCGTTTGAGGATGCCGAGACCGAGTGCGCCCGCATCCTTGCGGCCCCTGCGAGCGACCCAAAGACGGGCCGCGATATTATCATGGTGCATCCGGCCTATGATCAGGCCATCAAGGCCAGCCACGTGTTCAACCTTCTGGACGCACGTGGTGTGATTTCGGTCACCGAACGTCAAGCCTATATCGGGCGGGTGCGGGCGTTAACCAAATCCTGCGCCGATGCGTTTGTTCTGACAGCGGCGGGTGGGGCATGAACGGAAAAGTATTCGCAATTGGTTTCGTAGCCTTCGCCGTGATTTTCGGCGCGGGCCTCTATTATGCACTTGTTTATGCGTATTACGAAAAGGTTAACGATGTAACGGAGATTACGGTGCAGGGCCGCACGATAACCGTTGCGGATTACGAGGGCATTGACGCGACAAGTTCAGGCTTGAAGCTGCGTGGCTGCTTTACCGTAACCCCTGCGGATTTCGAGGGCTTGGCGCAAGGCGTCAATGCGATCCCGCTGTCCGCGCCCAAGTGGTTTAAGTGTTATGATGTCGGGGAACTCCAGGCGGACCTAAACGCAGGGCGGGCGGTGGCCTATCTTGCGGCGGAAAACGAAAACGACGGGATTGATCGTGTTGTAGCGGTTTATCCCGATGGGCGCGCCTATCAATGGCGTCAATTGAACGAAAAGTATCAGGAATAATCATGGCCGATCTTCTGCTTGAAATCTTCTCCGAGGAAATTCCCGCGCGTATGCAAAAGCGTGCTGCTGCGGATTTGAAGAAGCTTATTACCGAGGGCATGGTCGAGGCGGGGATTACATATGAATCTGCCGCCGCTTTCGCGACCCCGCGTCGGTTGTGTTTGAGTGTGGTTGGGGTTCTGGAAAAATCGCCGACATTGCGCGAAGAACGCAAAGGCCCGCGCGTGGATGCGCCCGAGCAGGCCATTGCTGGGTTCTTGCGCGGTGCCGGGCTGACCAAGGAAGACCTGACAGTTAAGGACGACAAAAAAGGCAAGTTTTACGTGGCCGTAATCGAAAAGCCGGGGCGTTTGGCAAGCGATGTGATTGCCGAGGTTGCCGAGGCAACGATCCGCAAATTCCCGTGGCCAAAGGCGATGCGTTGGGGGACTGGATCTTTGCGTTGGGTGCGGCCTATGCATTCGATTTTGAGTATTTTAAGCAAAGAAGAAGGGGCGGAAATCGTGCCCTTCAACATCGACGGGATTGTTTCTGGTGACACGACCGAGGGGCATCGGTTTATGGCGGGCGGCCGGTTTTCTGTGACCTCGTTCGAGGATTATGACGCGAAGTTGAAGGCGGCGGGCGTTATTTTGAACGCCGAAGACCGTGCTGAAACCATATGGGCGGATGCTGTGAATTTGGCCTTCGCGCAAGGGCTTGAGGTGGTTGAAGATGCCGGGTTGCTGGCCGAGGTGGCCGGGCTGGTCGAATGGCCTGTCGTGCTGATGGGCGACATTGCCGAGGATTTCATGGAGCTGCCGCCAGAGGTATTGCAAACCTCTATGCGTGAACATCAGAAGTTTTTCAGTGTACGCAATGCCAAGACAGGCCGGATCGAGAAATTTATTACTGTGGCCAACCGCGAGACGTCCGACAACGGTGCCACTATCTTGGCGGGGAACCAGAAGGTATTGTTTGCGCGGCTTTCGGACGCCAAGTTCTTCTGGGAAAACGATCTGCGTGTGTCCTTGGATGATATGGCCGCCAAGCTGGAAAATGTTACCTTTCACAATAAACTGGGCACGCAAGCCCAGCGGATTGGCCGTATCGCGGCATTGGCGCGTGAAATTGCGCCGATTGTTGGCGCGGATGCGGATTTGGCCGAACAGGCTGCGAAAATTGCCAAGGCGGACTTGTCGTCAGAAATGGTTTATGAATTCCCCGAACTGCAAGGCTTGATGGGCCGCTATTACGCGCAGGCGGCGGGTTTGCCACAAGAAGTCGCCAATGCTTGCGAGATGCATTACTCCCCGCTTGGGCCGTCCGATGATGTTCCAACCGAGCCGATTTCCATTGCTGTGGCACTGGCGGACAAGCTGGATATGTTGGCGGGGTTCTGGGGGATTGACGAAAAACCCACAGGTTCGAAAGACCCGTTTGCGCTGCGACGTGCCGTGCTTGGCATTATTCGCATCATTCTGGCAAACGATCTGCGCTTCCCGTTGGAACGGTTTATTGATCGCCAACTTCTGGAGGTTGAAATCCAGCTTGGTCTGGATACGGCCGAGGAAAAAGATGTGTATTTCCTGGAGCAGATGGTCGACCAGATTGCCCATCACGGGGTGTTCGGGGCCGCGTTCCGTGCGCTATTTGACAAGTTCGACAAAGAAGACAAACCGTTCGAGGTTGAAGAAGGTACGTGGTTGTTCCGCTTGCAAGCCAGCCTGCCTGAGACCAGCGACAGCCTTTTGGACTTCTTTTTTGACCGCCTGAAAGTGCATCTGAAATCCGAGGGGATCACCCATGATGTCATTGATGCCTGTCTTGCCATGCCGGGCCGTGATGATCTGACACTGCTGGTTAAGCGCGCCAACGCGTTGCAGGCGTTTGTGAACACCGATGACGGGGAAAACCTGTTGCAAGGGTACAAACGTGCCAACAACATTCTGGCGGCAGAAGAGAAGAAAGACGGCGTGTCTTATGAGGGCGAACCGGAAATCCAGTATGCGGAAAGCTTTGAGGAAAAAGCCTTGTTCACAGCACTGGATGAAGGGGAGGTGGCGATATCTGGCGCCATTGAAGCCGAAGATTTCGCGGCGGCGATGGCTGCGATGGCCAACCTTCGCGCCCCGATTGATGCGTTTTTCGAAAGTACACAGGTGAACGCGGAATCCCAGGTGGTGCGCCGCAATCGTCTGTGTCTGTTGAACCGCATCAGGGTTGTTATGCACAAGGTTGCGATATTTTCCGCCCTTAACGGGTAGGCTCGTAAGGTTCTAATTGCCAAACGCGAACGCATAGCTATGCTGCACTGCAAGATATGCAGGAGCTGTTATGAGCATTCGCCTAGATTCCGACACTGAAGTATTGGCCAACACCTTTGGCGCCCGTGGGGCGCGTTTGGCGTTGATGGTCAAGCTTGGCTTGCCAGTGCCCGATGGTGTCATTTTGTCGAAAGCAACGGTTCAGGCTATCGCGAATGGCGATGCGGTTCCCGAATTGCCCAAGGAATTGATGTCCGGTGGATTGTTATCTGTGCGCTCCAGCCCTGAGAACCTTGATTGGGGTGGGCCGAATGCGATATTGAATATCGGGGTTACGGATGAATTCGTTAAAGACCAAAGCCGCAAGATCGGCGTGCGCGGGGCGATGGACCTCTATCGTCGCTTTATCCAGAGTTACGCCGTTAGCGTCGAACATCTAGACCCGGAGTATTTCGAAAACCTCTATTACGATCAGCTGAAGTTGGCAGATGTGGACAGCGAGGAGGGGCTCTCGGACGCTGACCTGACCTCTATGTTGGCCAGCTGCAAAGCACTTTACGAAGAAGAGATCGGCGCGCCGTTTCCGCAAGACCCGACGGCGCAGTTGCACGGGGTGATACGTTCGATGGCGAAGGCCTGGAATGGGCCCACGGCGAAAATCCTGCGTCTGGCCAAAGGGGCGCCCGAAGATGCGGGGTTGTCTATTATGGTGCAAAAAATGGCGCTGGGCATCGGGGATCACAGCGGCTCCGGCTTCGTGCAGATGGTGGATGAAAAAACCGGCCATCCACGGCTGTGGGGGCGGTTCTTGCCGCAATCGCAAGGGCAAGACGCGTTGATGGGGCTGCGCACGCCACGTATGATTACCAAAGACGAACGAGAGGCCGCGGGGCAATCGGCCCCTTCACTTCAGGAAATCTCGCCCAAGGTCATCGATACGCTGAAGGCCATCGGGGTGAAAGCGGCGGCTGGCATGGGCGACGCGTACCAATTTGAATTTACCGTTGAAAATGGCGAGGTCTATCTTCTGGACGCCATGCCTGCCAAGCGTTCGGCCCGCGCGTCGTTGCGTATTGCCGTAGATTTGGCCGACCAAAAAGCCATCAGCCGGAACGAGGCGTTGTTGCGCATCGAGCCGCGCAATCTGGTCGAACATCTGCACCCGCAAATCGACCCACACGCAACCCGCGATGTTTTTGGAACAGGCCTGCCTGCCAGCCCGGGGGCGGCGACCGGTAAAATCGTGTTCTCGCCAGAGGCCGCGATGGCGTCCGAGGCACAAGAAGAACCGTGCATTCTGGTGCGGGTCGAGACATCGCCAGAGGATATTCGCGGTATGCATTCCGCAGCAGGTGTTTTGACCGTGCGCGGCGGAATGACCAGCCATGCGGCGGTGATTGCCCGTGGGTTGGGGTTGCCGTGCGTTGTGGGTGCGGGGGATTTGAAGCTCAATTTGCAAAAACGCATAATCACGACGCTGGGCGGTCAAGAATTCCGCGAGGGCGACGTGATTACAGTTGATGGCACACGCGGACAAGCCATCGTCGGGGCCCCAAAGATGATCCTACCGGAATTGGGGGGGGCGTTCCAGACCATCATGGAATGGTCGGATAAAGCCCGCACAATCGGAGTGCGCGCCAACGCTGACACACCGATGGACGCCCGTGTCGCGCGGGATTTCAAGGTAGACGGCATCGGCCTTTGCCGTACTGAACACATGTTCTTCGATGAGGATCGTATCACCGTGATGCGCGAAATGATCCTCGCGAATTCCGAGGCTGACCGCCGTGCCGCGCTTGATCGCTTGTTACCCATGCAACGCAGCGATTTTGTCGAACTGTTCGAAATCATGCGGGGCCTTCCGGTAACCATTCGCCTGCTTGACCCGCCATTGCACGAATTCCTGCCCCACAGTCGCGACGAAATGCAGGACTTGGCCGAAGCGATGGACCTGCCTGTCAGTCAGGTTATTACCCGCGCCGCGGAGCTGAAAGAATTCAACCCGATGCTGGGCAAGCGTGGTGTGCGCCTTGGTGTGACCATGCCCGAAATCTATGAAATGCAGGCCCGTGCGATATTCGAGGCAGCCGTCGAAGTCAGCAAAACATCTGGCGAAGATGTCATACCCGAGGTCATGATCCCGCTGGTTTCCGCCACCCGCGAGGTGGAACTGGTCAAGCAACGCGTTGATCGTATAGCCGAAGAAGTACGGAGCGAAAAAGGTGCAGGGCTGAAGTTCAAGCTGGGTGTTATGGTCGAAACCCCGCGTGCTGCACTCAGGGCAGGGGATCTGGCCGAAAGCAGCGCATTCCTTAGTTTTGGAACCAACGATCTGACCCAGATGACGTACGGCTTGTCGCGCGATGACGCAGGCCGTTTCATGCGCGATTATATCAACCTTGATGTCTACCACGAAGACCCGTTCCACACGCTTGATCTCGAGGGCGTCGGAGAGCTGTTATTGCTGGCCTCCAGACGGGGCCGCGAGGCCAACAGTGATCTGGTGTTGGGGCTGTGCGGGGAACACGGCGGGGACCCGGCCTCGGTACGGTTTTGTAAGCTGGCAGGGTTCGATTATGTGTCGTGCTCGCCATTTCGTGTGCCCATCGCGCGACTGTCTGCGGCACAGGCCAGCATTCTGGCGGAAAGCTAGAATCACGATAGGCGATTCGGGGCAAACGCCCCGCTTTGCCTCCAATCCTCTCGGACGTCTAAACTAGTTCGAATTATGCATGTTTTCTTATGCCGCGATGAATCCCATATAAAAAAGCCGATTCGCCTTGCTATTGAAACCAATCGCCCCATCTAAGAGAGCGACCTATGGTCCCGAAGTCCTGTTATTTCTGGACTCGCCGCAGATTCAGACTATTTATCAATTTCTGACTTTGTGGTGGGGTTAAGGTTTTTTCAGTAACCAATGGGTTGCTTGGGATATGAGGTGACCGATGGCCATAGTGACGAGTACACAGTTTTCGCGCGGCGCAAGCCGGGTGGGGGTTGGGACTCTGTCTGCTGTCGCGGGTATATTCTTTGCGTTTAGTGTGGCAAATGCCGAACTTCCGGACGCCGAAATTTCCCCTGACCCGAACCAGCAAGCCCTCGACCAGATCATGAGCATGATGATGCAGGAAAAAGCTGCGATCAGCGCCCTTAGTGCGGATCGTCTAGCTGAACTTGGCGGCCTGCGCGTGGCAAAACCTGAAGACACGGATACCCGCATGAGCTCGCTTTCGATCTTCGGGTTAAGCGTTGGGGGCGGGTCGCACGAAGATGCCGACTCGAGTGCGTTGGCGAGTGCGGCCCAAAGTGGACCTCAATCTGTTGATCTTGGCGCCCAGACCGCCAGCGGTTTCACGGTTGCGGTTCTGGATGCCATGCCAACCGCGACCGGTGACCGAAGTTGGCAATG
>Ga0209121_10004200_pt1 | contig 13540 bp, 13 predicted proteins | sample Cruoilmetagenom3_FD_187292 | JGI IMG/M metagenome (GOLD analysis project Ga0209121, IMG submission 187292) | Oil polluted marine microbial communities from Coal Oil Point, Santa Barbara, California, USA - Sample 3 (SPAdes) (version 2) | ecosystem: Environmental > Aquatic > Marine > Oil seeps ... | reverse complement strand
TTCACAACTTCACGGGAAGTTTGCGACAGAACCAACAATATCCCTTGGAGGGCTTGCAGGCAATGAGCCAGACTTCCACGCATTTCATCACAAATGCGTTAATTTCATCTTGGCCTTCAAGGTTCATTGTTGGTGTTCTATTGTTGGAAACACTGGGAATTAGATCGTCGCGAACCTTTGTGACTACATCTTGCGAAAGGACGATACATGAATGACTTGGGGAATCTACAAAGAAAACCAATAGTCGTTCGGGGCAAAAAGTTCACCCGTAAATATCCGGAGGAAATACCGCTGGGGCGATTTGCGACCCCTGGAGAAGTCAGTAAACCGGTCTGCTTTTTGCTGTCCGATGATGCGAGCTATATCACTGGTCAGACCCTTGTCGTGAACGGTGGTTCCCGAATGGAATAGCTGATTCGAAAGACCCTTTACTTAATATAAACTGGAGTAGAAATGACCGATAAATTTCTAGAAATCACCCGACGGGATGGGGTTGTCACCCTGACGATGAACTTGCCCGGGGAACGCAACGCATTGCCCGGGCCCGAGGCCTGCACCGAATTTGAGGACGCCTGCCGAGATGCAACGCTGGATACGTCCGTTACTGCGGTGATTTTGACCGGTGCTGGCACCGCATTCAGTGCTGGAGGGAACCTCAAGCAAATGCGTGATCGCAATGGTATGGTTCCGGGCAAAAATGCTGCTGAAACCAGGCATTCTTATAGAAACAACGTGCAGAAAATCGCCCGCTCGGTCTATCAACTCGAAGTGCCGACTATCGCCGCCATCAATGGTCCGGCCATCGGGGCGGGTATGGATTTTGCCATGATGTGTGACATCCGGATATCGTCTGAAAAAGCGATATACGCGGAGAGCTTCGTCAAACTAGGTATCATACCGGGTGGTCCGGGGTCGTGGATTTTGCCACGGTTGGTTGGGGCATCCAAGGCGGCGGAGCTGTCTTTTACCGGTGATACTTTTGATGCCGCCGAGGCATTAAGGCTCGGGTTGGTGTCGCAGGTTGTTGCCCATGACGATCTGATGCAGGTCGCCAATGATTTGGCTGACCGAATTTCCCAAAATCCGGTTCATGCTGTTCGTATGACCAAGCGGTTGCTGCGGGTTGGAGAGCATTCGCAATTGGAAACCATGATGGAACTTTCCGCTGCCTATCAGGCGATTGTCCATGAAACCGACGATCACCGTGAGGCCGTCGCTGCGATGCTTGAAAAGCGCAAACCCAACTATACTGGGAACTGACGCCTTCGGGGCGGCTCAGACCGCCCCGACATACACTTGCATCGGACAGCTTTCATGTGCGCCTCACTCGCCACGACAATTCACGTATATTCCGCACGCGAAACGTGCTTTTCCTCTTGTCAAAGCCCTTTTGCAGGTGCTTGCGGAAGGCTATCAAATGCCGCTCCGGTCTGTGAAAACGAGCCAGACAAAACACAAGTATAATAACCACCTTATTCCGCATACTTCATCCACATGATGAATATACGGATTTAGCGACAAACTGTTGCTGCCAAAAATATGGGTTCTAGACTACGACGAAAGCTACAAGGTAAAGGCGAATATACGATGGTCTGGCGGCACGATAACGAAATGCAGCGAATGCTGCGTGATAGCATAGAGGCACATGTAAGCGCGAACCACAGCACGGACCGAGTTCGTGAATGCCGTGAAATGCGTGCGGGGTTTGATCCACAAGAATGGAGGGCCATGGCGGATCTTGGCTGGACGGGCGTTTTGCTCTCGGAAGAAAACGGTGGCACGGGTCTACCGCTTTCCGAAGCGTTGCCGCTGGCGGAGGTTGTTGGCCGAAATTTGATTCCGGAGCCCTTTGTGGCGTCGGCGATCATGGCCGCAACTGTCCTGAATGCTGCGGATAACAAAGTCTCTCAAGTCATTGCGGAACCACTTGCAGATGGGTCTCGCGTTATAACGCTCGCCTTTCAGGAGCAGACGGGCATGAAAGGTGCGACCGTGCCTTCGGTCACCTGCAAAAACGGCAAGCTTGTTGGAAATAAGCTGTTTGTTCCCGCCTGGAGCGATATCACGGATTTGCTTGTCACTTGTATTCTGGACGGAGATCTGGCGATTGTATTCATCCCCGGAAATGCCGAGGGCCTTGCCGCATCGCCTGCTAAAATGAGCGACGGCAGTCTTATGACAACGCTGGAATTTTCCGGTGTTGCGGTTGAACCAGAAAATATATTGCTGCAAGGGCAGCCGGCGCTGGATGCGCTTAATCTGGCGATTGCAAATGGCACATTGGCGCTTTGCGCTCAGATGGAAGGGCTGGCGACCGCAGCCTTTGAGATTACCGTCGATTACATGAAAAGTAGGGTGCAGTTTAATCAGCCCATCTCGGATTTTCAGGCAAATCGCTTTACTATGGTGGACCTGAACGGCGAAATTGAACTTGGTGGTGCATCATGGCGTCAAGCTTTGCTTAACCTCGATGAAAATAGATTTGAAGCCGCGCGTGTAAGCATTTCTGCGGCGAAAGCCCGGTGTTCCGAAATGGTTCTTGCTGTGACAAAAGCCAGCATTCAGTACCACGGCGGCATAGGATTCACTGAAGAAGCGGATATTGGCCTGTACTTGAAAGCCGCGCTGAGGTTGTCACCCTGGCTTGGTGGTGCAGTATATCACCGCATGGCGGCCTATGATATGTACCGGGAGGGTCAAGTTGATGCTGGAAAATAACCACGAAGATATGAGTATCTTGAGCGATGACGCGTTTCGGATGAAATTTCGCGACTGGCTTGAGACAACTTATCCTGACGAATGGAAAAACCCGGTGGTCTTCAGGTTGCACGGTGCCGAGGAAACCCGGTGGTTGCGGATGCTATGCGACGGCGGGTTTCGCTGCCCAAGTTGGCCGCGTGAATATGGCGGAATGGGATTGGGATTGCGCAAGCAGCTGATTTACCATGAAGAATTAGAGAGGATTGGAGCCGCCCGCAATGTTGACACTGGGGCGACGCTGCTGGGAGCTACCATAATTCGGCACGGAACCGACGCGCAAAAACAGAAATACTTGCCAGAAGTATTAAACGGTGACTGTCTATGGTGTCAGGGATTTTCAGAACCAAACGCCGGATCGGACCTTGCAAGCCTGAAAACAACTGCGGTGTTGGACGGAGACGAGTACGTCATTAACGGCACGAAAATCTGGACGACGATGGCACCTTTTTCGCACAAGATATTTCTCTTGGCTCGCACCGATATGAATGCCCCGCGCCCACAGCAAGGTATTTCCATGCTGATTGTGGATGACATGAAGCAAGAGGGTATGACCGTTAGCTCAATCACAAACCTGAATGGCGAGGCCGAGTTTGCGCAGGTATTTTTCGATGATGTTCGAATTCCAGTAACCAATGTTATTTACGAGGTGAATAAAGGTTGGGATGTTGCCAAAGCCATGCTTGGCGATGAGCGGATTTTTATCGGCAGCCCCACCCTCGCCAACCAGACGTTTGCTGTGCTTGAAGAATTGATTTCTAAAATGGGGAAGGACACGGACACGATATTCAAAGCAGAAGTTGCCAAGGCATTTTGTGATTTGAATGATTTACGCGCGTTGTTCGCCCAAGTCTGCGACGCAGCCATTCGCGGTGTTGCTGATGGAAAAACCTATTCGACGATTAAAATGCAGGCCTCGGAGACTTTCAAACGGATTTCGGATACTTTGATCAACGTTGCACAAGAATATGGTCCGTCTGTGGGGCATCCGGACCTCGACGGATTCGAAAAGGACATTCTTGCATTCTTTTTGATCGCCCGCCCGTCGACCATTTATGGTGGGGCTAGCGAAATTCAAAAAACCATTATTGCACGCGATATTTTTGGCCCACCGGCCAAACGCTGACACCCCAAAATTAGGAACCAAAAATGACCGACACACAACAACCCTTGCAGGATGGCCCGTTAACGGGATTAACCGTCATTGACCTAACCCGCGTAGTTGCTGGCCCCCTTGCCACACAAACATTGGGCGACCTTGGTGCAGACGTAATCAAAATCGAGCGTCAGATTACGGGAGACGATAACCGTTCCGTTGGCCCCCCTTGGATGAACAGCAGAGATGGCGAAACACTGGAGCAGTCGACCTATTTCCATTCGGTGAACCGGAATAAACGTTCAATCACTGTGGACTACCGCAATCCGGAAGGTGCCGACCTCATTCGCAAACTGGCATCCACTGCGGATATATTTATTGAAAATTACCGCCCCGGGACGTTGGCAAAATACGGCCTCGGCTATGAAGAGTTGTCCAAACTCAATCCACGGCTGATTTATTGTTCGGTGAGCGGATTTGGACAAACCGGTCCTTATGCCAGCAGGTCAGGCTATGATTATTTAGCGCAGGCAATGTCCGGTGCGATGAGCGTGACCGGCCTTGCGGACGGTCAACCCGGCGCAGGACCGCTGCGGGTTGGCATTCCGATGGCTGACATAATGTCAGCGATGCAGGCCACTATAGGTGTTTTGGCAGCGGTGACCGCGCGCAATATTTCGGGAAAAGGACAGCACATAGATGTGTCATTGTTCGAAACCCAATTCGCAGCGTTGCTAAATCCGGTGGCCGCCTATTTCAACGCAGGTGTCGAGTTGCCACGAATGGGAAATAACCATCCGAGCGCTGTCCCCTATGGCGTCTTTCCTGTCGATGATGGGCACATCGTTATAGCCACCTTCAATGACCGCGAATTTATTAGATTAGCCAAGGTTTTGGGGCACCCAGAATGGTGTGACGACATCCGCTATAACACCAATGGTGCGCGCGTCGAAAACCGAGACCTAATCCGCGGTGCGATCATTGAGGCCTTAAAAGGTACTAAAAAGGATGACTGGGTTCGAATTATGAATGAAGCGACGGTCTCTTGTGGTCCGATTAACACAATTCCGGACATGGAACATGACCCCCATATGTTGGCGCGTGACATGATCGTGAGCCAGCCCCATCAAAGGATGGGAACGGTTCGATCGCCCGGATTACCTATCAAATTATCAGATACACCAGCAACGTATCGACATGTCGCTCCGGAACTTGGTCAACACAGTGCAGAGATTTTGCGTGACGCCTTGGGGTTGAGTGAAGAAGAAATCGAAGGGCTGATCAAGCGCGGCGTGATTTAACCCCGCTTGGCCTCACTCATAGTTTCGCCCTGAGATCATCACATACTTGCTTTGTCACGGTCGGGAATTGTTTGTGTTAGTGCCACTTGATATTATGCCATGAGACATTTGATTTCACTCGGCCAGACCAAAGGCGCGTGGGTGATGAAATAAGAACGGAACCAAATATGTCAAATCCAATACAGGCTGAAAAAGAATACCGTGAATATCTTGAGCAAGGGCGCCTCATGTTGTTGCGCGACAATGAAAGCGGCAAATGTATGTTCTACCCGCGCGTGGTTGCACCGGGTACGGGTTCTACTGATTTAGAATGGGTAGAGGCTTCGGGAAAAGGGACGGTTTATTCAGTAACAACTGTTCGCCAGCGTCCACCTAGCCCTGGTTACAACGTTTCTTTGATCGACCTTGAAGAGGGGCCACGCATGATGGCTCGTGTCGAAGGGCTTGCTCCGGATGACGTGAAAATCGGTCAGAAAGTAACAGCACGCTTCATTCAGGAAGATGATGTGGCACTTGTTGTTTTCGACCCGGTTTAGCCCGGATCAATCCACTCGATTTAACATAAGTTAACATAAGGAATCCGAACATGGACAACTTCCCTCGCGCAAAAACAGCCGTAGTGGGCGCAGCAACTTTCGGCCTTGGCGAGGCCCATGGCTATAGCTCTATAGAAATGGCCGCCCATGCTGGCGTCGAAGCCCTGAAAATGGCGGGGCTGCGGACATCTGATGTGGACGCGTTGTTTATCTGCCTGCCTTTTGATGCAATGTCAGGTATCAGCCTTGCCGAATATTATGGGATTCACCCCAAACTTACCGATAATAACCGCACTGGCGGTTCCTCATCTGTCTCGCAGATGGAACATGCGGCGCTCGCATTAGAGGCGGGAATTTGCGATGTCGCTTTGATTACCTACGGCAGCAATCAGCGGTCAGCAACTGGTAAATTGCAGACCCCTGTAGGATTGGGCGGCGTCGAGTCTGTTTACAAGCCGCGCAATCCGGTTTCCAGCTACGCACTTGCAGCGCATCGGCATATGCATGAATTTGGGACAACCAGAGAGCAGTTGGCACAGGTGGCACTGTCAGCCAGACAATGGGCCAAGCTTAACCCCGAGGCTTTCGAGCAAGGTGATCTAACCCTTGATGACGTTTTGAGTTCCAGAATGGTTTCCGACCCTCTGACGGTTCGGGATTGCTGTTTGATCACTGACGGTGCCGGAGCTATGGTTATGACCCGCGCCGACAAAGCGCGCGATATTTGCAAAAACCCCGCCTATCTTTTGGGCGCTGCTGCCGCAACCACGCATATGAGTATCTCTTCAATGCCTGATTTGACGCGCACTGCGGCGATCGAATCCGGCGCGCGGGCTTATGCACAGGCTGGCGTAAGAGCAGCCGATATCGACGTTCTGTCGCTTTATGATGCCTTCACCATTAACGTTCTGTTGTTTTTGGAGGATCTTGGATTTTGCGCAAAGGGCGAAGGCGGCGCATTTGTCAGTGACGGGCGCATCGCACCGGGCGGCCAATTACCCGTTAACACCAATGGTGGCGGTCTGTCATGCTGCCATCCCGGGCAATATGGCATGTTTGCAAATATCGAAGCGATACGCCAGGTGATGGGATTGGCAGACAAACGCCAGATTAGCGATGTAAACTTGGCGCTAGCCCATACCAACGGCGGCAATCTGTCCAGCCAAGCTACGGCCATCTTTGGGTCGTCATCGACTGTTTAAGCCCATTGTTCCATTTGCGGGCCAAGCTATAATCGAGTTGCGATGTTTCTGGGCTCAGCAAATAGAACCAATGATCATATCGGCGTGGCGTAATTGCCATTTTCGACAGCCCCGAGAGGGGCAGTCAGCGTCTGATGTGTGTTTAACCTTCGGTCAATCCAATCAAATTCGGCCATAGGTTTTCTCTGCCGCCCAAGACCACTTGCCGACCGATTTCTTCAGCCCAGAAATGTTCGTTTCCAGCCTCTTCGCGCCATTGCCATAGCCGGCGCGTGAAATAATGCAGGATGTGCTCTTCGGTCACTCCGATTGCGCCATGTGTTTCGTGGGCAATTGATGCCACCAACGCAACCGGCGCAGACGCACGTTGCTTGGCAATTGCGATTTCTAACGAGCCTCGCCCCTTATCCATTCCCATTGCCGCCAATTTCACAGCCGCATTGGTTGCCGCCATTTCACCAGCCAATTGAGCTACAAGCTGTTGCACTGCCTGAAACTTTCCGATCGGTCGGCCGAATTGTGTTCGGGTGTTACAATATTCTATCGTCATTTCCAGAATACGGGCCATTGCCCCCGATATCTGCGATGATCGCAGAAACGCCATTGCGTGGGTTAAACCAAATGAGCCGTCTAGTGTTCCTATCTGGATCGGCGCACAATTCTCCAATACGACCTTTTGTGAAGGAACCCGCCCTATCGTATCAGCGGGGGCAATACTGGCAGCTGAGGCAGTATCAATCAAACAGATTTCTTGCGTATCCTGCTTGGATATTTCCACCAAAGTTAAAGACGGACCAGACGCCCATGGCACAAGAATAGTTCCCGTGACAGAACCATCAGTGTTGGATTCAACAGTTCCCAGCGCCACATGTGGGGCGTTGTCATTTACCTCAATGCCAGCATTTGAACTGGCCCATTGGGAAATGATCCGCTCGCCCAAATCCGTTGGGGATGCGTAATACCCCAGCAATTCAAAAATTTTGGCGGAGTCTTTCCAGCCGAGGCCTGCACCGCCATCGTCCTCAGGCAACATCGCAACGTCGAACCCCAACTCTGCAATCAATTTTTCGTGGCCAAGTCCGGTTTCGCCCTTTTCAATCTTGTCCATTGTTTGCGCATCGGCAAAGTCGGCCAATACCCGAGCCAAGCCATCGACCATCAGTTGTGATATTTCAGCATTGCTCATCGCAGTCCTAGCCCCTTTGCCATAATTCCGCGGATGATTTCACGAGTGCCACCACGCAACGAGAACGTCGGGGCGGTTTGCGTGATCGCAGCGTTGATTTCAGCCAATGACGTAGATTTATCCAGCGGGCTGTCCTGCCCCAGTATTGATCTGACGACTTCGGGTAGCCTCTGTTCTGCATCAGTCCCCAGGTCCTTTACGACTGCGGCTTCCTGATTTGGCAAAAGGCCTTCTTGCAACATGCCCGCAATCGAAACGGACATTTGGCGAAGCACAGCCATCTTGGCAAATTCTGCGCCTATTTGTCGGTCAATCATCCGGTCACTGCCGGTTTTGTTGACATGCTCAACCAGTTCTTCGAGTAGTGAGAATGAGCTCATATAACGATCTGGCCCGCTGCGCTCAAAGGCGAGCTCTGCGGTTACCTGCGCCCACCCCTCACCGAGGGCGCCAATTAAGGCGTCGTCGTCGATGAAAACGTCATCGAATGTTACTTCGTTGAAATGGGCGGCACCGGTTAAGTCTTTGATCTGACGAATGGTAATTCCCGGAAGCCTCATAGAGAACACAAATTGCGAAAGACCTTTATGACGGTCGGCGGCTGTGCCCTCGGTGCGCAGCAGGGCAATTATATATTCCGACAAATGGGCGTTTGTTGTCCAAATTTTGCGCCCGTTGACCAGCCATCCGCCGTCAACTTTGTCTGCGCGGGTCCGCACAGAGGCCAAGTCGGATCCGGCGTCAGGTTCGCTTAAACCGATGCAGAAACATGCCTCACCTCGTATGATTTCGGGCAAGTATTTCTGACGCTGCGTTTCTGTACCTGCCTTAAGGATAAGCGGCCCGCTTTGCCGGTCAGATACCCAGTGCGCCCCGACGGGTGCGCCGACGGCTAGCAACTCCTCAATAACGACATGCCGCTCAAGCATCGAGCGTTCGGCCCCGCCGTATTTCTTGGGCCAGCACATCCCGATCCAGCCTTTGGCCCCCATCGCTTCAGAGAACTTCCGGTCATAGCGTGTCCAGCCAAGACCGCGTTCCCATGGGGTCCACTTATCTTTCCACTCGTCCAGGAATTCCCGGACCTCTGATCTTAGCGCGGCAGCATCCTCGACAACTTCAATATCTGCAAATCTGTATGGTTGAAACATGGCGACCCCTTTACACAATTCCGTCGCGGCGCAGTTCGGCAATTTTTGCGTCATCCAGCCCAAGCGTTGATTTTAGAACAGCGTCGGTATCCTCGCCAATCAACGGCGGCGCCTTGCGATAAGTTGGTGGCGTTTTGGACATTCTGTACGGCGCCGCCGGTGTACGGATGGTGCCCAACTCCGGATGTGACATTTCGACGATCATCTCGCGTGCCTGCACATGAGGATCATCTTCGAGGTCCGCGATAGCGTTGATCGGGCCGCATGACACCGTCGCGGCATTCAAATGCTCTACCCATTCTGCCTTGCCCTTTCCGATTAATGCCGAAGTAACCAGTTGTCTCAACGTCTCACGATTTTCCACACGGCCGCCGTTTTTGGCGAAACGTTCGTCTGAAGACCATTCCGGATGCCCGAGCGCAGCGGAAAGCCGGACAAATTCGCGATCACTGAAGGTTGCAATCAGGATGTGCCCATCGTCAACCGGATAAACGCCATATGGCGCAGAGCTGGGATGGTCGTTTCCTGTTCTTTTGATGACCTCGCCCGCATTCAGCCAGGCCGAGGCCGTGTTCATCATCGCCGCAAATTGTGCGTCAAACAGTGAAACATCAATTGATTGCCCCTCACCGGTTTTTTCGCGATGCTGCAAGGCTGCTAAAACCGCGACATTCGCCTGCATCCCCGCGAAAATATCAGCCATCGGAATACCAACCCGCAGCGGCCCGCCCCCGGGTACACCATCTGGAAGCCCTGTGATTGTCATGGCACCAGCCATCGCTTGAGCCAAATAGTCATATCCAGAGCGAACAGAATAAGGCCCTGTTTGCCCAAAACCACTGACAGAGCAATAAATCAGCCGGGGGTTGATTTCGCGCAGGTCCTCATATCCCAAGCCATATTTTGCCAAGGTTCCAGGTCTGAAGTTTTCCATCAAGACATCGGCATCTTTGATCATGGCGCGTATTAGTTTCGCACCCTTGGGGGTGGCGAAATCTATTGTGACCGAACTTTTATTGCGGTTCACAGCCATAAAATAGGTGGACAAATAATCTTCGTTCCCGGGCATCCAAGGCGGGCCAACTCTGCGCACATCATCGCCTTCACCGGGGCGTTCGATTTTGATGATTTCCGCCCCAAGGTCACCAAATGTTTGGCTTGCGAGTGGTCCGGCGATAACGCGCGTCATGTCTATTACACGAAGACCGGCGAGCGCCATTTCGGAATTTTCAGGTGTTTTCAATTGTATTCTCCTGCGCGTTTACTACGATGTTAGTTTTTGGGGCAGCGGTTTTCCATATCCCGCTAATGGATGCGGCGAGTTAAAAAACAGGGGCTCAGTCACTCAATAGAACCTTGCCATTGTTGATCGCAATTAAATCCCGTTCGACACAGCGCACCCGATAACTAATCTCGTTTTTGTCCCGCCAAATTTCGGTTAAAAATGTTTCGCCCGGGAAAACCGGGGCTGTAAAACGCGCATTCATAACCCGAATTTTGGCAGCATCAAAGCCACATGCACCCTGCAAAATTGCGCGCGCCGCAACGCCGTATGTTCCAAGCCCGTGATAGATCGGCCGATCAAACCCGGCAGCCTTGGCGACCTTCGGGTCTGCGTGCAGCGGATTGAAATCCCCGGACAAGCGATAGATTAGCGCGGATTGCTGGCTGGTTTCCAATGCTACAGACACATCGGCAGCGCGGTCAGGAATGGCGTGAGGTTGCGTTTTTGGGCGTTCGGGGCCGCCAAAGCCACCTTGTCCGCGGCAAAATGTAACCTGCCCGACGGTGGCAATCAGTTCGTTTGTGGCGGCATCAAATAGTTTGCGCTCGGAGGCAACCAAAGCGCCGCCGCCTTCGCCTTTGTCAATCACGTCGACAACTTTGTTTTTGCCAACGACCGTACCTTCAACCGGTAGTGGCGTGTGCATTTCAAGGGTTTGCTCACCATGCACCACCCGAACCCAGTCTATTCCGGTGTCGAGGTCACGGATCCAGAAACCCGGATGTGCCAGAACGCCTGCCATAGTTGGAATCGCTTGCTGATTTTCCTCATAGACAAACGTCAGCTCGTCATCTGCTGATGGGCCAAGCCCACAACCAAGCCCCAATGCATAAAGGATGGAATCGTGCCGAGTATAGGTTTGCGTCGCATCGGGTATTTTCAACGACATCAGGCGGTCAAAATTAATTGCCATTGGGAACTCCGTCCTTATTCAAGAAATGAGGCAAATTAACTAAACAGGATTACATGGTGGCGTTACAGTCAAATGCTCGATTACACTCCATCCTTCACATATGAATTATATTTCATGAAAGATTTGCGGCACACGCTTCAACATCAAAAGACCGGATAAAATTTTTAGGCAGCTTCAATCGCCCGCCTATTATTTCTCCGGTTGTTACAGACCAGAAAAGTTTGGTGATCGCTTTTCCAAAAAGGCGGCCCGCGCTTCGGCATGGTCTTGTGACATGCTTAACAGTGGCTGCTGATGAACCTCAATAGCCAAGGCTTCTTCTAGGCTTCCAGGCAATGCCGCCGCAGCTTCTTTGGTCGCTGCGATAGAAAGTGGAGCAACATTCATGTACTCTTGTACTTTTTCAAGTGCCCGCTCCAACGCCGTCCCTTCTTCGACCAATTCATCAACCAACCCATATTGCTGAGCTGTTTGGGCGCTCAATGGTTTTCCCGTGAAAATCAAATCTTTTGTCCGCGCAAGACCGATCCTTTGCGGCAATGACCACATAAGCCCACAATCAGGTGCCAACCCGATGTGCCCAAATGCGGCGCCCAGCCGTGCTGTTTTTCCCGCAATGACAAAATCGGATGCAGCAACAACGGATAAGCCCGCGCCGAAAGCAACACCTTCAACTGCCGCGACAACTGGTTTGGGGCCGACCGCGATTGCCCTGACAACATCGTGAAACAGCTTGAGGCGCCGCTTAAATCGCAACGGGTCGGGCCCGCCTGTGGGCTCTGACATTTGTCTAACATCTGCACCCGCCGAAAACTGCCCGCCTGCTCCGGTAATAATAACGGCGCGGATGTCTTTGTTCGCTGAAATTTCGCCCATAAGTTCAATCAAGCGAGACCTCACCACGTCTCCTATCGGGTTCATGCGTTCAGGTTCGTTGAGCGTTAAGATCGCGACAGAATCCTGCTGGTCAAATAGCACTAAATCCTCGGACATCACTTAGCCCCTTTCTCGAAAGCATTAAATTTCAGACAACGGAAGCTATCAAAGGCTCATTTGGCTGCCGCCGTTGGCCGACAAGCGCTGACCCGTTATGTAAGACGCCGCATCCGAAAGTAGGAAACAAACAGGTGAGGCCGCCTCTTCTGGCAGGCTCCACCGCGCTAATGCGACCTTGGCAAGATAAGTGTCACGGAATTTTTCGCCTCGGATTACTTCGGTCATAGGTGTTTCGACCATGCCGAAGGAGACCGTGTTGGCGCGGATGTTGTATTTTGCCAATTCACGGGCACTGGACATCGCCGCACCAATTGCGCCAGCTTTGGCGGATGAATAGTTAATCTGGCCGATTGTGCCCTGAACGCCCGCATCCGATGAAATGTTCACAATGGACCCTTTTGGGTCTTCGCCGGCTTTGGCGCGTTCAACCATATGCTTTGCGACCGCCTGCGTGCAGATGAAAGTCCCTGTTAAATGCACGTCCAACACTTGGTTCCACTGCTCCAAAGTCATTTTCAGCATCATTGACGGTCGTGTAATGCCGGCATTATTGACCAGCCCGTTTATCGAGCCAAATTTGTCAACGCCGCCGTCTACCGCAGATTGAACAATATCCGGATCCGTTACGCTACCAACAAAAATGGCAACGCGCTTGTTACCTAGCTCCGCTTCCAGATCCTTGAGACCTTCTTCGTTCATATCGATCGCGACGACATTCCCGCCGAGTTCAGTGACCATACGAGATACAGCGAAGCCGATACCTTGTCCTGCACCGGTTACAACAATTGTCCGACCTTTAAGTGACATTGGGTTTTTTGCATCATTGGTGCTTGTGTTCATTTCATTGCTCCATTGTATATTTCGTCTATTTCGACCTAAAAATAGGCGAAGGCATTTAGGGCACGCAAGCACCACCGACACAAAGTCGAATTTAATCAGTCATGTGTTTAATGAGACGCGTCCTTTGACTCATGCGGGTTTTGGGATTGCTCGAAACCCGCACCTAATGCTCGCCTGTCAATAACCGCAATTATCATATACTTGATAAGAGATTGTGTTGAGTTGAATCAGCGCTTTGGGTCTGTGCAAAGATGTGCTTGAAATTCGAAAGAGGCAC
>Ga0209121_10004198_pt1 | contig 13542 bp, 12 predicted proteins | sample Cruoilmetagenom3_FD_187292 | JGI IMG/M metagenome (GOLD analysis project Ga0209121, IMG submission 187292) | Oil polluted marine microbial communities from Coal Oil Point, Santa Barbara, California, USA - Sample 3 (SPAdes) (version 2) | ecosystem: Environmental > Aquatic > Marine > Oil seeps ... | reverse complement strand
TTAAAGCAAAATATAATGTAGATATTTGCACTACAGGCTATGTAACTAAACAATCTCAAGTTTATAATTTTGATAAAAGTCAACAAGTTTTTTCATTAAATGAATTGTTATGTAGGAAATATAAGGAAGTTAATTTACTTGCATTTCTTAGTTCTTTAAAAAATTATAAAGCAGAACAAATTTGTTATTATGCTAATAATGCAATATCAAAAAAGTATTTTGGTTACGATAAAAAGAGACTATTTATTCTTAAAAAACTAATAGAAAAGTATAATCTAGTATTTATTTGTGCTCAATTATCTTCTAATTTGATTCCAGAAATCATTAAAATTTCTAGCAGTTTAGGAAAAACTATAATTTTTAGAACTACAGGCACTATTAATAAAAATATGCTTGCTGAATCAAATATTTTTAAAAAAGTAAATTTATTTATTCATCATTCAAGAAGTAATGCACAAAGGTTTGAAGACCATTATTTTAAACATAAATATGCTATAGTTGATCAATGTGCCTTTAATGAATTACATTTATTAAAAATACCATATGTAAATAAAAATGTATCAAATTTTATTACAATTTCACGTCTTGTGGAAGAAAAAAATATTAATATAGTTATTAAAGCTTTTAAAAGTGCTAAAACCGAAGGAGATAAGTTATTTATAGTTGGAGATGGTCCTGAATTAAAGAATTTAAAAGAAATGGCAGAAGATGATGAAGATATAATATTTACAGGTTTTATTTCAAATAGTGATTTGGTTCTTTTTTTAAAAAAAGTAGATTGTGTAATTATCTCTTATTATAAATTAGAAACTGGCCCTTTAACTGGAATAGAGGCAATGGCAAGTGCTAGGTTAATAATTTCATCAACCACAGGTGCAATGTCAGAGAGATTACCTTTTAATAAATATTGGTTTAATAATACCTCTGAAGAATTGGTTATTCAAATTAAAAAAATTAAAAAATTACCAAAAGAAAAAGTTCTTAATTTATCAAAAAAAGTTAGAAGAACTTATTTGAAAAATTATAAAATTTCTTTGATTCAAAAGAAATATATTGAAATTATTGATAGTTGTTTTGAAGGATAGTTCATGTTTTTTATAAATGTGATAAATAATATATAAATTTAATAAATGAAAACATTTTTAATTACTGGTGGGGCAGGAAATATTGCGAGTGCCTTAGCATCTAAACTAGCAGAAAATAAGGAAAATATAATTGTTATTATCGATAATCTTTCTACAGGAAGTTTATTAAAAGTACCTAATAAACCTAATGTACATTTTATAAAGGCTGATGTAAATAATTATAGTGATATAGTTCCTGTTTTTGGAAGATATAATTTTGAGTACGTTTTTCATTATGCTGCGGTAGTTGGTGTTAAAAGGACCTTGGAAAACCCAATTCTTGTTTTGAATGATATTGAAGGAATTAAAAATATACTTTCATTATCTAAAAATTCAGGAGTTAAGCGTGTGTTTTATTCGAGTTCTTCAGAAGTGTATGGAGAGCCCTTTGAAATTCCACAAAATGAAAACACAACACCTTTAAATTCTCGTTTACCTTATGCCATTGTTAAAAATGTAGGGGAAGCCTTTTTTAAATCATATCACCAAGAATATGGATTGGAATATACTATTTTTCGATTTTTTAATACCTATGGACCAAATCAAAGTGAAGATTTTGTCGTTCCAAAATTTTTAAATTTAGCATTGAAAAACAAACCAATAGCCATTTATGGAGATGGCTTACAAACTCGCTCTTTTTTATATGTTGACGATAATGTAGATACATGTATAAAAGCAATGAGTGATAATAATTGCATTAATAAAGTATTAAATGTAGGAAGTGATATAGAGATGACAATATTGGATTTAGCAAAAGAAATAATTAACTTAACAAAATCTAAATCTCAAATAATTCATATGCCTGCACTTAAAGATGGAGATATGACAAGAAGGTGTCCAGATATTTCAAAAATGAATAAAATTTTATCTAGAGAGCTTGTTTCATTTGATAATGGAATAAAAAAACTAATTATGCATTATGAGAATAGGAAGTAACCCTAATAAAAGTATAAATCAAAATAAATCTGAATATAATCATCAAATAATAATTCCAGTTTACATTCCGAATGGAGAGGGATATTTTAAGGATGGACTTAAGATATTAATGTTATGTTTAGAATCTTTAATTAATACAACACATGACAAGACGTATATAACTATTGTAAATAATGGGAGTTCTAAAGAAGTTGTAGAATATTTAGATCAACTTTTTTTAGAAATAAAAATAAATGAATTAATACATACTGATAATATAGGTAAAGTTAATGCCGTTTTTAAAGGCTTAGCAGGAAATAATATTGAACTAGTTACAATTGCAGATTCTGATGTGTTATTTCTTCCAAATTGGCAATCAGAAACGTTGAATGTATTTAAACATTTTTCTAGAGCAGGTGTTGTTGGAGTAACACCCCAATTTAAAATGTATGAAGCTAATTGTAGTAATGTTATTTTTGAAAATTTTTTTAACAAGAATTTAAAATTTATACCAATAAAGAATAAAAAAGCTTTAATTTATTTTTATGATAGTATTGGTTGGGATAGAAATTATAATCAAGATTACCTAAATTTTGGATTAGGTTTAGAAAATGAAAATTTTCAGTGTTTTGTTGGCGCTGGGCATTATGTTGCAACTTATAAAAAAGACATTTTTGAAGATATTAAAACTTATATTGGGGGTAAAAAAGTATCTGGGGTTGGAGAAGCATATATTGATAAAAAAGCTTTAGAGAAGGGGTATTGGAGGTTAACAACTCAAGATAATTTTGCGTACCATATGGGAAATATTTTAGAGCCTTGGATGGAAGTAGCACTTAATAATTTAGAAAATACACCAAATATAGCCTTGGAATTAACAAGTCAAAATTCTTTTCGAAAAATATCAAAATTTGAATTTTTTATAAAAAACAAGCTGTTTTCTAAGTTGTTTTCAATTAAATTATTTAAAAAGTTATTTTATAAATATAAAAAATTACCAAAAGAAATGATTCCAAATTATTAGTAGTTTTTCTGTATGGCCAATACACTATTTTCAATATTAATAACTACAAAAAATCGCAAGCCCGATTTAGAATACACATTAAACAATCTTAACTATTTAATAGAAAGAGAGGATGTTGAGTGTATTATTTGTGATGATGGCTCTACAGATAACACTTCGGATTTTATAAAGTACAATTACCCAAACATTCAATTGATTGAAAATAAGATAAGTAAAGGCTTAATTTATAGTAGAAATAAATTACTTAGCTTAACAACTGCAAAATATGCAATTTCTCTAGATGATGATGCACATTTTATGACAGAAAATCCTTTAGAGTTAATTGAGAGTTATTTCAAAAAGAACCGTCAATGTGGAGTTTTAGCTTGTCGAATTTATTGGGGGAAGCATCAACCAAAAGAAATAAAGACAGCAGAACAGCCGAATAGGGTTAAAGGTTTTGTGGGTTGTGGTCATGTTTGGAATATGAAAGCTTGGAACAGAATTCCTAAGTATCCTGCCTGGTTTATATTCTATGGAGAAGAGGATTTTGCAGCATTTCAATTATTTAAACATGGCTGGGAAGTTCATTATGTACCTAAAATATTAGTACAGCATAGAGTAGATATTAAGTCTAGAAAAAAAGAGAAAGATTATCGCTTACGTTTACGTCGTTCATTACGTTCAGGTTGGTATTTGTACTTTTTATTTTATCCTTGGAAACTAATTCCAAAAAAGTTTGTTTATACTTTATGGATGCAACTAAAGTTAAAAGTTTTTAAAGGTGATTTTAAAGCTCTAATAGCAATTATACAGGCACTATTTGATGTGCTATTTAATTTCCCTAAATTGATAAAGAATTCAAATAGATTAACAATGAAGGAATTTAATGAATATGCTAAACTTCCTGATACTAAATTGTATTGGAATCCTGAAGAGAACTAATTAAAATTGTATTTTTACACTATTGTGAAAAAAAATAAATCAATAGCTATTATACCAGCCCGAGGAGGCTCAAAAAGATTATCCAATAAGAACAGTGCTTTATTGGGGAATATTCCATTGTTAGTACATAGTATTAACTTTGCAAAAAATAACGGTATCACTAAAATTGTGGTAAGTACTGATGATGCTAAAATAAAAGAAATTGCCTTTAAATATGGAGTGGAGGTTATTGATAGACCATACAATTTATCTGGTGATAAGGCTACAACAGTTTCAGCTTTAAAGCATGTGTTAGAAAGTATGAATGAGAATTTTGATACGGTAGTTTTATTACAACCTACCAATCCGTTACGCCCTAAAAATCTTTTAAAAGAAGCGTATAAAAAGTTTGAAGATGGAAATTATGATAGTTTAATGACAGTAACACGGAATCATCAAAAATTTGGAAAAATAGTAAATGAGCGATTTGAGCCTTATAACTATAAAATAGGGCAACGAAGTCAAGATTTAGAGCCTTTGTATTTTGAAAATGGCTTGTTATATATTGCAAAGGCTTCTTTAATTTTAGAAAATAAAATAATAGGAGAGCATAACTATTCGTTTATTGTAGCGCATCCTTTTGCACATGTTGATATTGATACCAAAGAAGATTTTGAGTATGCGGAGTATTTGTATAAAAGACATATAGAGTGATTTTTTATCACCTCGAGCTCTTCAACTGCCGCTCAGGACAGGCTAAAGTCGAGAGGTAATATTTTAAAAACAACGTAAAAGTGTCTAGACTGCGCTCGACGTGATATTGTAAAAGGATTGTCACTTCGAGCGCAGTCGAGAAGTAATATTTAAACGTATTAAAGTAATTAATAATGAACCCATACATTGAAATAGCAGGCAGAAAAATAGGTCAAGATTTTCCGCCTTTGGTCATTGCAGAAATAGGCATTAACCATGAGGGCTCTCTACAAATAGCTTTTAAAATGGTAGATGCGGCAAAAAGAGCTGGTGTTGAAGTAGTAAAACATCAAACCCATATTGTTGCTGATGAAATGAGTGGAGCAGCAAAAAAAGTAATTCCTGGGAATGCAACTGTTTCTATCTATGAAATTATGGACAGGTGTTCTTTAAATGAAGAAGAAGAACTAAAATTAAAAAACTATGTAGAAAGTAAGGGAATGCTATTTGTCTCAACTCCTTTTTCAAGAGCTGCAGCTGATAGGTTAGAGCGAATGCAAGTAAAGGCTTATAAAATAGGTTCAGGCGAATGTAATAATTACCCTTTGTTAGAACACATTGCACAATTTAAAAAACCTGTTATTTTAAGTACAGGAATGAACACTATTGAAAGTATTGCTAAAGCAGTTGCAATTTTTGATAAATACAACGTTCCTTTAGCGTTATTACATACTACTAATTTATATCCCACACCACCCAAATTGGTGCGTTATGGTGCTATGCAAGAGTTACATCAGGCATTTCCAAGACTTGTATTCGGGTTGTCAGATCATACACTAAATAATAATGCTTGTTTAGGAGCAGTAGCTTTGGGAGCAAGTATTTTAGAACGTCATTTTACAGATACAATGAATCGTACAGGACCTGATATTGTATGTAGTATGGATGAGTTTACAACTAAAGAATTGATAAAAGGAAGCAATGAAATTTGGCAAATGCGTGGAGGTACCAAAGAACCGGCAAAAGAAGAACAAGTTACCATTGACTTTGCTTTTGCAACGATATGTAGTATTGCTAACATTAAAAAAGGAGCAATATTTACGAAAGATAATATTTGGGTTAAGCGTCCAGGAACTGGAAAAATATTAGCCGAACATTTTAATTCCATTTTAGGTAAAAAAGCAACTAGAGATATTTTAAATGATGAACAATTGAGTTGGGAATGTATTGATATGATGAAAAAAGTGTGAAGTGTCTCGAGTGCACTCGACATGACATGTTAGGTATGTCACTTCGATTGTAGTCGAGAAGTATTCCAAATATAAAATAAAAAAGTGCTATGAAATTTTACTTTGTATATATGCTTAGATGTAATGACAAATCAATTTATACTGGAATTACTTCAGATTTAGAGAAAAGGATTTTTGAGCATTCAGAAGGTAAACATAAAAATAGTTATACGTATAGTAGAAGACCTGTTTCACTAGTTTATTATCAGGAGTTTACGAATCCTGAGCAAGCAATAGAATTTGAAAAGAAATTTAAAAAATGGAGTAGGGCAAAAAAAGAGGCTTTAATTACAGATGATTTTAATAAATTGCAGGGTTTTTCAGAGTGCAGGAATGCCACACATTACAAATATAACCCTGACAGAAAGGAAGTAGATGGATAAAAGTGACTTAGTATAACGAAAAAATGTAAAATGTAAAGTGTCTCGACTGCGCTCGACATGACATTGAATAAATGAATGATAATTTTGAGTTTGATTGTCACCTCGAGCGCAGTCGAGAGGTATTTAAAATAATAATGAAAAAAATAGCATTTTTAACAGGGACACGAGCCGATTTTGGTAAAATTAAATCGTTGATACAAATTCTTCAAAACAAAGATGAATTTGAACCCTATATTTTTGTAACAGGGATGCATATGCTACAAAAATATGGTTATACTTTAATTGAAGTTGAAAAATGTGGTTTCAAAAATATTTTTTCATTTGAAAATCATACTCATGAAACTACTATGGATTTGACATTGGCTAAAACTATTGAAGGCTTTTCAGCCTATGTGAAAGAAATAAACCCAGACCTTATAGTAGTTCATGGTGATAGGGTTGAAGCTTTAGCTGGTGCAATTGTTGGTTCTTTGAATAATATTTTGGTGGCACATATTGAAGGCGGTGAAATTTCAGGAACTATTGATGAATTAATTAGGCATTCAGTTAGTAAAATGAGTCATATACATTATGTTTCAAATAAAGCAGCTAAAAAAAGATTACTTCAAATGGGAGAAATTGAGAAATCTATTCAAGTAATAGGATCTCCTGATGTTGATATTATGTTTTCAAATAATTTACCCAATATTGATGAAGTTAAAGAGTATTATGAAATAGCGTTTATAAATTATAATGTAGTTATGTTTCACCCAGTAACTACTGAATTTGAAAACATGAAAAAATATGCTCAAAATTTTGTAGCAGCATTGTTAGAAGATGATAAGAATTATGTGGTTATTTATCCTAATAATGATTTAGGATCTGAATTAATTTTAGCAGCCTATAAAAAATTGGAAGGAAATGAACGGTTTAGAGTTTTTCCATCCGTACGTTTTGAATATTTTTTAACCTTACTTAAAAATAGCGATTTAATTATAGGAAATTCAAGTGCTGGTATACGTGAAGCTCCTTATTATGGTATTCCAACAATTAATATAGGTACACGACAAGAAAATAGAGCATTGCATGCACATATAAAAAACACAAGCTATAAAAAAATCGACATCTTTAAGGCTCTGAAACTACAGTATCATAAAATTGAAAAAGATAATTCAACCTTTGGGAAAGGAAATAGTGCAGCATTATTTTTAAATTCGCTGGAAGAAAATTCTTTTTGGAAAATTAATCATCAGAAACAGTTTAGAGATCAAAATTAAAATGATTGATAAAACTAAAATAGCCATTCTTACTTCAGTAGCAAATTTTGAGTTGTATAAAAAATCATCTCAATACTTTCCTGATGATATTCAAAAATATGTGATTGATGGTACAAATGGAATGTATGGGATTCATAGTATCATGTATATGATGCGAAAGCTTAAAAGAAAAGGAATTGAGTGGTTAATTATGGCTGATGAGGATGTGATTTTTACAAAAAGTAGTTTTGTTTTTTCTATTATTGAAGAAATGAAGAATAAACACATTACTGTATGTGGAGTTCGTGATGGAGGGGTTGTTGTGCACAGAAAACAAAATCCATGGGTAATTAATACTTTTTTTTCAATTCTTAATTTTAAAGAAGTTGAATCTATTTGGGATGAAAAAGAAGTTTTGCAAAATCAATTTTTTTTTGAAAATGAATTTGATGATGACTTAACAAAATTAAAAAGTGAATTTGATATTAAAAGTTTGTATGAACCTTATTATTGTTTTTATTTTTGGTTAAGGCGGAAAAATAAAAAAATACTTTTTTTAGAATCTAAGATGAGAGATGATGAAATTTCAAATTCTGTGTTGTTTAATAATGAAGTTTTTTTAAATCATACTTGGTATGCTAGAAGTTATGGAATAAATAAAAAGCATACAGATAGAATTAACAAATTGCTAAATATGATTGGAGAAAATGAAATTATTAATGAAAAGCCTATTACTTTTTATAAAAAAACATTTGCAATGGAGCAAAAAATTAGTAAGCTATATAAGAGAATATATAATAAAATAGTTAAATGAAAAAACTAGGACTAGTTATAGTTGACGGTGTAGGATATAGAAATTTTATTTTAAGTGACTTTTTAAATGAAGCGTCTAATAAATTTAAAGAAGTAATTATTTACTCAGGTTTAAAAGAAGATGTTTATAAAACAGCGCCTTATAAAAATGTTAAAGTAATTGAACTAGAAGTATATAGAGAAAATAGGCAAGCTTGGTTTTTTAGAAAATTGAACGAAACAGCTCATTTATATAAACATAAAAATTTTTATGGCATAAATGATACTTTAAATTTTACTAGCCCAAAAGGCCTTAGCAAAAGGTCAATAATTAATAGAATTATTAGATTGATAGCATTTGTTTTTCATTCTGAAAAAAATATGAAGTTTTATCAGAAATTAATTTATAGAACTTTTGCTAAAAACAAGATAACCTTAAATTTTATAAATCTTTTGAATAGAGATAAACCTGATATATTATTTTTTACGCATCAAAGGCCTCCTTATATTGCACCTTTAGTTTATGCTGCTAATGTTAAATCAATCAAAACATCTTCATTTATTTTTAGTTGGGATAATTTGGCTTCAAAGGGAAGAATACCAGCTATGTTTGATACATTTTTAGTTTGGAGTAATTTGATGAAAGAAGAGTTACACTATTTTTATCCATCAATAATAGAAGAGAATATTGCTATTGTTGGAACGCCACAATTTGAGCCGTATGTTATGGATACTTATAAATCTACAAAGGAAGATTTATATAAAAAGTTTAATTTGAATGAAAAATATAAAACAATTTGCTTTAGTTGTGGAGATTTGTCAACTGGGGGTAATGATGAGTTGTCAATAAGACTCATTGCAGATGCAGTTATTTCAGAGAAATTAAATGAACCTATAAATTTATTAGTAAGAACTTCACCAGCAGATGATGGTTCACGATTTAAAAATTTAAAAAATGAATATCCTTTTATTGTATGGAATATACCAAAATGGAAACAAACACGTGAAAATCATGCAGAACCTTGGTCTCAAAGAGTTCCTTTAATAGACGATGTTAAAGATTTACGAGCCATTTTAGAATATGTAGATTTAAGTATTAACATGTGTTCTACGATGAGTTTAGACTTTATGATTTTTAATAAACCAGTAATAAATCAAGTTTTTGGTAACAAGGACAATGGATTATTTGATGACCAGCGATTTTTAAATTATAATCATTATAAAAAAGTAGTGGAAAGTGGTGCTGTTATAATTGTTAAATCTGAGATTGAATTAATTAATGCTATAAATGAGAATTTAAATAACCCTAAAAAATACCAACACCAAAGAAAAAATATTTTAAATTTAGAAATTGGTAAACCTATAAAAGGAACTAGCAAACGAATTACTAATAAACTATTACAATTTTGTAAATGAAAAAATCAATAGCTATTATATGTAATTATGATTTAAGACCCAATAGAATTGGAGGAATGGATCGTTTTTTTAAATTATTTAATTCAAAATTGCTTAAGGAAGAGTATAGTGTGTTATGGTTTTTCTCTGAATATCAGCCATTTGAATTTTATGATAATTTTAAAATTATTACCCCAAAAGCAAATCAGAAAATTACAGATTGTTTTTTAGATTATATTAGTAAACATAATTTAAAGTTTGACTTTCTTGTTTCTCATTTTATAGAAACTATTAGTCCGTTTTATAAGAAATGTAAATTATTAGGTGTTAAAAAAATTTATTCAGTTGATCATATGCCAAGACCTTTAGAGGGTTATTCTATTGAAAAGAAAATAAAAAGAAGAATCAAAGGTTTTTTATATAGTAAATACACAGATAAAATTATTGGTGTATCAAAATATATTATTAAAATGGCTGAAATTGATTATGGTAAAAAAGCAGCTAAAAAAGTTCATGTAATTTATAATGGAATTGATGTTGAAAGGTTTCATTTTAAAACTGACTTTACACAAAAAAATAAAATAAAATTTATAGTACCTACAAATCTTCGACCTGAAAAAGGAATTCAAGACTTGATACTTGCTATTAAATACATGGATAGTAATTTAAGAAACAAATTTAGTGTTGATATTTATGGAACTGGAAAGTATGAGGATGTTTTAAAAAAGATGGTTGTAGATAATGATTTATCTCAAATTATAACTTTTAAAGGAAGTACAACAGAGTTGTATAAGTTATTTTTAGAATATGATTATACAATACAACCTACCTATATGGAAGTATTTAGTTTAACTATTTTAGAAAGTTTAGCATGTAATGTCCCTGTAATTACAACTCCAGTAGGTGGAAATTTAGAAGCAATAACTGATGGTGTAAATGGTTATATATTTAAGCCAAAAGATATAAATAAATTGTCTGAAATTATTAGAAAAATTGTTTTTTCTGAATTAGAGATTGAAAATAAAAATTTAAGAAATAATATTGAGAATAATTTTACTTTAGAACTGATGGTTGAAAATCATTTTAATCTTTTAAAATGCATATAGCTTTTTTAACTTCAGAATACCCACATCCCAATATTGCTCATTCAGCAGGTATAGGTACAAGTATTCATAATTTAGCTGTTGAATTGATAAAACAACAATATAAAGTATCTGTATTTGTTTATGGCCAAAATAATAATGAAGTTTTTAATGATGATGGAGTTACAATTCATAAAATAGCACATACCAAATATGTGGTTGGCGGTTGGTATTTTTATAGAAAAAAACTCGAAAAATATATTAACCGTACTATTAAAAAAAGTAATATTGAATTACTAGAAGCATCTGATTGGACAGGGATTACTGCTTTTATGAAGTTTAAGTGTCTGTTAGTGTTAAGATTACATGGCACGGATGCATATTTTTGCCATTTAGAAGGTAGAAAGCAAAAATTGAAAAATTATTTTTTTGAAAAAACAGCATTAAAATCAGCGGATGCAATTGTATCAGTAAGTAAATTTGCAGCAAGTAAAACAAAAGAAATATTTAAAATTAAATCTACTATTTTAACAATAGCTAACGGTATAGATTTAATTAAATTTAAAAGCAATAAAGTTGAATCAAATGAATCAAAAATAGTATTATATTTTGGTACTTTAATTAGAAAAAAAGGATGTCTAGAGTTAGCAAGTATTTTTAATGAACTTATTAAACTCAATCAAGATGTAAAATTAATTTTGATTGGAAATGATGCTAATGATTATATAACAGGTTTTAATTCAACATATTCCTTAATGGTTAACTTATTATCAGAACAAGCAAAGCCAAAAGTAGAATATCTTGGGAAAGTACCTTATAATTTGTTACAAGCACATATTGAGAGAGCATCTATTTGTGTCTTTCCAAGCCTTGCTGAAACTTTTGGAATGGTAACTATTGAAGCAATGGCTATGAAAAAGACAGTTGTTACAAGTAATTTTGGTTGGAATAAAGATATTATTGAAGATGGAGTTAATGGGTATCTTAGGGATCCTAAGAATCATATTGAATTTGCTGAAACTTTAAATGAATTATTAAATAATAATGCAAAAAACAACTTAGTTTCAACAGCTGCGAGAATAAAGGTAGAAGAGTATTTTGACATTAAAAAAATAGCACAACAAAATATTAACTATTATTCATCTGTAATAGCTAGTAAATGATTATAATTTTTCATAAAAATAATAAAGTAACACAAGTTTATGATTATTCATTAAACCAAGAGTTGACTATAAAGGGAAATATGATACAAGATGTGTTAGTTTTAGTTGCTTCTAAGTATAAATCAAGTTTTATAGGTTGGTGTCATTTAAATTTAAAAGGGAGTTTAAATTTAAAAAAATGGAATACCATATTGAAACATAAATTACTACTCGTTTCTTTTGAAACTTCAACCAATTATTACATAACTTCAGATATTAGTTATGTAGAAGATACACCATTTGTTAATGTAAATAAAAGTGATTCATATCCGACTTGGCTTATGTCATCGGATGTTGGGGGTATACATACAGATGTCTTATTGAAATTTAAGCATCTTTTAAAATACAAACTAACTTTTGAGTTGTTTCTAAATACCATAGCAAAAGTAGGAATGCAGCAAGGGTTATTGTGTTACTCCAATCCATTTCTCCTAAATGAAGGGTATTCTACTATTAGTAAAAAAAGTGCACCAACATCTGAAATCATTCAATTTATTAAATCAAATTATAAATTAAGGTGGATTTTTTTATATGTATTTAATCAATTCATTTACAATACTAAATTTTTAGGAGTTAGTTTGTTTTTGTCATTATTTAAAAAGAAAATAAGGACTAAAGTATTATTTAAAGATATTGCTATTGCGAATGATAAGACAACAATTTCACCAACTGTTGATGTGTTAATTCCAACATTAGGAAGAGAACAATATTTAAAAGATGTACTCTTAGATTTAGCAAAACAAACTTTACTTCCAAAAAAAGTAATTATAATCGAGCAAATACCTACTAAAGGAGCTGCATCTAAATTAGATTTTTTAAATGATAATTGGCCTTTTAAAATTGATCACACCTTAATATATCAATTAGGTGCTTGTAATGCTAGAAATATTGGACTTAATAAAGTAACAGCTGATTGGGTGTTTTTCGCAGATGATGATATTAGATTTAAGAATAGTTTTTTTGAAGGAGCTTTTAAATATATAGCAAAATATCAAGTAAATGCAGTAAACTTGAGTTGTTTACAGAAAAATGAGACTGAGATTTATAACTATATATTTCAGTTATCAACTTTTGGTTCAGGAACAAGTATTGTAAATTCAAAACCTTTAAAAAACATTAAATTTAATATGGCTTATGAATTTGGCTTTGGAGAAGATAGTGATTTTGGTATGCAATTAAGAAATTTAGGAACTGATATTTTGTATGTTCCCTTTGTTACGATGTTGCATTTAAAAGCACCAATAGGTGGTTTTAGAAAAAAAATTGAGAGAGAATGGGAATTAGAAACTATTCAGCCAAAGCCATCTCCAACAGTCATGGTTTATAAATTAACACATGCAACAAAAGAGCAGTTGCAATCCTATAAAACTACATTGTTTTTAAAATTTTATAAAAAGCAATCAATTAGAAATCCAATTAGGTATTATAAACAAATGAATAAGGCTTGGAATAAAAGTTTGTATTGGGCAAATTATTTAATAAAAAAATAGTCAAATGAAATTTAG
>Ga0209121_10004197_pt1 | contig 13546 bp, 12 predicted proteins | sample Cruoilmetagenom3_FD_187292 | JGI IMG/M metagenome (GOLD analysis project Ga0209121, IMG submission 187292) | Oil polluted marine microbial communities from Coal Oil Point, Santa Barbara, California, USA - Sample 3 (SPAdes) (version 2) | ecosystem: Environmental > Aquatic > Marine > Oil seeps ... | reverse complement strand
CAGGTGCTTCTTGTAGCACTAAAGAATCCATTTTAGTATATAATTTTTCTCTGTTTACAGCTGTTGTTTCTGTGTATGCTTGTTCATACAACGAATCAAATTGTTGCTTTTTAAAATGCGTATAATTCGGTCCGTTTGGTGCAAAATTACCTCCATAATATAAAGAGAGGTAGTTTTCGGCATCAGGATAATCAGCAACCCAACTAGCTCTAAACATATCTGTTTTTCCGTTTGCTTTTGCTTCTTTTAAAGCAGAAGCAGGCACAACATCTACTTTTATTTGTAATCCTGTTTTTTTTAATTCACGCTGTATGTATTCGCAAAAACTTAAATAATTGCTAGTTGTAGTTAACGTTATTTCTGGGGTTTTATTTCCTGTTTCGTTTATATATTGAGCTACTAAGCGTTTTGCTTTTTCTGGTTGGTAATTATACCCAATATTTGCATTGTAACCAGGTAATCCTTTAGGTATAAACCCTCCATTTGCTGCTATACCAATGCCATTTCTTAGGTAGGTCATCATTTTCTTTCTATCAAAACCATAATTTACAGCTTGCCTAAGTAGTTTAGAAGATACTTCTTGCGTTTCGCTGTCCATATAAAAACCAAGATACTCTGTGTTTAAATAAGGACCACGAATCATGGTAACATCTTTGGTGTATTTGTCTCGTAGGTTTCCGGTTGCTGTTAAAATTTCGTCTTTATAAGATGCGTCTAAACCAGAAACAAAATCAATATTTCTTTGTGCAAACTGTAAAAACTCACTTTGTTTATCTGGTAAAAAAGTGATAGCTACAGCTTCTAGGTAAGGTAAGGTGTTTCCGTTGGAGTCTTTTTCAAAATATAAATTGTTTTTTCTAAAAACTAGTTTAATGTTTTCTTCCCAACGTTTAAATAAAAAAGGACCAGTTCCTATTGGGTTTGCTCTAAAATCTGTACCATAATGGTTAACAATTTCTTTGGGTACTACAGAGCAATATTTCATGGTTAGTAGTCCTAAAAAAGCAGGGAAAGCTTGTTTTAGTTGTATTTTAAAAATGGTATCGTTTATAGCTTTATAGTTTGCAACTTTATTTAAAACCCAACTTCCTGAAGAAGCTACTTTTTTATCTTTTAGTCTGTTAAAGCTATATTCAAAATCATTGGCAATAACTTTTCTAGTAGAATCTTTTCCAAAAAGTACATGTTTATGAAAAAGCACATCATCTCTTAATAAAAAAGTATAGGTAAGTGCATCTTTAGAAACAGACCAGCTTTTCGCAATACAAGGCTGTACATTTAAACTATCGTCCATTTGTACTAAACCATTAAAAAGTTGATTAACTGCCCAAATATCTGCGTTGTCTTTTGCAAAAGCAGGATCTAAAGAACCAATGTTTTTATGTTCATTATACCTAAATACATCCACCTTTTTTTTCCTATTAGAACTGCAACTACTTAAAAGTAGGAAAATTACGATGAAATATTTCATTTATTAGAAGTAATATTTATATATTTAATCAATGTTAATCTAAAATTTTATAATATGAAAAAAAATTACATTCTTTTTTTTATGATTGGTTTATTCACCTTGTCTTTAAAAGCACAAGTAATAATTACACAATCTAACGACCCTGTTTCTGTTGCAGATGGAGGTGTTGCATGTTGGAGTCAGCCACCTACAGGAACTGGAGAATACAGGGAAAATTCATTTTTGAGAGCTTATAATTTAGCAGATTATAGTATTACAGGAGATTTTGAAATTACTTCTGTAGAGTATGGTCAAGGAGCTGCAGATGATGGTAAAATAATTACTTGTAATGTTTATACAGCATCATCAGATGATTTAACTACAGCTACACTAACTTTAATAGGTAGTGCAACCCATACATCTGCTGCTGCAGACGATTTAAGTTTAGTAAGCGTAGCATTATCTGCAACAATTCCTTCAGGAACTACAGCAATTGCTTTTGAGGTTTTGGCTGGAGATAGTGGTACTAATACAGGTGAAACCTTTTTTCCTGGTATCAATACAGGAGGAGAAAATGATGATAGCTACTTAAAAGCTGTAGATTGTGGTATAACTTCACCTACAACAGCTACAAGCATTGGTTTTCCTGATAATCAATATGTAATGAATGTTGTAGGAAATTTATTGAGTGTAGAAGAATTTTCTTTAGATACTAGTGTTTCTGTTTATCCTAACCCAACAAAAAATATACTTCATCTAGATGTTTCTAATCATGTTACTATTAAAAGTATAGAATTATATAATGTTATTGGTAAGCAAGTATTAAAAACAAATAATACAACTTCTTTAGATTTAAGTAATCTAGAGTCTGGTGTTTATTTGTTAAAAGTAGCTACAGATTTAGGTAGTATAACTAAAAAAGTAATAAGAAGCTAAAACAAACATTTTTAGCCTAGATATAAAAAAGAGCGTTTTAACTAGTTAAAACGCTCTTTTTATGTAATTTTGCATCGTTTTATTATTACATTCATGGCACAAAAAAAAGTCGCATTTTATACTTTAGGTTGTAAACTTAATTTCTCTGAAACATCTACTATTGCTAGAAACTTTAAAGATGAAGGTTTTGAGCGTGTAGACTTTAAAGAAGAAGCAGATATATACGTTATTAATACCTGTTCTGTTACAGATAATGCAGATAAACGATTTAAAACTATTGTAAAACAAGCACAAAAGGTAAATCCGGATGCTTTTGTTGCTGCAGTAGGTTGTTATGCACAACTAAAACCACAAGAATTAGCAGATGTTCATGGTGTAGATTTAGTGCTTGGTGCTACCGAAAAATTTAAAATTACAGACTATATAAATGACTTGTCTAAAAATGATTTCGGTCATGTGCATTCTTGCGAAATTGAAGAAGCAGATTTTTATGTAGGGAGTTATTCTATTGGAGACAGAACTCGTGCATTTTTAAAAGTACAAGATGGTTGTGATTATAAATGTACCTATTGTACCATACCATTAGCTAGAGGTATTTCTAGAAGTGATGAGCTTTTAAACGTGTTAAAAAACGCGAAAGAAATCTCAGAAAAAGGTATAAAAGAAATTGTACTTACAGGAGTTAATATTGGTGATTATGGTAAAGGTGAGTTTGGTAATAAAAAGCACGAACATACTTTTTATGAGTTAGTTGAAGCTTTAGATAAGGTAGAAGGCATTGAGCGCTTACGTATTTCATCTATTGAGCCTAATTTATTAAAAAACGAAACCATAGATTTTGTTTCTAAAAGCAGAATATTTGTACCTCATTTTCATATTCCTTTACAAAGCGGAAGCAATGAAATTTTAAAGTTAATGCGCAGAAGATACATGAAAGAATTGTATGTAGATCGTGTTAACAAGATAAAAGAAGTAATGCCACATGCTTGTATTGGTGTAGATGTAATTGTTGGTTTTCCTGGTGAAACCGATGAAATGTTTCTAGAAACCTATAATTTTTTAACCAACTTAGATATTTCTTATTTACACGTTTTTACCTATTCTGAAAGAGATAATACCGTTGCTGCTACTATGGAAGGAGTAGTGCCTAAAAACGTTAGAGCAAAGCGTAGTAAAATGCTTCGTGGTTTATCTGTTAAAAAACGAAGAGCTTATTATGAAAGCCAAATAGGAAGCACAAGAACGGTTCTATTTGAAAGCGAAAATAAAGAAGGATACATTCACGGTTTTACAGAAAATTATGTAAAAGTTAAAACACCATGGAATCCAGAACTAGTAAATACACTGCACGAGGTAACCCTTACTAAAATTGATGATGATGGTATAGTAAGATTTGACTTTGTTAAAACATATGCATAAAAAAAACGAAGCTTTTGCTTCGTTTTTTTTGTTTAATTATATTCTTAAACCTACAGGTAACATACTTTTGTATTGTCTGTTTTTTCTAAAAAACTTAACAATTTGAGGACAGGTAGGAACAATGCTTATGTTTCTATCTTCAATATTTTTTAATACAAGTTTTATAAATTCATTTTGAAAATCTTCGGTAAAAAGTTCTTCTGGAATATAAATCTTGGTTAAAAATATTTTTCGTTCTTGAAGAGAATATTCAATTTTTGCTAAATGGTCTTCAATTTTTAATTCAAATTGACGTAAAAAGGCATTGTCAATTAATTCAGCTGCATCAATCATAATACTGTATTTTTGTTTCAAAGGAAAATTAAGGAGTAAAAACTTTTTTCATAGTTTTGTTCTGTAAATTTACGAAAATTAATCGGTTATTTGGTGTTAATAAGAACTTAAAAACGAATGAATCAAGAGCTTATACATGTGTATTTAATGCCTGGAATGGCTGCTAATCCTTCTATTTTTGAAAATATAAAATTACCAGAAGAGCGGTTTAAAATACACTTGTTAGAGTGGGTGATTCCTTCTAAAAAAGAAACTTTAAGCGCGTATGCAAAACGCATGACGCAGCATATAGAACATGAAAATATTGTTTTATTAGGTGTTTCTTTTGGTGGTATTTTAGTGCAAGAAATGAGTAAGCATATTAAACTACGTAAACTCATTGTAGTTTCTTCTGTAAAAACTATGCATGAGCTACCAAAGCGCATGAGAATGGCTAAATACACCAAAGCATATAAAATATTACCTACAAGTTTAGCGAGTAATATAGATACTTTAGCAAAATATTCTTTCGGGAAAAATATAACCAAAAGAATAGCGTTATATAAAAAATACATGTCTGTGTATGATAAGGTATATCTAGATTGGGCTATAGAGCAAGTAGTATGCTGGCAACAAGATAAACCAATACCAGAAGCTATTCATATTCACGGAGAAAAGGATGTTGTTTTTCCGCATAAATATGTTAATGATTGTATTACTGTAAAAGGTGGTACACACATCATGATTATTAATAAATACAGGTGGTTTAATAGGAATTTACCAGAATTAATATTACAGTAAATTCTCACCATAATTATGCTATTTATTTTTTAACTTTATACAAAAAATTAGGGACTATGAAATGGATAAAAAATACGCTTGCACTTTTAGGATTATTAAGCCTTTGTGCCTTTTTTGTTTTTGCATTACAAGATGCACCAACAGATGAAAACTTTGAAAAAAAATTAATAAACGACTATAATGTTTACGCTTTACAAGTACCAAGTGATTTAGAGTTTGCAGGAGAGCAAGTGCCTTTGCATAATCCAGATATTTTAGAGCGTATGGATAGAGAATTGTTAGTAAATACCTATTGGCAATCTAATGGTTTTTTAATGTTTAAACGTGCTCGAAAATATTTTCCTATTATAGAACCTATTCTTGCAAAACATGGTGTGCCAGATGATTTTAAATACTTAGCAGTTATTGAAAGTGGTTTAACTAATGCTAAATCTCCAGCAGGTGCTAGTGGTGTTTGGCAAATAATGAAAGCTACAGGAAGAGAATATGGTCTGGAGGTAAATAGCAATGTAGATGAACGCTATAATGTAGAACTAGCAACAGAGGTTGCTTGTGAGTATTTAAAAAAATCGAAAGAAAAATTAGGCTCTTGGACGCTTGCTGCTGCTGGTTACAATGCAGGAATGGCAGGAATGGCAAGAAGATTAAAAGAACAAGACGTATCTAGTTATTATGATTTGCTTTTAGGTGAAGAAACAGGACGTTACGTTTTTAGAATAATTGCTCTAAAAGAAATTTTAAGTAATCCAGATAAATATGGTTTTAACTTTAGAGATAAAGATTTATACAGATACATACCAACTTATAAGGTTGCTGTAGATACTGTAGTAACCGATTTTGCAAGTTTTGCTAAAGGTTTTGGTATAAACTATAAAATTCTTAAAATTCATAACCCTTGGCTTCGTGAGCCTAAATTAAACAATGCTTCAAGAAAAGAATATTTTATAGATATTCCGCAACAAGGTTACTATAAAACGCAACCTTAATGTTAGATTTTATAGCGAATAATATTTGGACTATAATAATTATAGTTAATTATATATTAGCTATTTCTGCTGCTTTTATAATTTTATTTAAAAATATAAATCCATCTAAAACAATGACCTACATCATTGTTTTATTGGTTTTTCCTTTTCTTGGTATTCTGGTTTACTATCTTTTTGGACAAGAATATAGAAAGTCAAAACTATTTAACCGTAAAGATGTTTTAAATAAAAGTGTTATAAAGCAAATTAATCACGAGTTAGAATTATCTTATTTTGAAAAAAAGGAAATAGATAAAGCTTTAGACGAAAAATTAAAACTAGTTAAGTTATTATACACCAATGAATCTTCTCCTTTAACATTACAAAACAAGGTAGAAATTTTAAAAAATGGCGATGATAAATTTAAAAGTTTAATTCACGACTTAAAACAAGCAACCAATCACATACATTTAGAATATTATATTTTTTTAGATGATGTTATAGGTAATGAAGTTATAGATATTCTATGCGAAAAGGCTAAAAATGGAGTAGAAGTACGTGTTAGTATAGATGATGTTGGTAGTAAACTCTCAAGATCTGTAAAACAAAAGCTTAAAAATTCTGGAGTAGAATTGTTTCCTTTTATGCCTGTTTTTTTCTCTAGATTTACAGGAAATTTAAATTATAGAAACCATAGAAAATTAGCTATAATAGATGGTTTAATAGGATATATTGGCGGAATTAATATTGCAGATAATTATTTAAATAATAACCATTCTGAAACCTTCTGGAGAGATACCCATTTAAAAATTCAAGGAGAAGCAGTAACACAATTACAAATTCATTTTTTTATGACTTGGAATTTTGTTTCCAACAGTTCTATAAAAATTACCAAAAACTATTTTCCAGAATCTAAAGTAACAACAAAAACTCCTGTACAAATTGCAGCAAGTGGTCCAGATACAGATTGGGCTAATATTATGGAAGTTATTTTTACTGCAATAATGACTGCAAATAAATATGTGTACATAACAACGCCATATTTTATTCCTAATGATGAAATTATTAGCGCTATGCAAGTAGTATCTAAAAGTGGAGTAGAAGTAAAGCTGTTAATACCTAAAGCATCCGATTCTTGGACAGCTAAGCATGCAACAAACTCTTATTTACAAGATTTGTTAGAAGCAGGAGTGCAGGTTTATAGATATAAAAAAGGATTTATACACGCTAAAACCATTGTTGTAGATGGTATTTTTTCTTCTATTGGCACTTCTAATATGGATTATAGAAGTTTCAATATAAATTTTGAAATTAATGCTTTTATCTATCAAGAGTCTGTAAGTAAAACGCTAGTAGCACAATTTCAAGAAGACATAAAAAATAGTGAAGAAGTTTCTCTAAATACATGGATTAAGAGAAACTCCTTCACTAAATTAAAAGAATCGTTTTGCAGATTGTTTTCTCCGCTACTATAAATTATCTACTTCTTCTTTTTTGAGAACGCATAGATCCTCCTTGACCATAATGTTGATTAGGTGCTTGAGCACGCTTCATATTATCTTTCATCATTTTAATTTGGTCTTTAAGCATATCACGCTTATCTAATTTTTCGGCTTCCTTTAATAAAACTTGCGCCTCTTGCTTTCTTCTTTTAGAAAAAGCAATTCCTGCTAAATTTAATTTAGCCATAGCAATATCATGATCCATAGATAAACCAAGAGAAAGGGCTTTTTTAAATCGCTTTTCTGCTTCATTCATGTTAGATTGGCTCACCATAATACCTTTTAAATAGTTATAATAACCTTGCTGTTTTGTAACTAAAGCAGCCTCCGGATTTTTAATTTTATCTAACCATTTATTGGCTCCTTCAAAATCTTGCTTACGTAATTTTAAAAAAGCTAATAAAATAAATTCGTTTTTAAAGTACAGTAATATAAAGATTAAGGATAATAAAATAAACATAATTCCATTACCAATATAACCTTCTATAAACTGCCAAACAGCTACTCCCACTATGATTGCAGCAATAATTAACTTAAAATTTTTGTTGTACATTTTTTACTAAAATTTTTGGATTACAAAGAAACTAAATTTTTATGGAAAACACCACTTAATAAATTTCAAAAAAAATATTTAAATTTAGGTTTGTTAAATAAAAAAGGCTTTGTATATTTGCGCGCAGATTTGAGGAAACTCATTACTGAATAAAATATATAATAAAGAAGATTTAAAAACATAAGACAATGCCAAAAAGAACATTTCAACCATCAAAAAGAAAGAGAAGAAACAAACACGGTTTTAGAGAAAGAATGGCGTCTGCTAATGGAAGAAAAGTACTTGCACGTAGAAGAGCTAAAGGAAGAAAAAAATTGTCTGTATCAACTGAAACAAGACATAAAAGATAATGATTAACAATTGTTAATATTATAAAGGCGTTACTTAGGTGTAACGCCTTTTTTTATATCTAATAAATATTATTTTTGCAACACACTATAATTTAATACAATGCCAAAAAACACGCAACTAAAATCTATTTTGATCATTGGCTCTGGACCAATAGTTATTGGGCAGGCCTGTGAGTTTGACTATTCAGGAACACAAGCTTTACGTTCTTTAAAAGAAGATGGTATAGAAACCATTTTAATTAATTCTAATCCTGCAACAATCATGACAGACCCTACTATGGCTGATCATGTGTACTTGTTGCCTTTAACAACAAAGTCTTTAGTTCAAATATTAAAAGAACATCCACAAATTGATGCTGTTTTACCAACAATGGGAGGACAAACTGCTTTAAACTTATGTATTGAAGCAGATGAAAAAGGAATTTGGGAAGACTTTGGTGTAGAGATAATTGGTGTAGATATTGACGCTATTAATATTACCGAAGACAGAGAGAAATTTAGAGAGCTAATGCTTAAAATTGGTGTACCAATGGCACCTCAAGCTACAGCAACTTCTTATTTAAAAGGAAAAGAAATAGCACAAGAGTTTGGTTTTCCTTTAATTATTAGAGCCTCATTTACTTTAGGTGGTGCTGGTGCTTCTTTTGTATATAAAGAAGAAGATTTTGACGAATTATTAACTCGTGGATTAGAAATTTCTCCAATTCATGAGGTCATGATTGATAAAGCACTTATTGGATGGAAAGAGTATGAGCTAGAACTTTTACGTGATGCTAATGATAATGTAGTAATTATCTGTTCTATAGAAAATATGGATCCTATAGGTATTCATACAGGAGACTCAATTACTGTTGCTCCTGCAATGACTTTAAGCGATAAAACCTACCAAAAAATGCGTGATATGGCAATTCATATGATGCGTAGTATTGGTGATTTTGCTGGTGGTTGTAACGTGCAATTTGCTGTAAGTCCAGATGAAAATGAAGACATAATTGCTATTGAAATTAATCCTCGTGTTTCTCGTTCTTCTGCATTAGCAAGTAAAGCAACAGGATATCCTATTGCTAAAATTGCTGCAAAATTAGCTATTGGTTACCATCTAGACGAATTACAAAATCAAATTACAAAATCTACTTCTGCTTTATTTGAGCCTACTTTAGATTATGTAATTGTAAAAATACCTCGTTGGAACTTTGATAAATTTGAAGGAAGCGACAGAACCCTAGGCCTACAAATGAAATCTGTAGGTGAAGTAATGGGAATTGGTCGTTCTTTTCAAGAAGCTTTACACAAAGCAACACAATCATTAGAAATTAAACGTAATGGTTTAGGTGCAGACGGAAAAGGTTATAAAGATTACGAGCAAATTGTAAGCAAACTTAAATATGCAAGTTGGGATCGTGTTTTTGTTATTTATGATGCTATTCAAATGGGAATTCCGTTAAGTAGAATTCATGAAATAACTAAAATAGACATGTGGTTCTTAAAACAATACGAAGAACTATATATGCTTGAAAAAGAAATTTCAACTTTTAGTATAGAAAGTATTCAAAAAGATTTGTTACTAGAAGCCAAACAAAAAGGATATGGTGACAGACAAATTGCACACATGCTTAACTGTTTAGAAAGTCAAGTATATAATAAACGTGAAGAATTAGGTGTAAAAAGAATTTACAAACTAGTAGATACTTGTGCTGCAGAGTTTAAAGCAATGACACCTTATTATTATTCTACTTTTGAAAATGATATTGAAACTGCAGATGGTAAACGTTATGCAGATAATGACAGTGTAGTTTCAGATAAAAAGAAAATTATTGTTTTAGGTTCTGGTCCAAATAGAATTGGGCAAGGTATTGAGTTTGATTATTGTTGTGTGCATGGTGTTTTAGCTGCAGCAGAATGTGGTTATGAAACGATCATGATTAACTGTAATCCAGAAACCGTTTCTACCGATTTTGATATTGCTGATAAGCTATACTTTGAACCTGTTTTTTGGGAACATATTTACGATATCATTAAACATGAAAAACCAGAAGGTGTTATTGTACAACTTGGTGGACAAACAGCTTTAAAATTAGCTGAAAAATTAACCAAATACGGAATTAAAATACTAGGAACTAGTTTTGAAGCTTTAGATTTAGCAGAAGACAGAGGGTTATTTTCTAACCTATTAAAAGAAAATAATATTCCTTATCCAAAATTTGATATTGCAACAACAGCAGATGAAGCAGCTGCTATTGCAGACGTTTTAGATTTTCCTATCTTGGTAAGACCTTCTTATGTATTAGGAGGACAAGGCATGAAGATTGTTATTAATAAAGCAGAACTAGAAAAACATGTTGTTGATTTATTAAGAAGAATGCCAGGAAACCAACTATTACTAGATCATTATTTAGATGGAGCAATAGAAGCAGAAGCAGATGCTATTTGTGATGGTGAAAACGTGTACATTATTGGTGTAATGGAGCATATTGAGCCTTGCGGAATTCACTCTGGAGATAGTAACGCTACTTTACCTCCTTTTAATTTAGGTGAATTTGTGATGCAACAAATTAAAGACCATACCAAAAAAATTGCTTTAGCTCTAAATACTGTAGGTTTAATAAACATTCAGTTTGCAATAAAAGATGATATTGTATACATTATTGAAGCAAATCCAAGAGCTTCACGTACAGTACCATTTATATCAAAGGCTTATGGTGAACCTTACGTAAACTATGCAACCAAAGTAATGCTAGGAGAAAAGAAGATTACAGATTTTGATTTTAAACCTAATCTTAAAGGGTATGCTATTAAACAACCTGTTTTCTCTTTTAATAAATTCCATAATGTAAATAAACAACTTGGTCCTGAAATGAAAAGTACAGGAGAAAGTATTCTATTTATAGATAGTTTAAAAGAAGACGAATTTTATAATTTATATTCTAGACGTAAAATGTATTTGAGTAAATAATAATTTACTCAGTACTTTTTTAAAAGCTTATAAAAGCATCAGTATTTTTCTGATGCTTTTATTGTTTTATAAACTTTTTGGTTTGTGAGTTATCTCCAGAAATTACTCTAATAATATAAAAACCACTTTGCCATGAAGAAACGTTTATAGCTGTGTTTCTTGTGGTGTTTAGTGATTTTATAAGCATACGTTTGCCTATAACATTATACACTTCTATTTCGGCTGGATTAGAGTTGTTTGGTAGCTGTATAACTATATTTGAGGTTGCTGGGTTTGGTGTTATAGAAAAGGTCTTAAACGCTTCCTCTTCAGTGCTAGCTGTAAGGTCTACTGTAATAGTTCCAGACATACTTGCTGCACCATGAATACCACAAAAATAATCATTGGTACCAATTACGGTAAAAGTATAAGAAAAGGTTTGGCCTAATCCTGTTAAAGTACCACTATTAAAAACTTCTACAGCACTTGAAACTACATTTTCTACAGTATGCGGACTTGTGTCTGTCCATGTCCAACGTACAGTGTCGCCAAGTTCAATAGTTAAATCTGCATTTCCTGTAATATTTGTTTCCCAATCTAAATCATGCGTTGTTTGTGCATATAAGCTACAGGAAATAAAAAAAACGAGTAATAGTATATTTTTTTTCATAGCAACTTTATTTAAAAATTCCTACTTAATATACAAAAAATTAACGGGTTAACCTACTGTTTTTCAGGTTATTGCGTTAAAAACAAGTAAAGTAAACCAATAATTATAGCTATACCAAAGCTAATTAGTGTACCAATTAGTATGTATTCGGTAAGTTTTCGGTGTTTAGATTCTTTTAAATCTCCAAATCTAAAAACAGATTTTGCTGTAATTAAAAATCCTACAGCTTCCCAATGGTTGGCAATTATAAAAATAAAGACTAAAATACGTTCTAAAATACCAATGTATTTTCCTGCATCTTCTAGTGATTCTGTGCCTTTGGTAAGTTTAGAAATATCCCATTTTATAAAAATAGTTTTCATTATTATAGAAACGGGTTGTGTTAAAAAGGCTAAACAGGTAATTAGTAATATATTTTGTTCGGTAAAAAGCGATTTAAAATCTATTGTAGCATTTGTAAATATATAGTAGGTACTAAAAATTACAGCAATATGTAATACCTGATCTAAAAAGAATAGTAAACGTCTTGTTTTGTTTTTTTGAATAATTAGTTTGGTTGCATCAATTATAAGGTGTGTAATGCCAATAATTGCTATAATTGGCCATTTTGAAATATCCCAAAGTAGGATACCAAGTAAAATAACATGAATGAGTACATGTAGATATAGTTTTGTAGATTTTAGTTTTTTAGTTTCCTTATCTCTAACCCATTTATATGGTTGTAAAAAGAAATCACCAATTAAGTGCGCTAGTAAAAGTTTAATAAGTAGTATCATGTTAAGCTGCTTATTTTATGTATATACATATTATTTAATGCTAGTATTTCATCTAAATTAGCACGTTTTAAACGTTTACTAATAGCATTTTGGTTTGTACCAATTTGTTTTGCTAAATCTTCTTGTAATGCTTTAGGGTTTTCTAAGGTTAATTTAACAATTTCTGCTGAGTTAACGGTCCAATGATCCATGCTAATTAACGCTAGCTTAAAATATAGGTTTAACTCTTTATTAAGTATTGGAGACTTTGTTTTTATTTTAAGGTTTTGTTTTTCCTTTTTTAAGGTTTCAAAAGTTTCTCCAGAGTATATAAAAGCTTCACCATTAGATTCTGTTACGTCTTTACCTTGGTAGGTTTTTTCGCCAATACCAATGGCTAGTCTTACATCTAAGCCTTTTATTATTTTAATGGCTGCTTTTATGTAAATAGCAGCTTCAAAACTTTTGGTAGCCTCTTTAATTTCTATTTGAAAACTATCTCCACGATAGATTTCCCAAAGCGAATTATCTTTTTCTAAATACGATAACGCATTTTTTAAATGGCTAAGCCAAACCTCAGGATTTGTCTGTGCTCGAGATTTAATAATGTCTCCTGTTATAATACTAGTCATTTGATTTATTTTTTTTATCACTTTTATGTGTGATAACTTTAAATATCATGTAAAAAAGTGATATTTGTTTTTATCGCTTTATTACGTGTCAATCAAATATATTCCTTTTTTATGGAATAATCAAATTTATTCCTTATTTATGGAATAATTTAAAATATTCCTTTATTACGGAATATTCTTAAAAGCAAAATTAACTATCCAAATTATCCGGTAAATCAATTTTAACACGATGGTTTTTTAAATCGTTTAAATAGTTTTCTAAAGAAAAG
>Ga0209121_10004193_pt1 | contig 13550 bp, 12 predicted proteins | sample Cruoilmetagenom3_FD_187292 | JGI IMG/M metagenome (GOLD analysis project Ga0209121, IMG submission 187292) | Oil polluted marine microbial communities from Coal Oil Point, Santa Barbara, California, USA - Sample 3 (SPAdes) (version 2) | ecosystem: Environmental > Aquatic > Marine > Oil seeps ... | reverse complement strand
TCCTTGCAAAACTTAAATCCGAATATCGAATTTCGAAACTCGAAACAATATCGAATGACAAAAATACAAATATCTAAACGGGAAAGAGTTAAACTTTTGGCAATAGAGTTAATGCCACCAAGGGCAATTTTGAATGAAAGTACTGTTTTTAATTAAGAATTAAAAATTCAAAATTAAAAATTAGAGCGAAGCGACATCTATGGCGTTGATGTTTTGAACGTTTGAATATTAGAAATTCGGATTTGTTTCGTATTTCGTGCTTCGAATTTCGAATTTCCAGTTTATCTGGGTTAGGAGGTTATTAAATGAGTGAGACACCAGGAGTTATTATTGAAAAAATCAGGGAGAAGCTTGTCGCAAACCCCAGGATCAGTGAAAAAGTGAACACCATTTATCAATTTGTTATAAAAGGTGATGGAGGCGGTGACTGGTGGTTTGATCTGACCAAAAATCCTCCTGAAACGGGGGAGGGTACAAATGAAAAAGCGGAGTGTACAGTAACCATGGATGCAGTTGATTTTGTCGCAATGATAAACAGGGATGCGAATCCGGTAGAACTTTTTATGTCCGGAAAGCTGAAGATCGGAGGAGATGTTTCCGCGGCCATGAAACTTCAGAATTTATTTTGATGTGTGCCTCTCCCAACGTTTCAGAACCGTAAGGCACGAAAAGAAAGCCCTTTAAGTGAAAAAGGAAGTATTTGAGCAATGACCTATAATACCGACAGAAGAAAATCTGAGCGCTTTTCGATGGAATTCGTCGTTGAAGTAGCCTCTAAAGACGTTGAAGAAAAAATATTCAATGAAAAGGCGGTGTTAAAAGACGTCTCCGGGGGAGGCGCAAAGTTCATAACCCGGAATATCCGAAGATATTTTCTCGGTCAATTACTGGATCTGAAGATTTATCTGCCCGGAACCGATGATGTTGAGGGTTATATGAAGGGAGAAGCTGTAGTTGTGCGGATTGATCCATTTGACAGTTCAGGAATTGATGGGAAAAATCAAGGTGCTGGAATAGCCGTTGAGTTTAATGACTGGCTGAATTTTGAAAGAAGCAATATGGAAAATAAAAAGGACGAATGAAAACTCACGAGGGGTTTTTAATAATAGATGAAATCTAAATATTATAATTCCAGAAGTTTTGCCGGGAAGACGAGAGTTGCTTTTGCCTTGTTATGGGTTCTTCCTTCCCTCGTGGTCGTCTATCTGTTTGCTTATGAGCAGATAGAATTTACGGAAATGATGCTGCTTTTTTCCGCATTGGCCCTTTTTTCTGCCCTTGCGGGGTTTTCTCTCATGCGAAGTTCTTCCGATCAACTTGTTAAACTTGCAAAGGAAACGAACGCAATTGAATTAGGAAAGACAAACAAGCTTATTTATATTGGGAGGACTACCGATGAGGAAGTGAACGATATAACCGTTAATTTTAATTCCATGCTGAAACGACTGAATGACCTTAATCGTGAGATTAAGGAACAATCTGTGAAGCTTATGGTTTATAGTAAGGACCTCTCTCTGTCCTACGACAGAATTAAGGAAGAAGAAGAATTGAGGAACAAATTAAGCCGATATGTTGGAGATAACCTGATCAATAAACTGGTTGATTCAAGAGGTAAGGTATTTTTTGAAAATGAAAGAAGAGAAGTAACCATTCTCTTTGCTGATATAAGGTCTTTTTCACTTTATTCCGAGACGACAAAGACTGAAGAAGTGATCACTATGCTTAATCAGTTTTTCAGCGCCATGGTGGATATTGTTTTCAGGAATCAGGGTATATTGGACAAATTTATCGGTGACGCAATCATGGCCGTATTTGGAGTTGTCTCCTCTGATAATATTAGCTCTTGCAACGCTGTTAAAGCGGCTTTAGAGATGCAGCATGTTGTGGATCAATGGATGAAGGAAAGGAAAAAAGAGGGCAAAGAGATCTTTGAGATAGGAATAGGGATTAACACAGGCCCTGTGATTGTTGGAAATGTAGGATCAGAGAATAGAATGGACTATACGGTTATAGGAGATAGCGTAAACATCGCCGCAAAATTGGAAGAGGTTGCAAGGGGAGGCGAAATAATTATCGGTCAAAATACATATTTCCAATCAATGGGACGCTTTAACGTGCAAAAAATGGAAAAAGTATTCATCCAGAACAAGATAGAACCGGTTATGTGTTACAAGGTTTCAAAATGAGTCAACACTGTCCGGTGTGAATATTGCTTTCGAGACCGTCAAACATAAAATAGAAAAAACTTGAAGCATGAAATAATTATTGATAGCATCGCTTAATTTCAAATCATGAAGGAACATGCAGGATGAAGACTGTTGTTCAAAGAGTCGATTTTGCAAAAGTAAATGTTGATGGAAACACTATTGGAGAGATAAAAAAAGGATTCCTGGTTCTTCTCGGAGTCGAGAAGGGAGATGGGAAAACTGATGCGGATTATCTTATCGATAAAATAGTTAACCTCAGAATATTTGAAGATGAGGGCGGCAAGATGAATCTTTCTCTCCTGGATATATCGGGTGAAATGCTGGTGGTTTCCCAGTTTACGCTACTTGCGGATTGCAGAAAAGGAAGAAGACCTTCTTTCATAAATGCAGGTGATCCTGAATTGGCTGAGAAACTCTATGAATATTTTGTAAAAAATACGCGGGGAAAAGTTAAAAAAGTGGAGACCGGTAAATTTCAGGCCATGATGGAGATAGAATTGATGAATAACGGCCCCGTTACTATAATTCTGGACAGCAGGAAATAGCATCATGACCTAAGGCGGCAAAGCCGCAAGGACTGAGCAATGAGCAATGAGCAATGAGGATTAAGGGCTAAAAAATAAGGATTACGGGATTATAGGATTAAGGATTAATTGTTCTTGCCTTTTAATCCCCCTAATCCTTTAGTTTTTATCCTTTACCTTGTCTACTTGAGCTGATGCTAATATCTGCGCAAAAAACGCAGTTGTTGAGAATAAAGATTCTGATATAAGGCAGAATTTTAGCTCTGTTTACGGTAATATTTTTTTACCACGAAAAGCACGAAGGACGCGAAGTTGGTAATATTGGATTATTACTGCAAAATCCGGGTTAGAGGCGGACAACGATGAATCTGAAAAGTGATAACGATATTCCTCCCTGTAATATCATAGTTGATAAGGATGGTGTCTGGTATTACAAAGGCGCGGAAATGTTTAGAAAAGATATTGTAAACCTGTTTTATGAAAACCTGAAGAGGGATGCGTCGGGAAGATATATTATAGAGATGAAAAATGACCGATGTTACATAGAAATCGAAGATACTCCCTATGTAGTGAAGACTGTATATAAAGTTAATTCACAAGAAAATAACAACGAATCTATAAACCTTCTGCTGAATAATTCTGACCTTGAAGAGCTCGATCCAACGACTCTATGGATCGGAAAAGATAATGTAATGTATTGCTGTGTCAAGAACAATAAATTTGACGCGAGGTTTTCCAGGGCAAGCTATTACCAGATTGCAGACTTGATCGGATATAATGAAGAAAAAGATCTGTACTATCTGTATTTAGATAATCAATATTATTATATAAAAGGTTCAGACTCGCAAAATTACGAAAATTGACCTGAAAACCATACAATGGAGGTACAGAATGTTGGAAGATCAAATAAGGGAAGGGCTTACATTTGATGACCTTCTTCTTGTTCCGGCGGAATCAAGATTTTTGCCAAATGAAGCAGACACATCAACTTTGCTGACGAATAATATCTCCCTGAATATACCGATTATCAGCGCCGCAATGGATACCGTAACGGAGTCGAAAACAGCTATATGCATGGCTCAGGAGGGGGGTATAGGTATTATTCATCGGAACATGAGCATCGACAGACAGGCACTTGAAATTGACAAGGTCAAAAAATCGGAAAGTGGAATGATCGTTGATCCTATAACCATTGAACCTGAGCAGAAGGTCAGGGATGCCCTTGATTTAATGCGCAAATACAGGATATCCGGTGTTCCCGTTGTCAAGAAGCAGAAACTTGTGGGGATTTTGACAAACCGGGATCTCAGATTCGAGACTGATCTGGATCAACCGATTTCCAACGTTATGACAAAGGAAAATCTGGTGACCGTTTCCGCTGACATCACACTGGAAGATTCAAAGAAACTCCTCCATAAGCACCGGATAGAAAAACTTCTGGTTGTTGATGATAATTATACTTTAAAGGGACTTATTACCATTAAGGATATTGAAAAAATAAAGAAATATCCCAGTGCGTGTAAAGATTCATTAGGCAGATTGAGAGTTGGTGCAGCGGTGGGAATCCTCGACAGGGAAGAAAGGGTTGATGTCCTTCTGGCAGCAGAAGCGGATGTTATCGTTATTGATACTTCTCATGGACACTCCGCGGGAGTTATAGATGCCGTTAAAGATACAAAGGCAAATTTTCCGAACTGCGAACTAATAGCCGGAAACGTAGCGACATACGAAGGAGCGGAAGCTCTTATCAAGGCGGGAGTCGATGCAGTAAAGGTAGGAGTAGGTCCCGGTTCAATCTGTACAACAAGAGTAATTGCCGGTGTCGGAGTTCCTCAGATGACAGCCATCAGGGATTGTTATAAGGCATATACCAGGTACAATATTCCTATAATAACGGATGGCGGAATCAAATATTCAGGCGATGTAGTCAAAGCACTTGCCGCAGGTTCTCATTCCGTTATGATAGGAGGACTCTTTGCAGGAACAGAGGAAAGCCCCGGTGAAACCGTCTTTTTCCAGGGGAGGAGTTATAAGGTTTACAGAGGTATGGGGTCTCTCGAAGCAATGAGGGCCGGAAGTAAAGATCGTTATTATCAGGATGATGACATAGATAGTAGTTTGAAACTTGTCCCTGAAGGAATAGAAGGGCGAGTACCATTCAGAGGACCCCTTTCAGCGAGCCTTTATCAGTTGGTCGGTGGTATCAAGGCGGGAATGGGTTATGTTGGTTGTAAAACCTTGGAAGAATTGAGAAATAAAGCAAAATTCGTTCAAATAACATCAGCAGGCCTCAGGGAAAGTCATGTTCATGATGTTATCATAACCAAGGAAGCCCCGAATTACTGGCTCGATTAAGCTGGATTCTGGATACTGGATTCTGGATGTATAAATCACAGAATGTGTTTGTCCAATATCAAGCATCCAGTAACCAGCATCCAGTAACCAGCATCCAGTATCAAGTAACCAGTATCAAGAAACGAGAACATGAAACACTCCGATTTTGTTCACCTCCATGTACATACCCAATACAGTCTCCTCGATGGAGCAATTCGTCTGGATGATCTTTTCAAAAAGGCAAAAGAGTATAAAATGCCTGCCGTTGCCATGACAGATCATGGCAACATGTTCGGAACCATAGACTTTTACCAGAAGGCCTATCGCCACGGAATCAAACCAATCATAGGATGTGAACTTTATGTAGCTCCGAAAAGCCGATTTGACAAGAATTCATACGGGACGGTCGCGAATAATCATCATCTCGTTGTCCTCGCCAGGAATTTCGAAGGATACAACAACCTTATGAAGCTCACCTCTGCCGGCTACCTGGAAGGATTTTACTATCGTCCCCGTGTTGACAAAGATCTTTTGTCCCGGCATGGTAAGGGTCTTATCGGCATGAGCGCCTGTCTGCATGGTGAGATCCCCAGCCTTTTACTAAATGGCAACAAGAATTCTGCTAAAAGTGTGGCAAAAGAGTATCTTGAGATATTTGGCGAGGGTAATTTTTATTTGGAGATTATGGAAAATGGTCTACCTGAGCAGAAGATTGTCAATAAGGAACTTCTTGAGATCAGCAAAGAACTCTCCATTCCCTTAGTCGCCACAAATGACTGTCATTATCTTAACCGGGAAGATGCAGAAGCCCAGGAAATATTATTGTGCATACAAACGGGTAAAACGATAGACGATAACGACAGGATGAGGATGAAAACGGATCACTTTTATTTCAAATCTCCCGCTGAAATGAAGGATCTTTTCAGTTATTGTCCAGAAGCAATTGAAAATACGATAATTATTGCGGAACGATGTAACCTGACATTGAGTTTTGATAATACCTTCCTCCCGCGCTTTGAGATAGACGGGAATCTCTCACCTGACGAGCACCTCACATTATTAGCTAAAAAGGGGCTTGAAAAATTGATGCCCCGGATAACAAAAGAGGGTAATGGTAATCTTTGTGAAGTATATGAGAAACGCTTAAATTCAGAGCTTGATATAATCAAATCCATGGGTTTCCCGGGATATTTCCTGATCGTTGCCGATTTCGTAAATTACGCGAAACAAAGCAATATTCCCGTCGGACCGGGCAGGGGATCAGCCGCGGGCAGCCTGGTTGCCTATGCCCTGGGTATTACCAATATCGATCCCATACGATACAATCTTTTTTTCGAAAGGTTCCTTAATCCCGACAGGAAGACTATGCCGGACATAGACATAGATTTCTGCATGGAGGGAAGGGACGATATTATCAGATATGTGACCGAAAAGTATGGAAGTGATCATGTCGCCCAGATCATTACCTTCGGTAAAATGCAGGCAAAGGCGGTTGTTCGGGATGTCGGCAGAGCACTTAACATATCTTATGGCGAGGTGGACAGGATTGCCAAGATGATTCCCAATATTCTCAATATAACCCTCGATGATGCAATAAAAAAGGAACCCCGCCTCCGGGAAGAAGAAAAGAAAAATGAAAAAGTAAAAAAACTCCTTTTACTCTCCCGTTCCCTGGAAGGCTTGAACCGGCATTCGTCTACTCACGCAGCGGGTGTTGTGATCTCCGATAAACCTTTGGTGGAAAGGGTTCCGCTCTGCAAAAGTCCCAACGACGATGTTGTAACGCAATTTTCCATGAATGACCTTCAAGCGGTCGGTCTGACAAAATTCGACTTTCTCGGCTTAAGAACCCTTACTGTTATTAATCACACTCTTCAGTTTATTAAGGAGGGAAGGGGAATAGAAATAAATATTAATGACATTCCCCTGGATGACAGGCAGACCTATGAGCTTCTGGTCAAAGGTCAAACCGACGGCGTATTCCAGCTTGAAAGCTCGGGTATGAGGGATCTTCTCGTCAATATGAAACCGGACTGCATTGAAGATATTATCGCTTTGATTGCCCTTTACAGGCCGGGCCCTATGAATATGATTCCTGCTTTTATCAAAGGAAAACAGGGAAGCAAAAAAATTGTTTATGAGGTTCCCCAGCTCGAGAATATCCTGAAGGAAACTTACGGAGTTATTGTTTATCAGGAACAGGTCATGCAGATAGCCAGCACAATCGGTAATTATACAATGGCTGAAGCGGACAATGTTCGCCGGCTCATGAGCAAGAAAAAGGCTGCGGATATGGAACTTGAAAAGCCTAAATTTCTTGCGGGGGCAAAAAAGAATAAGCTGACGGAGAATAAGGCGAAAAAGATATGGGAACAGCTGGAAACGTTTGCCGAATACGGGTTTAACAAATCTCACAGTACTGCTTATTCAATGATATCTTATCAGACGGCCTACCTGAAGGCACATTACCCCGTTGAATTTATGGCCGCCCTCCTGACAAGTGAAAAAAATAACAGAGACAACATAATAAAATATATAACTGCTTGCAAGGATATGGAAATCGATGTCCTTCCACCCGACATCAATGAATCTTACAGAGATTTCAGCGTGAGCGGTAATAGCATAAGATTCGGTCTTGCCGCGGTAAAAAATGTTGGTACCGCTGCTGTTGATTCGATCATTGAGGCCAGGGTAGAAGGTGAAAAATTCATTTCATTTTACGATTTTTGTAACAGGGTGGACCTCAGGAAAATCAACAAAAAGGTTTTAGAGAGCCTGATTAAATGCGGGGCCTTTGATTCGATGGAAAAGAACAGGGCCCGCCTGATGGAAGGTTACGAGACAGTCGTTGATATCGCGCAAAAAAGAAGCAGGGACAGGGCAAGTGGTCAGCTCAGCCTCTTTGAATCAACAGGCCTGGAAAGCGATTCGGGAATCGAATTGCCGGACGCTCCGGAGTGGGACCAGGAAAAGATTCTTTCCTATGAAAAAGAAACCCTCGGTTTCTATGTAACAGGACATCCTCTCTCAAAATTTGGTGACAGGCTCAACATGATTACGGATTGCGATTCGGAAACAGTATCAAAAAAAGAAGATGGGAGTATTGTTACACTTGCGGGGATAGTTGCGAACGTCAAGGAAGTTACAACGAAGAGAAAAGAAACAATGGCCTATCTGACTTTTGAAGATATGAAAGGCATCTCCACAATCATTGTATTTTCCGATCTTTACAGGAACGTATTTTTTAAGATAAATAGCGAGGAACCACTGCTTATAAAAGGGAAGGTCGATGCCGGTGAGGAAAACGCCAAGATTATAGCCTCAGAGATAACCACTCTGGAAGAGGCCGTAAAAAACCCCTTTACATCCGTTCATTTTATGATTGATATTGCAAAAACAAAGGAAAGCGATATAGAAACACTTAATACTATACTTTACAAACATAAAGGTAAGTACAAGGGATATATGCATCTTATCGCAGATGGAGCGAGTGAAACAGTAATATGCCTGGGTGAAAATTTAAGGCTTGATATTTCTGAAGATATAAAAAAAGAAGCAGATGGAATTCTTGGGGCGGGTACCACAAAGTTTATGTAGGAAAAGATAGTTGCAAGTTTCAAGTTTAAAGTTTCAAGTTGTGGAATAACTTAAGACTTGAAACCTGCAACTTGAAACCTGAAACTTGAAACTCATGTATCGTGAAAGAACTTACAGAAACAAAATCTCTAAAGGGCATCTGTCAACTTTTCATGTAAAGGTAAAAGAAACAGATCTTTATATCAGCGCTGATAATGATTTCAAAGACATAGCCATCGAATCTGTCTATAAATACAGAAGAAACATTGAAGAGTATATCGAATACCATACCATTTTTTTAAATTCCCTGACCCCGATCGAAAAAGACAAATTTGCCCCGGCCATTATAAGAGACATGATCGATGCGTCCCGTATCTCCGGAGTGGGACCAATGGCCTCTGTAGCAGGTGCCGTTGCCCAGTATGTAGGCACAGATCTTTTACAATTTTCCGATAATGTTATTGTCGAAAACGGAGGTGATATATATCTGAAGCTCGTGGACAATGACGCTCATGTGGGAATATTTGCCGGTGAATCTTCTCTGAGTTATAAAATTACCCTGAGAATAAAGGCTGATGATACTCCCATCGGTATCTGTACATCATCAGGAACAGTAGGCCATTCACTGAGTCTTGGTGTGGCAGACGCCGTTTGTGTCATGTCAAAATCAGCACCGCTGGCCGACGCGGCGGCTACATTTATCGGTAATTGTGTAAAAGGGGAGGGTGATATTAAAAAAGCCCTTGATGCGGGGGCACAAATCGAGGGAATTCTCGGCGTATTGATTATTGTGAAGGATAAACTGGGAGCCTGGGGGAAAATAGAACTGATATAATAATGATTGCAACGCATGAGACAATTTTTATTCATCATATGCCGGAAAGGAGGTTATTATGAGAATAGGTTTTATTTCCACTTACCCACCAATAGAATGTGGTATTGCTACTTATACACAATATCTTACAGATGTCCTGCGAAATCAGAAAATGGATATATATGTTGTTTCTCATCGTGGAGGAAACGGGAAGAATGTGTTTGCGGCGTTTGACTATGAAGATGGGGACCTTGCCGAAAAGGCGTTTTCCATGATGACGAGACTCACACCGGACATTGTACATATCCAACACGAATTCGGTTTATATGGAAAGCATTATGGTGTTTCCGTCATCCCGTTAATTCTTAAGTTCCGGCTTGCTGGAATACCCGTTGTTACTACTCTCCATACGGTTTATAATGAAGTTTCTCGTGAACATCTCGTAATTATCAGATCTATCATAGAAAATTCAGATGCGATAATCGTCCACGAAACATATCAGTTGGAAGCATTAAAGCACTACTTCAAGGAAAAAAGTTCACTGGATAAGATTCATGTGGTTCCTCATGGCGCAAGAGAAATTAAACCGGTAGAAAACGCAAAGGCAGGTCTGGGGATCCCTGACAATACAAAGGTCATACTCATGCTTGGCTATTTCAGGCCGAGTAAGGAGTTTGAGAGGATCATAAAATTATGGTCAAGGATAGTTGAGAGACACAAGGCAAATGATATCTTGCTCATGGTAGCGGGCAAGACAAGAGGCATTGAGTATCGGGATTACCGGAATATGCTTTTTAACGAGATAAATTCATCACCTGCAAGTGGCAGCATAAAGGTGATCAGGGGGCAGATATCGCAGGACTCCTTTGACACAATACTGTCGGCATCTGATATTGTGGCGCTTCCTTACTCTGTGAGCTCTCAAAGTGGTATTGTCGCGCATTGTCTTGCTTTTGGAAAGCCTGTTGTTACCAGCAACACACCTGTCATGGCTTCGCTTATCGAAGAGACCCGTGCAGGTTTGATATGCAATACAGATCAGGATTATGTAGATAATATTGACATGATCCTGAGTGACGATGATTTCAGAAAAGAATGTTCCAATAATGCTGTCAGATATGTCAAGGATAATATCTCCTGGTCGAAGATAGCTCGGAGACACATAGAGATATATAAAACAATTGTTGAACCATCTGTCCTGAGTATAGATACTATATGGATGGATTAAACCAAGAGATCGGGGTGTTAAAATGAAGCTTAACCGTTCACCGTTTGAAAGGTTTTACAAAAACCCAATTATTCAAAGATCAGACATTCCCTATTCCTGTAATTCTGTGTTTAATGCGGCAGCCTGTATGTTTAAAAATGAATATTTGCTTCTTTTGAGAATAGAAGATCTCGAAGGGATAAGTCACCTTACAATTGCCAGATCGAAAGATGGAATTAACTTTATGGTAGATAAACAACCATGGATAACACCATCGCACGATCCCGGTTATGAGTTATATGAAAGATATGGTGTCGAAGACCCGAGAATTACGCAGGTTGATGGTACATATTACATCACTTATACTGCATTTGGTCCACTAGGGGTCAGGATTGGCATTGGTAAAACTAAAGATTTCAAAAAATTTGAGAGAATATCTCTTGCCACTGATGTAGACAACAAGGATGGGGTCCTGTTTCCGGAAAAGATCAACGGAGAGTATGTGCTGATTACAAGACCGGGGGGATTGGGCGGACAAAGAGGGGATATATGGATATCATTTTCCCCTGATCTTATCTATTGGGGGAAATCCAGAGTACTTATAAGTCATACCCCCGGTGGCTGGAGTTCAGCCAAACTTGGTGCATCTATCCCGCCATTAAAGACCGAGAATGGATGGTTGCTTTTCTATCATGGGGTAAGGGGGTCAGTAGGTGGCAGGATATACCGGGTGGGAGCCGTTCTTCTGGATCTTGATAAACCATATGTAGTAACAGGAAGCTCTCCACATTTTATTATGGGTCCTGAAGAACTGTATGAAAGAATAGGAGATGTTCCTAATGTGATATTTCCATGTGGTCTTATCTTGGAAGATGATGATACGGTAAGAATGTATTATGGTGTGGCGGACACTGCCATTGCCATGGCCACTGCTAAAATAGATGATATTATTAAGCTTTGTCTGCATCAAAACAGAAAATAAGTGAAATATCCCGATTAAAAGCGGGGAATCCTTGCTTAAAACAATTTAACCGATCGGAACTCATCAGTATTAACTTTACCGTTTGCGTAGGCCTTATGCCATCCGTCCGGTACCGGCATCTTATCGTACAGGTAATCCCGCCATGACTCCAGAAGAAGCCTGCGACATCCCATAAAATCAGCCGCACATATAATCTTATTGCCTGTTGAAGACGCAAGATTGTCCAACCAGCGACACCCTTCCTCTGAGCGGAGGAGGTGATGGTCGATAATTAACGTTCCAACGCTTCCGGCGAGGCGGACCGCGTTGTAATGTGCTCTTTCCTTCTGTTCAGGTGTCAGATATGACAAATATAGTGGTGGGCCCGAGACGAGTACAATATCAGGTTTCCAATTCAATATATACGATATAGAATCATCATAGAGAAGCTGGATATCGGAGGCATGGACAAAAACCTCCTTGCCATCCTGAATACGTGTCATCATAACCATTCCAAGGCCGTTATCCATTTCACCATGCGGTTGGGGGTCTGAAAAAGTTATCAATTCGCTTTTATATCCCTCTGCAATGGGCAGTTTTTTGCCAAGAGCCATTGAAAGGTCATTGTAGCGCATCGATATTTTATCTATAATATCGCCAGGATCTTTACACCAGAAACGGATGTTCCGGCATGCTTCAATGACCATTCGTACATCGAGCTGATATGGATTAGGGTTTACCAGGGGTATATGGTCACCGTGATAATGGCTGATGACCACATCGGTGGCACTTTTCAGTGTTTCAATTATTTTTACGCGAATCCCTGCACCCACAGCGACCTGAAAAGGGTGCGGAAGTTTGCCGTGACGAATATAACCTAAAGCCACCCCTGGATCGATAACGATCCTGCGATTCTTTACCGTTACGACTGTACAAAGGCCCCGAACTCCGAGAGATTCTGTGCCGATTATTTCAATTTGCATGAGTGTGTTCCTGCCCAATAATCATTCCAAAACATAACCATCCTGTTATTTCAGATAGTTATCCCGGCCTTACAATGGAAAGTAACTTGTGCTTTCAGCAAATTTACCTTTAATCTCTTTATGGGTTAATTCCCCGAAGCTTGCTTCGTTCCTTGCTGTTTTAGATACCCAGCAGCTTGCTGCGGGGTAGTTCATTCCAATACTCCAGTACTCGAATGAATTCCAAATGAATGCTTCATTAATAACAGAATATGCAACATGAATCAAATTACCTTGGACACTAATGATAAATTATGTAAATAATAACAGCCAGGGTACCAAGAGAGGAGGTCTTATGAGCGTACTGATTGATTTTTCTATCTTTCCCATAGATAAAGGTGAAAGTGTAAGCTTATATGTGTCCAGAGTTGTAAAAATTATCAGAGACAGTGGACTATCATATAAGCTCGGTCCCATGAGCACCAGTATCGAGGGTGAGTGGAACGAGGTCATGGCTGTAGTGAGTCGTTGCTTCGAGGAACTCAAGAAAGATTGCGCCCGTGTATACATGACGGTTAAGGCCGATTACAAGAAGGGTGAATCGGGGCGTATCGAGAGTAAAGTAAAGTCCGTACAAGAAAAATTGACAGTTTTGTGAAAAGTCCGAATTTCTGTCGTTTTGTCATTCCTGATCCCCGATCGGAGCCGAGGACAAGCCTGATCGGGAATCCATAACTACTTGTAATTACTGGATTCCCGCTTTCGCGGGAATGACAGATTGGCAAGTTTTTGACTTCCAAGTAACTAGTTTGGCCGAATTTAATATAACTTGTTGATTTTTCTGGGCATTATCCAGATACACAGCATCGGCCTGTTCGGGGAACAGGCCCTACATATGTAGGGGCCGATGCCCCCATCGGCCTTAAACATGCTTTGTAAAAGTTACTTTCCATTATAATGCCGTA
>Ga0209121_10004192_pt1 | contig 13556 bp, 17 predicted proteins | sample Cruoilmetagenom3_FD_187292 | JGI IMG/M metagenome (GOLD analysis project Ga0209121, IMG submission 187292) | Oil polluted marine microbial communities from Coal Oil Point, Santa Barbara, California, USA - Sample 3 (SPAdes) (version 2) | ecosystem: Environmental > Aquatic > Marine > Oil seeps ... | reverse complement strand
AACTGTTTCCATCAAACTTACCGGTTTACGACTATCTAAACTATCCCCACTCCCAAATCACCATTAACAAAATTTAGAACAACGCGGCCGAAAGGTCCTTGCGGTACTGCCGTGCTTCCGGATGGGAGTCGCCAATTAATGCCAGCAAGCCCACAAAGACATCTTTGACCTGACCCTGCCGAAAGTGTTTGTCTTTCCTCAAAACATCCAAAAAGCCATCCATAGCAGCTAAAATATTTCCGAGCTTTGCTAAACGAATTCCGTTTCTAAAAGCTGCTTCCAGCGGTTCAAGATCCTCTACCATGTCAAAGTCCATCTCACTGAAAGCTTTGGCAACGGGGATTAATAATTGTGCCGTATTATAAGCGGAGCTGGCGGGAAAATTCTTAAGAAGGATTTGAGCCTCACGGCCTTCACCCTGGAACAGCAAAGACCGCACCAAGCCCAATAAAGCTTTAGGGTGGCTTGGGTGCATAGACAAAAACGCTCTGAAAGCTTCTTCAGCGCCCGCAAAATCACCAAGCGTTAAAAGGCTTTCTCCTTTTTCATAAATTAATTCTTCTGGTTCAGGGGCAAGCCGCTTGACAAAATCGCGTAAAATATCTTCTTCAAGAACACCTGAAAATTCAGAAACAACGTGACCATTTATAAAAGCTTTGACTGCAGGTATATTCTTGACTTTATATTGTTTTGCAAGCCTTGCATTCTCATCAACATTGACCTTTGCCAGGCGGAAACTGCCTTCACCTTTTCGAGCAAGTGATTCAAGCCTGGGGCCTAAAACGCGGCAAGGAACACACCATGTCGCCCAGAAATCTACCACGACAGGAACATGTGCGGAATATTGCAATACTTCATATTCAAAATCAGATTCGTCAACGTTCACAATAAAATCAGAAACCATGCCTGTACTCCTGTGTCTTAATTTTAATCGATTTTCTCAGACTGGCAGGCTTTATTTACCATCAGTATTATTAATCATTCCAGGTTGAACAATATCCAGTACATCACCATGGATAGAAACGATGATTTTAAAACCCATCATGCCCAGGTACATGCGTGTTTCCTCGGGAATCCCAATTTGGGCTAATTGATCAAACTGCGCATCCAGATTCTTGAGTTGATTCTGAATCGCTGCCATCGTAAAAATATCATCCTGGCCAAGCATTTTCGCCGCTTGTTCAGAAAGCAAATCTTCACGCCCCTCGATTTGTTCCTGCATCATTCGCCACACTTGTCTGTCAACTTCTTCTGCAGGGATATGCCGTTTAAAACCCTGATCATCAACAATATAAGCAGGCTCATCCCCAATCCAACCTGATTGGACCGGGTTATCATATTCGTCAAAGACTAAACCTGTAAAAATTGCTTTATTGGGCAAACAATCCTCCGAATTCATAATTTATCATCGATACATAGTATAGTCACCAGATATTAGATTCTGGTTAATCTTTTGGACTGTATTTCCTAAAATAAAGGGATTAATAGATGATCACGCGCGTACCGTGATTATCGCTGTAAATATATTCTTTGGGTGGAACAGCCGGCGTCGTCCACAAATACACCCATTTCGCGGCCTCAGGTGTCAGATTGATACACCCATGGCTGTGGGGAACACCAAAATCATTATGCCAATATGCACCATGAAATGCAACACCGTTTGACGTGAAATAGCTGACCCAGGGTACACCCGGCAAATCAAAACCTGTATAAGTCTCATCAGAGGGGTAAGCCATATGACGGCAGGGACGTTTACGAGTGGTGCGATAATATCCCGTTGGCGTTGAAAATCCACCCTCTCGCGTTCGAACACCACTTGAGATACGTGCTTTATAAACCACATTGTCATCTTCGTAGGCTTTCATCGTTTGTGCGCCCAAATCCACCTCAATACGCTTTTCTTCCCGGGGGACCTTAGGAGAAATCGGAAATAATTCTGAAGCCGGGACCAATCGGAGGCTGACTGCTGGCACATAAAAATGATTGTAATGGCGATCATCCAGCAATTTATACCAAACAATTCCAAGCCCATCTTCTTCCCGACCTACGACCCAGTATGTTGAGGCATAATACAATCGGTAGATAAGCGGACTGTTTTTATCCATTTGCCGAAAAGCATCAACAAAGGGCACAGTAATCTCTCCCAGGCAGCCATTCTCTGGTATCCTCGTATTTGTTTTGTTCTCGTGGTTGTGAACGGGCTGGATATATCGTGAATGGACAAAGCCCTTCCCGCTAATTTGATACCAGACCCGGTTTGGCGAGGATTCATTTTCGTTTATCCTTCTACCCGTGATCCTCAAAAGATCATCCATTGATAATTTCACAAGAGCCTTCGATTCTGCATCCGGCTGCTTAAAGAGCATTTGCCCGGTACGAGTGACCCTGCCCAATAAGTGATCACCAGAATCTTTATAAAATTTTGCAGAGGGATTTCCAACAAGACTCTTTGGAAGCATCAATCCAGCCATACCCATAACACAAGACTGCAAAAAGTTTCGCCTTGATCGTTGGGATTGAAGGTATTCTAATAGATTTAATTTATTTGTGGACATTGACCAAAATCCCGACATGGGACCAATCAAATAACCAGCCGGCCTCTTCGGTGATCATGTTGACACAACCGGCGCTCATAGGCGTGCCAAAATTATTATGCCAATAAGTGCCGTGGATGCCATAGCCATGATAAAAATACATGGTATAGGGGACATCGTGCAAAAAATACCCGGGTCCGGACATGTTGTCATATCTCAGTTTGATCCAAACCGCAAACTGCCCCACCGGCGTCGGCGTTCGCCAGATGCCTGTTGAAACAACAAAAGTACGAACCAATTCTTTACCTTGGTATGCAAACAATCGCTGTTCTGAAAGATCGATATCTATCCAACGCTCGTTAAATCCAACCTTTTCTGGCAATACAGGCCTTTCAACCTGTGTTGGACGGGGTGTATTGGTCGGGATTAATGTTGCAGTAAATGTAGGTGTTGGTGTTGGAGTGCTCGTGGGGGTTGGAGTAAGCGTTGGAGTCTGTGTAGGTGTGGATGTCGGCGTCGGCGTATTCGTTGCTGTTGGTGTAAGGCTTGGTTTTGGCAGGTTATCCTGGCTGACAGGCCTGGCTTTTTCTACCGCCTGGACAAAACCCGTTGGCACAAGATCAAAGCAGAAAAACACCAGGCTCATTGCCAACAAAATGATAAATGTCCACATCCAAACCGGACGGTGTGTTGTAGTTGCAATAGGAGGAGATATTTTTAAGGAATCATGTGGAATAAATGGAAAAAGCTCACGTGTATCCTCCAGGCTTTTTCCCCAATGACCCAAACCTGAACGCTCCCTCGCCCATGTAAGCGCTTTGTTTACTATCGGATCATCTGGTGCAATATAATAAGCTCTTTCAATGTAAGCCAGGCTTGATTTTGGACTGGAGAGCCCACCAAGAAAGAGCCAGGCTTCCACTTCATCCGGGTTTTTTGCAACGATTTCATGTGCAATCTCTCTCGCCAATGATCGCTTGCCGCGGCGAAGTGCTGCCCTGGCATTTGCTAACAATTGGTGAGTAGATTCTGTCATTATATTTACGGATTCTGATTGGATTGAATCGATTCGTTATTGATGTAACATAAAATACCTGCGACGATTCCTTCCGCAACAACATCGGTCTTTTCGGTAAGGAAGCGGTAATCCATGTTCATGAACCCGGCTTCAATAATCGCGGCACTGGTTTCTGGCGCAATCTCATAAAAAGCATGGTAATAAGTCATATCATCTGTCACGGATCCCGCATGGTAGGGCAAACCCGTGACTTTGGCATAACGGTCAGAGATGCAGGCAACCAATCGTTGGCTTCCGGTAACATCCTGCGTTGAAAGCACTGATGCAACTTTGAACCCGGTTGCCTGGTCGTTGATATATTCACAGGAATCAAGGTGAATGGACAGGACAAGGGCTCCCTTGTATCCCGTTAACCTTGAATCAAATTCTTCAAGCAAATCCACTTCATAACCGAGATCCACAAGCTGCTTTTGGACCATTGTAGCAATCTCTAAATTCAATTCAGCTTCCGTCATGCCATTCGAACAGACAGCACCAGGATCAGATCCATAATGGCCTGCCACAATGCCAATCCGATTCGACCGCGCTTGTTCATCAGGATCAAGAACAGGCTCAATCTCATCACCTTCCTGGGCTGATTCAAGAGCCAATGCCATCTTTGCTTCTAAACCGCTTTCAACCAGACTGCCAGGTGTCCACAATGTGAATAAAGAAGCCACGATAAAAGCAGCGCCTAGAACTGTCTGCAATCCGCGCCAAAAAGTGAAGGCAGCTGCCTTTGGGGTTTTTTCCACGCTTGCACTGGTATCCTGAACTTCAGGAGAATTTTCCTCAGTTTGAGTTTGTGTATTTTCTTCCGATTGATCATTCTTATTCATTGATTTAAATAATACCTTAATTCTCCAATTATTGACAATTTAATCCACTTCAAAAAGCCCTCATTTCAAAGGAGTTTTTTGGGAGACTCACAATTTAAATAATGTTTATTCTATTATAAAGGCATTACACCCGATTACAACAACTTGACGATGCATATTGTACAAAGTATAACAACTTATAATTAAGGGAAAGATAAAACAAATGCCAAAAAAAGTAAACCCAGAAGAATTAAAAAAAGCCATGCGCGCCTGGATCACCGGTGTGGCAATTGTTACTGGATATCACAACGGCGATGTTCACGGCATGACAGCAAATAGCTTTAATTCCATTGCATTATCCCCCCCAACAGTGATGGTTGCACTCCGGCATCATACTCGAACGCAACAACTTGTCAATAATGGGGGTGTGTATGGGGTCAGCATCTTGAATACAGAACAAACAAACCTCGCAAAGCGATTTGCAGGACAAACGGACACTGACCAACCCAGGTTTGAGGGAATTGATACCTTCACAATGGTTACTCATGCACCTTTAATTCGCCAGGCGATGGCGTTTTTTGATTGTAAGGTTGTCAATTCCTTTGATGTGGGCGGGACGACCGTTTTTCTAGGTGAAGTTCTGGCTGCACAGAACAACGACAATGGGCAAGAACCCCTGTTATACATCAATAGAGAATGGCGGAGGTTGGCGAATTAATGACAGGTGAACTTAACCAGGTTGAACAGAAAATTCTCTTAAAAATCGCTCGCGAAGCGCTTGAAAAATCCACGCAAGCCAAAATTTTACCAGAGATTAAATTAGAAAATCTCCCCCCTTCACTTCAAGTAAATGGCGCATCCTTTGTGACACTCACAAAAAATAATAACTTGCGAGGTTGCATTGGTACCCTGGAAGCTTACCAGCCATTGGCAATGGATGTCCAGGAGCATACTGTTGCTGCTGCGCTTCAAGACCCTCGCTTCCCAGGGGTTAGGTCTGAAGAAGTAAACCAAATCAAAATTGAAATTTCAGTGCTGACACCTAAAACAACCTTATATTACAATACACCGGAAGAACTCCCTCAAAAAATCCAAGCAAAAATCGATGGGGTCGTTTTGCAAGACGGTTTTCGGAAAGCAACCTTCCTCCCTCAAGTATGGGATCAATTAGAAGATACTGAAGCCTTTCTTTCTCATCTGTGTGCGAAGATGGGGGCGCCGTCTAACTTATGGCGAAAAAAGATTCTAAACGTTTCGACCTATCAAGTGCAAAAATTTTATGAATAATAAATATGGATTTAAGTTAATAAGGGTTTCCGATTGGAAACCCTTTTATTATTTATAATCTTCAATTTATTTTTAAATTGCTTCAACTTCACCTATAACCGGCGCTGCTGATTGGTTATAAGCCTGACCTATCAGGTGGGAATAAACCGCCGTGCCGTAAACAAATGTTAACAAAGCTCCAATACCACAAGCGATAGCGCCTAAGGGGGCTATGAAACCCATTGCAACGATTTGCCCCAGAATGACAAGAAGCCAGGATACAAAGGATTTCTTAAGCATCCCAATTATTTCTTTGAATTTGAATGCCGCGCTAAACTGACCTTTTGCCACATAATTCGCCACTGCAGGAGCAGCTAAAATCGTAGATAAAATTCCCAGCAGCAGTCCAATTAAACCAATGCAGCTGCCAAGGATGATCAACACCCAATTCCCCACATCGCCTTGTTCTGACGAAAAACCAAACATTGCGCCGCTGATACCAACGATGATTGCTACGGGGAGACTGTAGATTAAAACAATTAGAGAAGCCATAAATCCACTCCCAAGGTCTTGTCCGAATTCTAATTCAGGAAGTGCATTTCTTTCCTTGCCATCGATAACATTTTTCGTCGCTTTTAGTCCCCAGCCAACCACAATAAACTGGCCTAAAACGGGGATTAATGCACAAAGGGCAGGAATGGCGATTTTTTTAAACCAATCCTTGTCTTCAAAAACATAGCTAAACGATAATCCAAAGTTCATAATTTTCTCCTATTCTAATTAGATCAAAGATATTCTAAAATATAAACATAAAACAATTCAAACAGATTTCATACAATAATATTTTGACCCTTTACGCCAACAATCAACTTGAATCCATTAATTATTGTAATTCATAATTGTGTAAATTTATCAACCTTTAGCACAAAAATTGTTGCTCGTTTCTCACCTGGTTTGTCAGGCTTCTTACTATTATTTCGGATGACTTCCAATGCTGTTTCCACCTGCTGATCTTCGACCCCAATCAACAAAGTGCTTCGCCCGCTCCTCAGAAAACCCCCTGTTGAAGCAATAAAAGTAACCCTAAAATTCTTTTTTGTTAAAGCTCGAGATACAACATCGTTATCCTCATCTTTAATAATTGCAATTATCAGTTTCATCACTAAAACTCCTCGTAATGATCCACTTCTAGAGTAAAGACGTTAGCGCCCCCAATGGTTACAGGTGTGGGTGCTGGCATAGGCAAAGGTGAGTTTTCCATCGGAACAGCGATAAATGCCACACGTTGGCTGCAAGTCTTATCCAGAATTTCAATCGCCCGATCATGATTTTCGGGATTGACGCCAATCATCAATGTCGCACTTTTTCTTCCAAGAAATCCACCAACACTTGGCAGCCGTGTGACCCTGAAATCCGCATCACCAAGCGCCTCAATTGCCAATTCCGCATCTTGCCCCTGGACAACAGCAATTAATAACTCGCTTTTTTCAGAATCAGTTTGTATTGTTTCTGACATACATACTTCCTTTAATAACAACCCGTCCAAGCTAGCTTCAGGAATAAGATAAGTATACCTTAATCTATTCATCCACTATTGAATTATTTTGACCCTCATTGCCAACAGCCTTAAGGACATTGAAATGATGATTGTGCTGGTCAATCCAACCAATCCACAACCCTTTCTTCAATAGTATCCAAATTCACCAGGTCCTCCGGTAAAATTTTCCCGCACACCGAAATCCCAGCGTGCAGAACCGTTTGCGAATCACCTGACACCAGGGGATGCCACCAGGCTAATCCGCGACCTTCTGCCAATCTGCGATAAGCACAAGATTCAGGCAGCCATCTAATATGTTTCAGTGTTTCCGGGGTTAGTAAAAGACAATCACTGACCATTTCTGATCGATGTTGATAATCAGTGCATCGACATGTGTTGATATCTAAAAGCCGACAGGCAATATCGGTCTTAAAAACTTCACCGCTCTCAATATCTTCAATTTTATGCAAGCAACACCTGGCACAGCCGTCACATAAGGATTCCCATTCTTCAGGTGTCATTTGTTCGAGTGATTTTAATTTCCAAAAAGGTTTTTCTTGTTTCACCTTCAACCTCACGATTGACCAAGTCAAATGTTCCTGTTTCATAAACAAGACCTGGGTGGTTCTGTAAATGTTTATGAGATAGGTCATTAGGATTGTACAACTGACAAGTCTTTTTGTCTAATGCCAGAGCTTCTAATTTTAATAAAAGGTGTGGACAAACTTATAATTGCTTAAATCCTCACAGATATCAATTAAATGAAATATTTTCACCCATTAATTAATACAAAGGCACCTGCCAGGGACCCGTTTTATAAGCTATCCCTCTTTACCTTTATAATTGTAAATAGCCGGTATTCACGTTATACTAATTAAAAGTCTAATGTATTATTCGAAATTTAACAGGGTCTCAGGAGATAACCATGACAGAAATACAAAGTTTGTCAGTCAATATTAATGAAGGAACCGCAGAAGAATTAATTGCTGTTCGAGGAATAGGACAAAGCCTTGCCCAAAGGATCATTGATCAGCGTCCATTTTCCGAATTACATGACCTTGTAAAAGTTCCCGGGATCAACGAGGTCAAACTGGCTTCCTTATTGCCCTATCTAACGATTGAGAAACCCAGCACTAGTGCGACAAAAACAAAAACACCAACAGCAAAAAGTAAAATAAAACCCGCTGAAACCGTTTCTAATATGGGTGATACAGAAGCTTTCCTTTTCCTGGAAGATCGAAAAGATCGGGAAGATGCCTTCCTGATTATATTTGGCGGCTTTATTCTCGGTCTGATTATTCTACTGCTGCGTCGGAACAATCGTTAGGCATTTTCTGGTGTCGATTGCCACAACCTGCTATCTATCATCTTAATCTGATGACTGCCCATTATTTTTACTCTTGGCTTATTCGTTGATGGGTATCAAGAAGTGCTGAATTAACCTTAAACAGGGTCAAATGAGGAAATTCTCATTATTCATATTTTTGATTAGTTTCATAGGCATGGCTGCCTGTCAGCCCATACAAGCAGAATCCGCGGCCATTCCAACAAAACCCACTTCCATTCAGCACTCAAAAACACCTGTTAGCATCAGTCCCACTTACACAAGCGTTCAATCGACCCCGCGATTGGTCAATACCCCAATGCCAGGAGTAACCTCCAGTAAGAGAGTAACCCTCATGGCGGTGGGTGACATCATGCTGGGCAGAACCATTGGTGACCTGATTTTAGAAGAAGGTTATCACGCACCTTTTGCTTTTACTGCCGAAACACTTTCAATTGCAGATATTACCATTGGCAACCTGGAATGCCCCATTTCAAACCAGGGTAAAACTGCACAAAAAAATTACGTTTTTCGAGCACCGTTGGAAGCGGCCAAGTCCTTATCCTTTGCGGGTTTTGACATTCTAAGCCTTGGAAATAACCATATCCTGGACTATGGTCCAGATGCTCTGGCAGACACATTGTCAGCGTTAAAAACAGAAAATATTGTCCCTGTTGGCGCTGGTTTAAATGAAAACCAGGCATATGCACCTCAATATTTGGATATCAATGGTTTGAGATTGGCTTTCCTTTCCTTTGTTGATATTCCCACAACCGATTTTGATTATCTCGGGTGGGAAGCAGGCACAGACCACCCGGGTGTCGCATGGGCACACGAGGATCGAGTGCAAGAAGGGGTTCAATTGGCCAAGAAAGAAGCTGATATCGTCATCGTCATGCTTCACAATGGTTATGAATTTTGGCAAAAAGTGTCTGAACAGCAGCAGGATATTGCCAAATTGGCCATTGACAGCGGGGCATCACTGGTCATCGGCAGTCACCCACATGTACTCCAAAGAATTGAACCCTATCATGAAGGGCTAATTGTCTACAGCATGGGGAATTTCGTTTTTGATAATTTTCTTTTTCCCCCAAATTATTCCGCTATTCTAAGCATAGAACTGTCACCCTTGGGGATTGAATCTTACGAACTGATCCAGGTCGTCGTTCAATTGAACGGCGTCCCACAAATTATGGACTACACGATAGAAGAATAAGACTAATATAAATCGGGATTCTTAAAGGGGATCAACGCCAGGATCACGGCTTGCTCGTAAAGTGTGGTACGTGTGACCACATCACCGGTCAACAATCCAACTGCACCTGAATTTTGTTTTGTATTTTCCTCCCCAAAAACCTGGTCGTCCGCCAGCCCCAACTCCATACCGGACATCACCAAATCCTGAACCTGCTTTGGCAGCCTGAAAAGCGCTGTGCGTGCCAACCCTTGTCTATCCTTACCAAGAACAACAATCCAGGCAAAAGCGACCATGTCATTACCGAGATAGTCACATCCCCCTTCAACCCCGACCCAAAAATCTCCCTGTGGGATACCTTCACGAGCCTTCACTGCCCTGTTTGAAGCACCAATGCGAGCTTCCTCATCCGTCATTGGTTGATCCGAAACATCGGATTCAACAGAAATTTTGACAATCTCAAAACAATCACCAGGAAATAATCTCTCAAACCCATTTTTTACTGCTTTAGCTTTAACCGGGTTCAGTGAAGAAACAACGACCTTTTTCATTGATTAACAACCTTTATAGTTTTGGAAGTTCAATGGATTGTTGATATTGATATTTTCCTTTTTTATCGGCATAAGATGTTTCACAGGGATCATCCGATTCGAAAAACAACACCCGGGCAATCCCTTCAGAAGAATAAATCTTTGCTGGTAGAGGTGTTGTGTTAGATATCTCCAGGGTTACAAAACCTTCCCATTCGGGTTCGAATGGGGTCACATTAACAATGATCCCACATCGAGCATAGGTGCTTTTTCCGACGCAGATGGTCATGATGTTACGTGGAATCCTAAAATATTCAACCGTTTTTGCTAAGGCAAACGAATTAGGCGGTATGATGCATACCTCACCTTTAAAATCGACCATGGAATTGGGATCAAAATTCTTAGGATCAACAACAGCAGAAAAAACATTCGTAAAAATCTTATATTCATCAGCTACACGAATATCATAACCGTATGATGATGTGCCAAAAGAAATCATACCCTCCCGAACCTGGCCTTCCTCAAAGGGTTCGATCATCTTGTTTTCGTGAGCCATTCGTCTTATCCAGTGATCAGCTTTAATTGTCAATTCTAATTTTCTCCTTGATCAAAAATCACTATGAAGCTTGAATATATATTTAGTTTACACACAGATTAATAAAACCAAGCATGCCGGGATCCAGCGTAAAAAATACTTCATAAAGTTTCCCTGCAACGAAAGACAAACGATAATCCCCGGGAGGAAGATCTGGCAGGGTAAAATTCTCCCCCAGGGCAGGGTGCGGGTTTGTACCCTCCTGGGCATAAGTCATGAAGTAATAAGTCTTTTCAACCTGGCCATTTTCGTTGAGTTTTTGGAGCGTCACTGCAGCTTCCCACACCGGGTTACCATACCGGTCAACGATAATCCCGGCAAGGGATCCCGTTTCCCCTGTACTTTGATTTGTTAAGGGTGAAAACCACAATACGGGGTTCGTGGAATGAGCATAATCATTAAGCCCATAGCGAACTTCGAAATGTAAATGGGAACCTCCTGCAACCCCACTGGCACCGACCCTTCCCAGGATATCTCCAATCCCAATATGCTCACCCTGAGATACTTCAATTGACGAAAGATGACCGTATAGGGCGTATAAATCTTCACCATTAAAAAGACCTGGATGTCGAATAATCACCACATTTCCATAAAAATTATTATAAGGGCCAATAAATCCCTCATCATCCGTTCCTGCATAAATCACTTCCCCCTGTGCTGAGGCGTGAATAAGGGTCCCGTGAGGGTTAGGGAATTCCACCCCATGGTGTATGGCAAGGCTTCCATCACCGGTACTGGCATAGGGATAGGTCAGATCTATCCGCTCGCGGTCAGGGTAGGTAAATGGCCTTGCTAACCACCCGGTCCAATCAGTTTGACAAAAATTCTCGCCACATGAAAGGGCTTCAACGATTTTTTCAATTTCAGTGATTTCACAAGGCGTGGAGGTAGCTACTTGATTAATTGAATCTCCTGGAAGTGCAGCAGTACTTGAGATTAATTCCTGGTCATCCTCTAAAGAGGTTTCTTGCTCAGGCAAGCCATAAGAACGAGCTGTAACAACACAGCCTGATAGCGGAACCATCAGAATAAAAATCAAAATTAGGGTAGCAGAAAAAAAGCGCATATCAAATTAGGAGAGGTTTAATCCACCCCGCTCATTAAGAACCTGCCGCAATGACTCATCTACCTTTTCAACACCCTTTTCAATGCTCCTTAACTCATTCAACATCCTTGCAGGATCAGGTTCTTTCTCCAAGCCCAGTAAATTTATTCGCACGTTCAAACCTGCTCCCCTGTATGCTGCTTTGGCTAGGGCTGCGGCTGTTCCGGCATCTGAAATCGCATTCACATTCCCCTTTTCTGCTACCTTTAATGCCAGGGTCATAATCTTCAATGAACCCCTTACCACCTGTAATGGCACATCTGCCGCGTTGATGCTTGCAGCTTGAATCGCGTTAATTCGCTCTGACTTTTCTTGGTCCGTATCTCTCGGCAAACGCCTGGCTTTCATGTAGGTTTCAAAGGCCTCTGAATCCTTGATCACTGCTTCCTTCATGCATTTTTGCAATTCAGACGCTTGCTCAATCAGCGCCCACATTTCCTCTTTAACATCAGCATATTTTTTCTTACCAACGGTCACACGACCTACCATTGCAACCAGGGAAGCAGCCATAGCTGCACTATATGCTGATGCCGAACCGCCGCCTGGCGTTGGCTCTCCAGAGGCTAAAGCTTCCAGGAAACTGGTATTTACAGATTCAGCCGCATCATCCCCTTTTTCACTGCCGGTGTTAAAAAGACGCGTTTCCAGGATTTGATCTGGTTCAAATTGATCCAACTGCATATACCAAACAGCGGCGTCCACCAGTGCTCGATTAGGGACCAATCCTACAAGTTCAGAATGGTGTATCTGAACGCCATAACGCTGGGCTTCGCGACGGATCATCTCAACCACACGCGCCATCGGCGTTTTTCGGTAATCTGTCAGGTTCATGGATACCTGGGCGCGCCCTTCAACCATCACACCCATGGATTTGATAAACCGCAAACCGCCAGAAGAAAAGCGTATCGCCCTCGCAATCTTGTTGGCTATGGCGACATCATCTGTAGTCAAATATACATTGAAGGCAATCAAGGGTTGTCGGGCGCCAATGACCGTTGCCCCTGCACCTGTTATTGTTGCAGGACCAAAATCAGGATCACGTACCGGGTTGATACCCAATTCCTGCTTTAAGGCTTCGTATTGCCCCCGACGAATATTCTCTAAATTGGTCCTCTCAGGACGTGTTGCCGCTTCTTCGTAGAGATATACCGGAATTTTAAGCGTTTCTCCCACGCGTTTTCCCAACCTGCGTGCCATTTCCACACACTCGACCATGCTGACACCGGATATCGGTACAAAAGGCACCACATCCGTTGCACCGATTCTTGGGTGCTCACCCTGGTGTTTATCAAGATCAATCAGCTGTGACGCTTTTTTTATTGCTTGAAAAGCTGCTTCTTCAACAGCATCAGGCTGACCTAATAAAGTCACAACGGTTCTGTTGTGGTCCATATCTGAATGTCTGTCCAAAATACTAACACCCTTAACAGTGGTAATCGTCTGGATAATCGATTCAACAACTTCAGGTCGACGGGCTTCTGAAAAATTAGGGATGCACTCTACAATCTGATTGGGCATTTTCACTCCTGGTAACTCGTGTTTCTCCAATTATACCAAGATCCGACAGGTTGCCGTTTAAGCTTTTAAGGGTCCCT
>Ga0209121_10004190_pt1 | contig 13563 bp, 13 predicted proteins | sample Cruoilmetagenom3_FD_187292 | JGI IMG/M metagenome (GOLD analysis project Ga0209121, IMG submission 187292) | Oil polluted marine microbial communities from Coal Oil Point, Santa Barbara, California, USA - Sample 3 (SPAdes) (version 2) | ecosystem: Environmental > Aquatic > Marine > Oil seeps ... | reverse complement strand
TCCCAGGGCTCGCTGCTCTTGTTCCGAGCTTGCTCGAGACTACCCTCGTGATGGGTAGGTGACAAGGCAATGTGTCACTAATCACATGAACGAGTACAGCGTGTTGTCCTCAAGTAGCCAATCAAGCTATAATGAGCGAGCGCAATATCGGTTGGATGCAAATCCCCTAGTGGATAAGGATAAGCTAATTAGTAGAGGTGAGAAATGATTACACAGTATATTGAGGCCGCTCTGAGTAGGGCAAGGTATGAAATCATTGAGGATGAAGAGCCATACTATGGTGAGGTTCCAGACCTTGAAGGCGTATGGGCTACAGGTAAAACACTTGAGGAATGCCGTCGTAATTTAGCCGAGGTCATTGATGGCTGGCTTGTGGTAAGGCTTAGAAGGGGATTAAGCATTCCTTCTATAGGTGAACACAGAATAGAGGAACTCAAAACTTTAAAAGTCGGTGGCTGAGCTTTTGCTGTAGAGAGATCGGAGTTGCTCTTTTGGCTCGGATTTTGAAGAGGGCGGGAGTTACCAGGGAGGAGTGGCTTGGGCAATAACCCTCTTTTGGCCGGGGCGAGAGGATTTGAACCTCTAAGTTGAGTGTCCCGAACGCTGCACGCTTCCTCTAAAGCTACGCTAATACACTCGTGGATAGGAATGTCTCTCGTTCCCAAGCTATTCCAGGAGTAATACCGCAGTTCTATCGTCTTGCTAATTTCCGGGGTGAGCTATGGGAAGCAGGCCATGAAGCGTCGCGCTACGATTGACGGAGATTCGTTGAGATTGCTTCGTCGAGTTCCCTCACTTCGTTCGGGACAAGCCTCGCAATGACATAATAGGAAGCTATTAGCTGTTAGATATCAGCGATATTTTGGCCTCATGCCCATATAAACGTGCGACCCTTCTAAGAGTGGTACTACAGCATTTGTATGTTTCCATTGCCAATATGTTATGCTAGGCTATCGAGAAGAGGAGGTGAACAATGGGTTTGGGGTAGCGCTAGCAGGATTCTTCGGAAGTGAATATAGTGAAAAGATTTTTCCTGGAGCAGTTCCGGGTACTAAAAAGGAATCGAAAAACAACACTCATACTGGCAGCGATATTCTGCGCGCTGGTGCTAGCTGCTATTCTCGTTGGAGTTAGCGATAATATTCCGGGCATAGTTTTATGCTACCTGGCAGCCAGCATTCCAGTCATTGCATTAACGCACATCTGGCGAGAGTTGAAGAAGTTTCTAATCCTGCTGGGAGCATCAATTGGAGGATTTTTTGTCTTTGTTCTCCTGCACAACGGCTTTTACGCTTTAGGCATAGTGGCCAATCACATCACAGTGGTAAGGCATTTAGCGGAGGCCTTTAGTGTGGCATCCTTTTGCATTGCCGTTTTCCTTTGTCCGCCTGCTTTTCTGGTGGGAGCAGTGGGCAGTATAGTGCTGACCATTAAGAGGCAAAGGAAACAGGCAGTTGGTTAATCCAGGCGATTGTGGACCAATAACGGCGTTGCTACAATACCTACTAAAGACTAAAGAAGGATACTGATGGAATTTGTGGATTTGGAGAAGCTGACCAAAGGCCGGCGTTCTATCCGCCGCTGGCAGGACAAAGGAGTCCCCGAGGAGTTGTTGATACAGGCTGTCAAGCTGGCTACATGGGCGCCCAGCGGGGGCAATCAGCAAAACTGGCACTTTTATATTATTCTTAATCATGACACTATCACCGCCATCGCCGATGCGGTTCAGGCCAGGGCTGAGCGAATAGCCTCCTGGCCAGAAGCGAACAAGTTCGGGGATGTTGCTGCTAGAATGCGGGAGACGGTGAGTTTCTTCCGGTATGCCCCGGCAGCTATAGCAGTGGCCGCGGGGCGGTATCAGTCAGAGGTGGACCAGATTCTAGCTGCCCGGGGGGAAATTGACCCCGAGGCAGCCCGGATACGTGGGTGGCGTGGCATATCTAACAGCCGCATTCAGTCTGTAGCTGCAGCTATTGCTTATTTGCTCTTGATTTTACACCAGATGGGCTTGGGGGCAGTGTGGATGACCGGCCCCATGCAGGCTAAGGGAGAAATAGAAAAGATTCTGCGGGTGCCTCCTGAGATGGATATCGTCGCATTCATACCTGTTGGCTATCCGGGCGAAAGTCCAGCTCCCAAGGAGCGGCGGCCATTCGAAGAGGTCTGTGAAGTTGTCAGGTAGCGACTGGAGGACTAAGTCCTAAGCTATTCCAAGGGCAATGCCCAGTTGTTTGTCAATTTCCTTGAGGTCATCTGGTGATATTCTGCCCAGTTTGCGGACAACCATATTCTGTTTTATCGTCCTGATAATTCCCGTAGCTACGGAGGGGTATAATAGCCCAGCTTCCTGCCAGGCGTTCAACAGATAGTCGCTTATCAATATTCGGTCTATCCTGCTGGTGATAGCGCTGATGATAGTCTCCTGTCGCTGTTGGTGATAGATATCCGAACTGATGATAACGGCAGGACGTTGCTTAGCTCCAGTTTTATCAGCAAACACAAAACTGACTAGCACCACATCGCCGCGACTATAGTTGGTCATAGGCGGCATCCCTTTCGTTATCCCAGAGTTCTGCCAGAACAGGGTCAGCCGAAGCTGACAGGGCCAGGATAGAATCCATGCCCCTGGTAGCCCCTGGTCCCCGAGGTACCTTATCCAGGTCCTCCTTGCGAAATCGGCGGTGGCGCTCTTGGCCAATACGGAAAGCAGGCAATCTGCCTTCCTGAGTCAATTTATAAATAGTTCTCTTGGAGACAGACAAATATTCTGCAGCTTCTTCTACTGTGAACCATTCCTTTGCAATCACCATGGGGTAAACCTCCTGCAGGACGTAATATCTTCTCTGGTTGGACTATTCTAGCGTATAGAAGCAAATAGGTGCAATATTGTACAAGTTGGCGTTCTGTTTGCTTTCTGGATAAGGTTACATAGATGCTTCTAGTAGAGGGTAGCAACTATTAATGTTAAATAAGGTAATCGGGGCGAGAGGACTTGAACCTCTGACCTCGGTATCCCCAGACGCCGTGTTCTGTTAGGCTGCACGACAAGCGGAAGGCTTAATTATTTCATCCAACTCGTCCGCACTCATACTCCCCCGGCAGAAACTCATAAGTGGTGCTATCTTGGATTTTTATTTTCTCGCCCACTACTTCTATCGTGGAGCGTCCTATGATGACATCATTATATAGAGCATCAAACCATTCCCAACCCTTAGGCCAGTGGCCTTCCTCTTTAGGACCTGATTTTCCATCAATAATGCTATCACCATTCCCATCAACAAACCGTATCGAATTCACCACTTCGCTATCCCGGTAGTACTCGATTTTTGCTAGAAGGCCACTTCCGTCTACGGGTTCAACGGCAATTTTGATAGTTTGGGTATATGTATGTTCCTTACACCCCGGTAATAGCACCACTATGGTAGCTAATATCAAAGCCACTAATACCAACGCACGTCGTTTCCCCCTCCATATCTTACTCTTTGTCATACCACGTTTTCCTATCACTTGGAAATCCTCCTGAAATCCTCTTTCCGCAGTGGCGCATTGCTGGTTGTTGTAATCGCTGCAGCTAATGCTGGCATACTGCATCTTACGGACGCTGATTGAGAGCAGTCATTATTCTACCATGAAGCTTGCGCTTATTGGAAGGAGGATATATCAAATTTGTAGAGGGATGAGGTGGCGTCTAGGAGATATATCCGTCCCGGATAAGGAGTTCAGCTACAAGGACTGCGCCTTTAGCAGCTCCCATCTTGGTATTGTGGGACACCAGAAGATACTTGATGCCGTTTTCCAGGACGGTGTCCTTTCTGATTCTGCCGACCACGGTGGCCATGCCATCCTCGGCATCGCGGTCAAGCCGCGGCTGGGGTCTGAAGGGGTCATCGAGCACGATTATCATGTGCTTCGGGGCTGAAGGCAGGTCAGCTTCAGCGGCTGAGCCGACGAATTCCCTCATCGCTTTGGCGACATCGCTTACCTGGCAAGCTTTCTGGGTGGAGGCGAAGACTGATTCCGTGTGTCCTTCCCGCACGTTAACACGGGTACAGGTGCAGCTTAGGTCAAATCCCGCCGGCCTGATTGAATTGCCTTCAAAGTTGCCCAGGAGTTTCTGCGTTTCGCGCTGCACCTTTTCTTCTTCTCCTGGAATGAAGGGGATGACATTGTCCAGAATATCTAGGCCTAACACTCCAGGGCTTCGACCGGCGCCTGATATAGCTTGCATGGAAGTCATTATGACAGCGTTTAAGCCAAAGGTTTCGTAGATTGGTTTTAATGATATTGCCAATCCGGCGGTGGTGCAGTTGGGAATGGGTGTAATGAAGCCCTTCCAGCCTCGCGATTTTCTCTGCACATGGAGCAGTTTGGCCTGCGTGGAGTTGATGCCCGGGATTAGAATGGGCACGTCGTCATCGTAGCGGAAGGCTGAAGCGGTGCTTATAACCGGTTTGTCAACGGCAAACTTTGGTTCGAGGACCTTTGCCGGGGCGGACTCTATAGCGGAGAAAACGATGTCTATGGCGGAGATATCCATTTCGATGGCATTCTGGACTGGCATTGCCATAACCTCTTCTACCGGCGGCTCCTGGCAGAACCAGCGCAGGGCTCCGGATTGAGCGTCAGTTATGGCCTCTTTATAGTTGCGACCTGCTGACCTCTCGGAGGCAGCTAGGGCGGCAATTTCAATCCAGGGGTGGTTTTTCAGGGCAACGAGAAATTGCTGACCGACGATGCCTGTGGCTCCCACTATTGCTGCTTTTACCATAGTTTCTCTCCCTTCAGTCTTTAATTTATAGTCTTTCGCGCAATTTCATATAAACTTCCTCTCCCTTCAAGGGAGAGGATTATTTTGCACATTGTTTACTCGCCAGATACTCAAACTAATCGGGGCGAGAGGATTTGAACCTCCTCCAGCCAGAGTCCTCTAAGAATTCTATTATCGGGGCGAGAGGATTTGAACCTCCGACCTCAGCGTCCCGAACGCTGCGCGCTACCACACTGCGCTACGCCCCGTTTGTTTATGCTATTATAGAGTGCTTTAATTATTCCGACAACATTTGACTAGATGAAGTATTGCGTTCTGATAATAGATGGCGCCGCGGGTTGGCCATTGCTTGAGCATGGCAGAAGAACCTGCCTCGAACTGGCTCATACTCCAAACCTGGATGCTATGGCAAGGGAAGGCATTGTCGGGCTTGTTCGTACCATCCCAGAAGGCATGGAGCCCAGCAGCGCCTGCGCTTGTATGTCAGTGCTGGGCTATGACCCCAGGGTCTATTATCGGGGCAGAAGCGCCATCGAAGCCAAGAGCATGGGTATTCCCATTGGCGAGGGTGAGGTTGTTTTTCGCTGTAACTTGGTGGCTGTTCGAGATGGAAAGATGTGGAGCTATAGCTCAGGCTTCATCAGGAGTGAGGAGGCTAAGGTTCTCATCGCCGCTTTAAATGAGAAACTTGGTAGTGATGAGGTTCAGTTTTATCCCGGCGTCAGCTATAGACATATATGCAAGATAAAAGGGTATGGGGATACGCTTCTGGCTGCTTGCACGCCTCCACATGATATTCCCGGCAAACCTATTGGCGATTTTCTTCCCCGTGGCCCGGGAAGCGAGCTATTGCGAGAGCTCATGATGAAGTCCGAAGTTGTACTTCGGGAGCATCCTGTGAATGTAGAGCGGAGGGCACGTGGTGATATTCCAGCAACAATGATCTGGCTTTTCTGGGTTAGTGGGCAAATACCTGATATGCCCGCTTTCAAGCAGGTTTATGGCCTCAATGCTGCCATGACATCGGGAGTTGACCTGCTGCGGGGCATAGCCCGGATGGTGGAAATGAAAGTGCTACATATTCATGGAGTGAGCGGCGACCTGGGCAATGACTACACTGCTCAGGCAGTAGGAGCCTTGGAAGCGCTAAAAGAAAGTGATTTAGTGGTTATCCATGTGGAAGCGCCTGACGAGGCTGCTCATGCTGGCTCTATTGATGATAAAGTAAAGGCTATCCAGAGAGTGGATGCAGAGATGGTGAGCCGACTCCGCTCCTGGGACAAGGATTCTCTTCGAGTGCTAATTATGCCTGACCACCCAACGCCAATTAAGATTCAGACCCATACTGGGGAACCAGTTCCCTTTATGCTGTGGGGGGCAGGGTTTATGGCTAACGGGGCGGAGAGATTTACCGAGGCTGAAGCTAGAAGCACCGGCGTTTTTATTGAGGAGGGGTATAATATTATGGCTAAGTTAATAAGGTAAGGGGAGATATGGCGTTAATAGTGCAAAAGTATGGTGGTAGCTCGGTTGCTGATAGCGAGAAAATCAAAAGTGTGGCTCGCCGTATAGCTAAAGCTAAGGACGAGGGAAAGCAAGTAGTAGTGGTTGTCTCAGCAATGGGGGATACTACTGACGAGTTAATCCGAATAGCCTGTCAGGTTAGTGAGCAGCCAGAGGAGCGAGAGCTTGATGTGCTGCTTTCTACCGGTGAGCTAATTTCCAGCACTCTTTTAGCCATGGCTCTGGAGAGTTTGGGCTACAAGGCTGTCAGCCTCACCGGTGCGCAGGCGGGTATCCAGACTGATTCTAGCTACAGCCGAGCTCGAATTCTTCGTGTTGACCCTAACCGAATCGTTAATGAGCTTGAGAAGGGCAATATCGTCATTGTAGCTGGATTCCAGGGTGTTACCCGGGATATGGATATTACCACTTTGGGTCGGGGTGGCTCTGATACCACGGCTGTCGCCCTAGCTGCCAGTTTAGATGCGGAGATATGCCAGATTTATACTGATGTTGAAGGAGTATATGCTGCCGACCCACGTCTTGTGCCTGAAGCGACTAAAGTAAAAGAGATTGGCTATGAGGAGATGCTGGAGCTGGCTAGCTATGGAACAAAAGTAATACACCCTAGAGCAGTGGAGTTAGGTCAGTTGTATAATATGCCTATATTGGTAGCTTCTAGCTTTAGCGATAGTCCAGGAACTATCATTTGTAAGGAGGCAGCTATGGAAGTAAGAAATAAGGTTAGGGGCATTGCTCATGATACCAATGTGGCTAAAGTTACTGTAGTTGCTGTTCCTGACCACCCTGGCATTGCGGCAGCAATCTTCGAGCCCTTGGCTAGAGCGAATATAAGTGTAGATACTATTGTCCAGAATGCCAGCATTGAGAATATTACTGACCTTACCTTTACAGTGGCACGAAACGATTTGGTTAAGGCAATGTCCATTGTAGAACCTGTGATAAAATCCATTGGATCGAAACGATGTGTTACTGATTCTACATTAGCTAAAGTAAGCATAGTAGGCACTGGAATGCAAAATACGCCGGGCTATGCTGCTAGGATGTTCCGCACCCTTCATGAGCAGGGCATTAATATCCAGCTAATCACTACTTCAGAGATAAGGATAACCTGCATTATCTCAGAGGATAGAGTTAAGGATGCTGTTCGAGCTTTGCATAAAGCCTTTGAGCTTGAAATTGCTTGACAACAGAAGAAAATTTAAAAATTAAAGGTCAAAATGACAAATCAAAAATCAAAAATTTTTACCTTTGCTTTGTATTTTTTCATTTTGCATTTTAATCTTTTATTTAGCTTTGCGTGGTGAATATGATGGCTTATCAACGGGAGGAGGAGCAAGCTAGACTGGGGCGACGATTAAGCGAGGAAGCCATAGTCTTGGCTATCCAAGGTCGTTGGGAAGAGGCTGTGGCAGTAAACAGGAGTATAATTGAGAGGTTTCCTGGCGATGTTGGGGCTTACAATCGCCTCGGCAGGGCTTTGGCAGAGTTAGGGGAGTTTGCTCAGGCTAAAGAGGCATACAGCAAGGCTTTGGAGCTTGCTCCTAACAATGCTATTGCGGCAAAAAACTTAGCCCGACTAGCTGGCTTGCCGGAGACTAAAGCACCCTTAGATAGTGGGCGTCACAGGGTTGCACCTGAGTTTTTTATTACTGAGATAAGCAAGTCTGGTGTGGTTAACCTTTGTAATTTAGCCCCAACTGAGGTATTAGCTAGGATGGGTATTGGCAACCAGGTTCATTTGAGAGTAGAGGGTCGAAGCTTAGTGGTAGAGAATGACCAAGGGGAATATTTGGGAGAAGTTGAGCCGAGACATGGGTTACGACTTATCAAGCTGATAGAAGGTGGGAATAGATATGTCGCGGCCATCCACAGTGTAGGGAAGGATGGAGTGCGGGTGATTATTAGGGAGGAATATCAACATCCTAGCCAGGTGGGGTACCCTTCCTTCCCTGTTAAAGCTACTGAGCGATTGCGTCCCTATGCTAAAGAATATCTCCTTAGGCAAGAGGTTATTGCTGAGGAAGGTGAAGAAGCGAAGGGAGTTGAAAGTGTTGAGGAAGAGGCTGGATTTTCTGGAGAGGAGAGTGGGGAGAAAGGTTTGCCGGAAGGTTTCTCCATACTCGGGGAGGCTGCTGAAAGCCGATAGCTGACAGCTAACAATGGAAATTGGGATAGTAAGGCCGGTTGATATTGAGTGGGAGATGAAAAGCTCCTATCTAGACTATGCTATGAGCGTTATCGTCTCTCGAGCATTGCCAGATGTGCGTGATGGCCTGAAGCCGGTGCAGCGGCGTGTTCTATATGCCATGGATGGATTGAGGCTACATCATGATAGTCCACACAAAAAGAGCGCTCGAATTGTTGGTGAAGTTCTGGGGAAATACCATCCTCATGGGGATGCCCCGGTATACGAAGCGATGGTGCGCATGGCTCAAGATTTCTCCTTGAGATATGTTTTGGTTGATGGTCAAGGTAATTTTGGCAGCATTGATAATGATCCGCCGGCGGCGATGAGGTATACCGAGGCGCGGCTTGCTGAAATTGCTGGGGAGATGTTGGTCGACATTGATAAAAATACTGTCGCCTTCGTTTCCAATTTCGATGATTCCCTCAAGGAGCCCTCTGTCTTGCCAGCTAGGTTGCCTAACTTATTAGTTAACGGTTCCTCGGGCATAGCTGTAGGCATGGCGACTAACATCCCACCGCACAACCTGGGAGAGGTATGTGATGCTGTTGCCTATTTAATTGACAATCCGCAGGCTACTATGGATGAGTTAATAAATTTTGTCAAAGGCCCTGATTTCCCTACGGCAGGCGTAATTTTGGGGAAAGAGGGGATAAAGAGTGCTTATGCTACCGGGCGAGGGAAAGTTGTAGTTCGAGCTAAAACCAGTGAAGTAAGCACCAAAGGAGGTAAGAGGGAATTAGTCGTTACTGAACTTCCTTATCAAGTAAACAAAGCAGCTTTGGTAGAGAAAATAGCTGAGCTAGCTAAAGGGAAAAGAATCGCCGGGATAGCTGAGGTGCGTGACGAGTCGGACAGGGAGGGCATGCGTCTTATCATTGAACTCAGAAAGGAGGCACAACCCCGGCAAGTACTTAATAATCTGTATAAGAATACCCCAATGCAATCTGCCTTCTTTATCAATATGGTTGCTCTGGTTAAAGGGCGACCAAAAGTAATTAATCTTAAGGAAGCCTTAACTTGCTACATTGATTTTCGGCGTGAGGTTATCATCAGGAGGTCCCAATTTGAGCTTGAAAAGGCGAGAAGTAGAGCTCACATTCTTGAGGGTTTTAGGATCGCTCTAGATAACCTAGAGCAAGTGATTAGGCTTATTCGGCAATCTGAGACTGTTGACGCTGCTTGTGCTAATTTAATGACTGTTTTTAGCTTATCCCATGCTCAGGCGCAAGCTATCCTTGATATGCCCCTTCGCCGCTTGGCCCATCTAGAGCGGGAAAAAATAGCCCAAGAATATGCTGGCGTGGTGAAGGATATTTCCTACTTAGAGGATCTATTAGCTAATCCTAGAAAGATATTGTTCCTCATCAAGCAAGATGTTGTTCAGATAAAGTCCAAATATGGCGATAAGCGACGCACTTTAATTAGTGGGGAGGAGGCTACAGAGTTTCGTCGAGAAGACCTTGTTCCTCACCAGAGAGTGATAGTTACGCTTAGTAGTCAAGGATTTATTAAAAGGCTTCCTGCTAGCACTTACCGGCTACAGCATCGCGGCGGGAGAGGTGTCATAGGAATGGTAACCCGCGAAGGTGATTCAGTAAGACATATCTTGGCAGCCGACACTCACGATAGCTTACTTTTTTTCACTAATCGAGGTAAAGTTTACTGCCTGAAGTGTTACGAGATTCCTGAGGATTCATCTCGGACGGCTAAAGGTACATCAGTGGTTAATTTATTACCCGTTGACTTAAAAGATGATGTAACTGCGTTGCTAGCTGTGGCAGATTTCCCTCCTAACAAATTCTTATTGATGGCAACTAGGTGTGGTGTGATAAAGAAGACCTCTCTGGATAAATTTTCTTCTATTAAGCGGAATGGCCTTATTGCCATGGGGCTTGGGAAAGAAGATGAACTGGTGTCAGCCAGGATAGTTGCCGATTCAGACGAGGTTATGTTGGTAACTCAAAAAGGGCAGGCTATTAGATTTAAGGTTAGAGATTTAAGAATTGCGTCTCGTACCAGTGGTGGCGTTCGTGGTATTCGTCTGGTGGATAGTTGTCTTGTTGGCATGGGTACTGTTTTTCCCGACGCTTATCTGCTGACAGTGACTGAGAAAGGTTTTGGCAAGTTAACGGCAACGAAGTCTTATCCTGTCCAGCAGAGAGGGGGGAAGGGAATCAAGGCTCATAGAGCGAGTGACAAAGTAGGTAGCATAGTGGCGGTCAGGATTGTGAGCAAAAGCGAAGGATATTTGGTGATGTTATCAACCGCAGGCAATGTTCAGCGTATTCCTATTGAGCAGATCTCAGTTCAGAGCAGGAATGGTAGAGGTGTGCATCTGATGGCATTAGCTGAAGGTGATAGCGTAGCTTCTATTACTACCATAGGCAGCTTGGCGGCAAAGTCATAAAAGTGTCCATAGGCGATATTTCCCGACAGCTAGGTGTAACCTTTATTCCTATTTTTGTAGCTATGAATTGGCTGGGCATTCTCTAGGTGGTGCTATCGCTCAGACGTATGCCCTGAAGTATCCCCAGGCGATCAAGGGGCTCATTCTTATTGGCACTGGAGCTAAATTGAGAGTGGCTCCAGAGTTTCTTTCCCTGATGCGAGACGGTATTGGAAACCCTTCTAGTTGGCTTAAGAATTTTATTGAGCCTCGCTACAATCGAGTTGCCACCGAGGTGAGAAATAAAGTGATAGCTAAAGTAGCTCAAGTGGGGCCAGCAGTGCAACTAAACGATTTTCTCTGCTGCGATAAATTTGACATTATGGATAAAGTACATCAAATTAAAGTCCCCACCCTCATTATCTGTGGTAGTGAAGATAAGATGACACCCCCGAAGTATGCATCTTATTTAGCTAATAAGATTGAAGGAGCTAAGCAGGTTATAATTGACGGAGGAACACATCTTGTCTTTGCGGAAAAGCCTGGGACTGTTAACCAAGCTATTGAGGAGTTTTTACATAGCCTTTAGTTTCTTTGTACTTATCTTGGCAGACAGGTTGCCACCTCTGTAATCCACAGGCGTTGCACTTTCCCTGACGGCAATCTGGAGTGTCCTTTTCCTGCCAGAGGTTATGATACTCTCTTTTAAGGAACTCGGGGGTTATCCCGACATCAATGTGGCTCCAGGGTAATATCTCATCCAAGTCGCGCTCTCGATTAGCATAAAAGGAAGGATCAAGTTCACATTGCTTAAAAGAGGCAAGCCACCTTTGATAATCAAAGTGTTCGCTCCAAGCGTCGAATTTGCAGCCTGATTGGCAGGCATAATAGATAACCTTACCCAGGCGGCGGTCACCTCGGGATAAAGCTGCTTCAATTTGGCTTACCTTAGGGTCAGGCCATGAGAATCTCACTCGTTCTCGCCGTAACCCCTGCTTTAGTATGTCATATTTGAGGAGTAGTTGCTCCTCTGTTTCTTGGGCTAACCATTGGCAAGGAGTGTGGGGCTTGGGAATAAGGGTAGAAGTGCTAATTTGCAGTCTAAATTTTTGTTCTAAGTGGCGTATTTTGGTTACTAGCCCAATGATGCTACACACATCGTCAATGGTTTCACCGGGCAACCCTACCATAAAATATAACTTGAGATTTGTCCAGCCTCTATCCAAGGCGGCAGTTAGCGTTTCCAATATTGCCTCTTCGGAGATGTTTTTGTTAATGATGCGACGTAATCTTTCACTCCCTGCCTCAGGAGCAAATGTCAGGGTTATTTTGCGCTGTGAAGGTAATAAGTCTATTACCTTTACTGCAGATGTATTTAGGCGCAGGCTGGGTAAGGATAAAGTCAAGCCCTGTCCACAATACTGATGTGATAGTTCGGCAACGAGTTCCTCGATAGCAGGGTAATCACCAGTGCTAAGGGAAAGCAAAGACACCTCATTGTAGCCACAATATTTTAATAGCTTACCCACAGCGTCTATTATTTCTTCCTGCGGGCGTTCTCGCACTGGTCGGTAAATCATCCCTGCTTGGCAGAAGCGGCAGCCTTGAGTACAACCTCGCTGTATTTCTACATTACCGTGGTCATGCACTACCTCGATGTAGGGAATAACTGGCTTAGTGACCGGAGGGGGTAGTTTGGTTACTATTCTGCGGTGAATCTTTGGTTTAGCTTCAGGTATCTTGGGCGTGATATTTTTTACCGTGCCATCTTTTCGGTAGTTAACTTGGTAGAAACTAGGGATATAAACGCCGTTAAGGTTGGCGGCTTGCTGCAGTAGCCTTCTCTTATTGCCTCTAGAAGCTCGGAAGACTTCCAGTAGTTCCACTATTATTTCCTCACCTTCACCAATTACAAACAGGTCAATGAAGTCAGCCAGCGGCTCTGGATTAAGAGCACAACTGCCACCGGCTATTACTAGAGGGTATGAATCTTCCCTCTGGGAGCTAAATAAGGGAATTTGAGCTAGGTTGAGGATATTTAACACATTGGTGTAAGTGAGCTCATAGCCTAAAGAAAAGCCAACGATATCAAACTCCTTTACCGGGTGTTTAGATTCTAGGCTGAAAAGTGGTATATTTTGTTTTTGCAAAGCGGCTTCCATGTCTACCCAAGGAGCGTAAACTCTCTCTGCTAATACATCTGGCTGACAATTCAGTATCTCATAGAGAATGGGTAGTGCCAGATTAGACATGCCAATTTCATAAACCTCGGGATAGCACAAGGCAATTCGGATAGGTGTTATTTCCCAGTCCTTAGCAATGCTATTCCACTCACCTCCAGTATAGCGAGCAGGTTTAGAAACTTGGCTTAGGGTATTATTAAGGTTTTTCATCTTGTTAGTCAGTCCTTAATTTGAGCATTATAGCCCCTTATCAGCCAACCCTTCAAAGCCTTTCTCCTTCAAGTTACTCCTCCAGTGCCATGGCTCTCTCTTTGACCGCCAGAAAATGCTAGGGCAGTTGCCATCAATTTGTAAGGCCAAATTTGTTTAGAGTTGCTGTCCAGTGAAAATGTCACCTTAATTGTTCAGTGATTCTGTCACCCCCTATTGATATGCATTTTAAAGGGTCTGCGCCAGGGATGGTCTGGGCCAGGTTTAGTGTAGTGAGTAAGCTTCGGTTGCGGAGGTTTCT
>Ga0209121_10004189_pt1 | contig 13566 bp, 11 predicted proteins | sample Cruoilmetagenom3_FD_187292 | JGI IMG/M metagenome (GOLD analysis project Ga0209121, IMG submission 187292) | Oil polluted marine microbial communities from Coal Oil Point, Santa Barbara, California, USA - Sample 3 (SPAdes) (version 2) | ecosystem: Environmental > Aquatic > Marine > Oil seeps ... | reverse complement strand
GGGCTGGGACTTACCATTGCCAAACGCCTGGTCGAGGCCCATGGAGGTAAAATTGAAGCTCAGAGCGAACAGGGGAAGGGCAGCCGCTTTTCGTTTACTATGCCCATTCTCCAATAATTTACCAAGCCCTATCTCCAAAAAACACTAATATATTTACTTGCCAGCCTTCACTTCTCACTTTTGCTTATTAGCAGGGGTTTACTAAGTGACCCCGCCATAATTGACTATACTGCAGGTATGCCATTATTATAAACATTTTAACCCCACCCCCATCAGTATTCGCTACGGCCCTTTGCCATTCGGAATCAAACAATCTATACTCTGGCATCGGCCAGGTCGCTATGTCTGGTTTAGTTGCCTTTTGGAGACCAGCCAGATACAGATGGGGCACAGACCACGATATGGAAAACATAAGTAAGGAGGCAATAAAGTGCAGGAACATATACCGACATATGATGAAGCAGTGTCACTTTTTAAGGAATTTAACCACAGTGAGAGTCTGCTGAAGCACGCCTATTCCGTTGAAGGAGTGATGCGCTATATAGCACGGAAGATGGGTGAAGACGAGGATAAATGGGGCATAGTCGGGCTGGTACATGACCTCGACTATGAGCGTTTCCCGGAGCAGCATTGCAAGAAAGCACGAGAGATATTGGAGGAGCGAGGCTGGCCAGAGGAATACATACGAGCGGTTGTGTCTCACGGCTGGGGTATATGCAGCGATGATGAACCGCAAAGCAACATGGAGAAAACGCTGTATGCCATTGACGAATTAACGGGACTTATTACAGCAGCAGCGCTTGTCCGACCGTCGAAGAGTGTGGCTGACCTGGAGGCAAAGTCGGTGATGAAGAAATGGAAAAACAGGTCATTTGCTGCCGGCGTGAACCGCTCGGTGATTGAAAAGGGATCTGCGATGCTGGGAGTGGAGCTAAGAGAATTGGTCACCGACACTATCATGGGGATGCGTGAAGTAGCCGCCAAAATAGGACTGTAGCAGTTAGGATTGCAAATCTAGCCCAGCTAGCACTCAGCCATAATGTGAATCTTGCCCACCCTCATCTTTCAGCCCTGACCTAAAATAGAACCGATGAAATTCCTATGCCCTGGTACAAAGTCAGCGATGGACATTTCTCGCTTTCCCTCTAATTGAACCTGACAAAGACCCAGAACGCCTTCCCCTGCCATCACCCCAACTTTAACCGGCGATGGCTGTGGTAAAGCTATAACTTCCCCTATTTGCCCATTTACCCGCTTGCCAACAGAAACGGCTTTATGGATTTTAAGCCGTTTGCCCTGCCAACTGGTATAGCAACCCGGCCAAGGATTAAAGGCCCTCACCTGCCGCCAGAGCTCAACAGCGGGAAGATGCCAGTCTATCTGGCCATCCTTGCTGGTTATCAGTCTGCTATAAGTTGCCTGTCTCTCATCTTGCGGTCTCGGTTCAAGCTCACCCTTAAGCCACTTAGGCAGTGTTTCTACTAAAAGCTCAGCCCCTACATCAGCCAGCTTGGATATGAGTGAGCCAGTGGTATCCTCAGAGGAAACACCCACCTCCCGCTGAGATAATATTGGGCCACTATCCATTCTGGCATCTATCAACATAATGGTAACCCCGGTGAACATATCCCCACAGAGAATAGCATTGGCCACAGGAGATGGTCCCCTATGCTGAGGCAGCAGTGAGGGGTGAACATTAACACAACCAAATTCAGGTAAAGATAAGACCTCCTCGGGGAGCAAATGGCCGAAAGCAGCCACTACAATCAGCCCTGGTTTAAAGCTAGCCAATTCCCCCACTACCTCTGCTGACTTAAGCGTCCTTGGCTGAATGACGGGTATTTTGTGCTCCATCGCCAGCCTCTTTACCGGGGGAGAGTTAAGCCTCTGCCTTCTGCCGGCTGGCTTATCAGGTCGAGTATACACCACAACCACATGATATTGATTTTGGATTAAAGATTCCAATATGGGCACGGAAAACTCCGGAGTGCCCATAAAAACAACACGCTCTTTCATGTCACAGATATTTTCCTTAATTCTTTTTGTTATGTCAAAACCTCCCTAGAGAAGACCATGCGCCATTTGTTATCCTATTATACTGTATATCTGTATTGTATAGTTTTAGTTATCGCACTCAGGCGTCCCCTGGATAACTTATAATCATTTAACTTGGAGGTAAATTGGAGTCAGCAAAGGAAATTTGGGAAAAAGCTTTGGGTGAACTCCAACTCCAGGTTAGCAAGGCCAATTATACCACCTGGCTTGAGAATAGCTACGGTGTCAGCCACCAAAACAACACTTTTTTAGTCGGAGTGCCTAACACTTTCATCGCCGAATGGCTAACCAAGCGACTCCATTCCCTGGTAAGAAAAATCCTGGCTCAAATTTTGGGTAGTGATGTCGACGTCCAGTTTATTATATACAATAAAGGCCAACGGCTAAGTACTTCTTTAGCGTCAGTTAATCAAACCGATGGCGGGACAACTACTAAAGTTAAGACATACAAGTTCAATCCTAAATACACTTTTGATAACTTTATTGTCGGCGATTGTAACCGCTTAGCTTACGCAGCTACAATAGAAGTAGCCGAAACTCCAGGGCATGCTTATAACCCTCTTTTCATTTACGGCAGCACTGGACAAGGTAAGACACACCTGCTACACGCCATAGGGTGCAGGGCAATGAGTAATGGATTACAGGTAGCTTATACCACCGCAGAGCAGTTCACCAACGAATTTGTGCTAGCTATCAAACACGGGCAGGCTGAGGATTTCTACAATAAATTCAAATCTGTTCAAACGTTACTATTTGACGATTTACAATTTATAATTGATAAAAAACAAACCCAACAATGCTTCTTCCAAAGATTTAATGAGCTATATAACAATAACTGCCAAATTGTCATTACTGCTGACCGCCATCCTAAAGATATGCCTTCACTTAGTAATAAGTTAAAATCACGCCTCGAATGTGGCCTCATCATCCCTATACAACCACCCGATGTTGCAACACGCCTATCGATTCTGCGGGCTAAAGCGAAGCAAATGCGAGCATCAATCTCTGATGAAGTGCTTCAGCTTCTAGCAGAACAGATAAAAGAAAATGCCCGTCGCCTTGAAGGAGCTGTAATATATTTAACCGCTCAATCTAAGCTAACTGGGCTGGAGCTTACCCCACAAACAGTTAACAAGTTACTAACAACCACCATCTACAAACAGGATAAAGGGTTAATAGTACAAACAGTTGCCGATTATTTTGACCTCTCCGTTGAAGAGTTGACGGGTAAAAATAGAGATAGGAAGACAGCGTTAGCCCGGCAATTCGCAATGTACCTTATGCGAGAGGAAAATAATTATTCCTTCGCCGAAATTGCTAAAGCTCTGGGAAATAGAAACCACGCAACGATTATCTATGGTTATAAAAAAATAGCTGCGGAGATGCGCGTCGATTCCAAATTATACCACCAAATCTCGGAGGTTAAAGAAAAAATCAGAACAAATAAAGCCTCTATGAAGAAGCGTTAAAAACATGTGGATAAATATCACTTTTTTAAATATTAATTGTTGAAACCCATACGAATATTTGTAAACCTTTTAAAGCTATAAAATTCCCCAAGTCCCTCTTATTATAATTACTATTATCTTTTAAATTATATAATATATAAGAAGAAGGAATAACATATATATAATATGATAAATAAAGTTGTAATGGTAGTTAATGGTGGTAAAGGAGGAGCTGGGTTGATTAGCTTTAGGCGAGAGAAATATGTTTCTTTTGGGGGGCCTGATGGTGGGGATGGGGGGAATGGGGGGGATGTATTTGTTGTAGCTAGCTCTTCTGTAGGAGACCTGGGTTTAGTCGACCGTAGAAGGAAATTTGTCGCTGAGTCTGGCAGCCCAGGTGGCAGGTTTAGAAAGCATGGTAAAAAAGGGGAAGACTTAAGCATCTTGGTGCCTGTGGGGACTGTGGCTTCTATTGTGGCTGGAAAGGAGGAAGAAAAATTGCTGGCTGATTTATCTACTCTTGGTCAAAAGGTACTGGTAGCTAAGGGTGGCAAAGGGGGTTTGGGTAATATGCATTTTGCTACGGCGGTCAATCAAGCTCCCAGGGTAGCCGGTGAAGGAGCGCCTGGGGAGGAACTCCAAATTATCCTTGAACTGAAGCTTATCACCGATATGTGTCTTATTGGATACCCTAATGTGGGTAAATCAGCTTTATTATCTGCTATATCGGGAGCTAGACCCAGAGTAGCAAATTATCCCTTCACTACGCGTGAGCCGGTCTTGGGGGTCATGCGAGGCAGTAAGAGAGACTTTGTGGTCGCTGAAATACCTGCGCTAGTGGAAGGTGCTCATAGGGGGAAGGGGTTGGGATACGAGTTCTTGCGCCACGTAGAAAGAACCAAATTATTAATTTACTTGTTGGATGGTATGTCATCAACTATTGAGGGCGATTTCATTGAGCTTAATGAGGAGTTATCACTATATACGGCTAATCTATGCCAGAAACCCAAAATTATAGCTGTAACAAAAGTAGACCTGCCGCAGGTTAAGGCCCGGTTGCGTGATATCAGGCAGACTCTTGATTTTCTTAAGTTGCCAGTTTTCTTTATTTCAGCAGTTAGTGGAGAAGGCGTGTTACAATTTAACAGTAAGGCTATTGAAATGGTGGGGCAGGTAAAGCAGGAACAGGAAAGTGTTTTATCGCCTGCAGTAGCAATATTCCGTCCAAAGCCTAAGATGTGAAATGATGAAAATTGGTATTCTTGGCGGCACGTTTGACCCTATTCATCTAGGCCATCTCATGGTGGCAGAGGAAGTCAGGATAAGGCTAGGACTCAGTGAGATTCTTTTTGTACCTGCGGGGCAGCCATGGCTGAAAATAGACCATGCAGTTACTGCAGCGGTACATCGAGTGGAGATGGTAAGGCGGGCTATTGCTGGTAACCCTAATTTTAAGCTGTGTACTCTCGAAATAGAACGACCTGGGCTCTCTTATACTGTAGATACTATAACTGCCCTTAGAGAACGACTGGGTGCGCAGTCGTTCTTCTTCATTCTTGGTAGTGATACTCTTGCTGAATTTCACTTGTGGAAAGAACCAGATAAACTGGTGCGGATGTGCCAATTGGTTGTTATGCCCAGAGTAGGCTTAAGCTTATCTGATTTAAACTCCCTGGAAGCACGTGTCCCTGGTGTTATTGACAGGCTTATTAAACTCGATGTGCCAGTTGTTGATATTAGCTCTTCAAAGATCCGCCAATATGTAGCCCAAGGATTATCTATTCGTTATCTGGTGTCTGATGATGTTGAGAGATACATAAGTGAACAAAAACTGTACCGCAAGGGCAAGGCACAAGGTGTTGGGGCGGGTTCTTAGATATCCAGATTCCTCACGTTTTGAGCGTGTGCTTGAATGAAGTTCTTCCGGGGCAAAACCTCGTTACCCATTAGCATATGGAATACCTGGTCGGCGGCCATGGCGTCTGCTATCTCTACTTTGAGTAAAGTTCTGGTGGCGGGGTTCATTGTTGTGCTCCATAACTGCTCGGGGCTCATCTCACCCAAGCCTTTATAGCGCTGAACCTCTAGTTTAGCCCCTGCTAGCTCTTTAATTTTTCTTTCCCTTTCTTGTTCAGAGTAGACCCAACTTTGCTGTTTACCCGACTTTATGCGATAAAGGGGGGGTTGAGCTATGAAGAGGTATCCCTCGTTAATTATTTCTGCCATGTGGCGGTAGAAAAAGGTGAGAAGCAGGGTGCGAATATGTGAACCATCAACGTCAGCGTCGGTCATGATAATTATTCGATGGTATCTGAGCTTGGTGAGGTCAAGTTCTCCATCAACGTTTGCCCTTAGTGCCGTAACAATAGCTCTTATCTCTTCATGCTCTATAATCTTGTCTTTAGTAGCTTTCTCCACATTAAGTATTTTGCCTTTGAGTGGGAGGATAGCTTGAAAGCGGCGATCCCGCCCCTGCTTGGCAGAGCCACCGGCTGAATCTCCCTCGACCAGGTAGAGTTCGCATAACGCCGGGTCTTTATCTGAGCAATCAGCTAATTTGCCCGGCAGCGTTGATGCTTCGAAGCCACTTTTTTTCAGGACGAGTTCGCGAGCTTTGCGTGCTGCCTCTCTAGCTTTGGCTGCGGTGAGGCATTTCCCTATGATTGCCCTTGCTTCTTCGGGGTGCTGTTCGAGGTAGAGAGATAGGCTGTCTACTACTGCAAATTCAACCTGGCTTCTTACCTCAGGATTGCCAAGCTTTGTTTTAGTTTGCCCTTCAAACTGGGGCTTGGGAAGTTTTACATTGATAATGGACACTGATCCCTCACGTACATCGTCGCCAGTCAGGTTGGGTTCGCTATCCTTGATGAGCTTGTTCTTCCGTGTGTAATCATTGAGTGCGCGAGTTAGTGCCGAGCGAAAACCAGTAAGATGGCTGCCCCCATCTCTGGTATTGACACAGTTAGCGAAGGAGAAAGTAGCCTCCGTGAAGCTGTTGTTATATTGTAGAGCTACTTCGATCATAGTGGAATTGGCTGTAGCCGAAAGGTAGATAGGCTTTGGGTGGATAACTGGTCTATTTCTATTCAGGAGGCGCACAAAAGTAGCTATGCCACCTTCGAAATAGAAGGTTTTGTCCTGTCCACTCCTCTCATCTTCAAGGGATATTTCCACCCCCTTATTCAAGAAAGCTAGCTCTCTCAGCCGCTGGCAAGTTGCATTAAAGTCGTAATTGAGGTCTTCGAAGATTTCTTCATCGGCAAGGAAGGTGATTGCAGTGCCGGTATCGGTTGTATCACCCACGACTTGTACCGGTCCTGTGGGAGTCCCACGGCGGTATTCTTGAAGATAAAGCTTCCCCTCGCGTCTAATCTCCACTCGAAACCATGAGGACAGAGCATTCACTGCTGAAGCCCCAACGCCATGCAGGCCACTGGAAATGTTGTAGGCAGATCCTCCGAATTTGGCTCCAGCATGCAGGCGGGTCATTACCGCCTCCAGTGCAGTTATATCTGCTGTCGGGATAGTATCTGTGGGGATACCTCTTCCATTATCAATCACAGTAACACTATTGTCCTTGTGGATTGTTATTTCAATGTGGTCGCAGTAGCCAGCCATCGCCTCGTCTATGCAGTTGTACACTATTTCGTAGAGAATATGCTGCAACCCTTCATGCCCAGTGCCTCCGATGTACATTCCGGGTCGCAGGCGTATGGCTTCTATCTCATCTAAGATTTGAATGTCTTCAGCCGTATAATTATTCGCCGAAGCTGAGCCATTGGTTATCTCATTTTGGGACATAGTTAATCATCTCCGCGTAGTTTTGAATTTTAAAAAGGGGTAATGATTGTCGGGTAATAGCAGAAAAGGATTTCAGCTTACTCTGAGTGTCAATGGTGGCTACCATCACTTCATATATATTATACCATATCTGGTGGTGCAGGGTGTATTTTGGGCACTATCTTGATTTTTGTTACTGACTGAGCGCTGCGGTTATTTCAGACAAAGGGACAATTTTTTGCTTGTTGTTCATCATGTCTCGCAATATAGCGCTCTGGGCTCTAACTTCTCTTTCACCAATGATAATGGCGTAGTTAGTGCCCAGCGAGTTAGCCTGCCTTAACTGTCCTTTTAAACTTTTATCACCAGTAGTCTTAATAACGGCAATCCCAGCCTGGCGTAGCTCTGAGGCAAGTTTTATTGCTTCATTTTTAGCTTCTTCTCCCAGGTAGGCGATGCATGCAACAGGCTTAGGTAGAGGGGGTGTATTTGCTTTTTCCTCTTTTAAATTTAAGATAAGTCTTTCTATACCGCTGGCGAAACCTACTGCTGGTGTGGGTTTCCCACCCAATTGTTCAATAAGGTTATCATAACGGCCGCCGCCTAAGAGTGCACTTTGTGCCCCTTCCTTCTGAGGTACAACCTCGAATACTGTCCTGGTATAATAATCTAGCCCGCGTACCAAGCGGTGATTTAATTTGAAAGGGATACCCAGGGTTTTTAAATATTGCTGAACGCTTTGGAAATGTGACTGACATTCAGGGCACAGGAAATCCAGGATTTTCGGTGCCGTCTCGGCGGCCTTCTGGCACGATGCTTTTTTACAATCAAGCAGACGTAAAGGGTTTTTAAGCAACCTGGTTTGGCAATCTGGGCATAAATGAGCCCTGTAGCCAGAGTAATGGTGCTGTAGCGCTTCTATATAATTAGGTTGGCATAGGTTACAGCCGATGCTGTTAAGGTGAATGTAGAATCTGGAGAGGCCCAGGGAAAGCAAGAATCGTTGTGCTAACTCTATTACTTCAGCATCTAGAGCGGGGTCAGCAGAGCCTATAGCTTCGACGCCAAATTGGTGATGTTGACGGTAGCGACCAGCTTGTGGGCGCTCGTATCTGAAAGCAGGACCTATATAGTAAAGCTTTACCGGTTGAGATAAGTTGAATAACCCATGTTCCAGGTAGGCTCGGCAAACTGGTGCCGTTCCTTCTGCCCTTAAGGCCAATTTCTGCCCACTTCTATCCTCAAAGATATACATTTCCTTGTCCACAATGTCTGTCCCCCCAGATATGGTGCGGGCGAAGAGCTGAGAATCCTCAAATATTGGTGTGGCCACGGGCTGAAAACCATAGAGCTGGCATAGGTAAGCAGCTTTTTCCTCTATATATTTCCAGTACGCTTGCTCTTGTGGTAATATGTCTGATGTGCCTCTGGGCGCTTTATACAACTATCTCTCCTGCTTAATATATACGGGCTAGCAATATGCCCAAGTAGTTTACCATAAATCTCGATTGATATAGTGATATTGCTCAGGCTATTTCGTTTTCTTAAGCTAATCCGTCGTAATTATCTTACTTAAGGGGCCAGGATGTTTATGTTGTTAGTATTCAATTTGCTTTGGTTTTCCTGTTGCGGTATTATGGAATTGGTAATATGGATATAAGTTTGCTCGCGTCGAAGGCAGGTGAATATTTACCTGATGACAAGGTAAATATGGTTAAAGAAGCGTGTGAGTTTGCTTCGCAAGCACATCAAGGGCAGGTACGCAAGTCCGGGGAGCCTTATCTGGAACACCCCTTGCAAGTGGCTGTAACATTAGCTGATATTCACCTCGACGCGGATACTTTAGCTGCTGCCTTACTGCACGATGTTCCTGAAGACTGCGGGGTATCGCTGAGCGAAATTGAGGCTAACTTCGGCCCTGAGGTAGCTACTCTGGTTGATGGGGTTACGAAACTGAAAAAACTTACGAGCCAGGTAGAGGAAGGGGAGATTAAGTCAAAGCTGCAAGCCGAAAACTTACGCAAAATGTTTATAGCTACGGCAGAAGACCTGCGGGTGGTTTTTATTAAATTGGCTGATAGACTGCATAATATGCGCACGTTGGGTGCTTTGCCACCCCAGAAGCGTCGTGCGATTGCCCAGGAGACTTTGGAGATATATGCTCCTCTGGCGCATCGCTTAGGTATGTGGAGTGTGAAATGGCAATTGGAGGATCTGGCGTTTCGTTACATAGAACCCCAGGAGTATCGTCAGCTTTCCCGTTTGGTGGCTGGGAAACGAGCGGAGCGGGAGAATTTTGTAAATGAGGTTAGTCAGGTGCTGAGCCAGGAATTAAGTAAAGCTGGCGTAGAAGCTGAAGTCTTTGGTAGGCCCAAGCATATATACAGCATCTACCAGAAAATAGACCGGTATGCTGCTCAGGGTAAGGATTTTGGTGATATTCATGATCTTTTTGCCTTACGTGTGTTGGTGAGTACAGTTTCAGATTGTTACAGGGCACTGGGGGCGATTCACAATTTCTGGCATCCTGTAACTGAAGAATTTAACGATTTTATTGCCAATCCTAAGGAGAATGGTTATCAATCCTTGCACACCACAGTAATGTGCCGTGGTATGACTCCACTGGAGATACAAATCCGAACCTATGATATGCATCAAGTCGCTGAGCATGGAGTGGCTGCCCACTGGCTTTATAAAGAAGGCGGGAAAAGAAGCGCGCCATTTGAGCGTAAAATATCTTGGCTGCAGGAGATTAGCAAGTTACGGGAAGAGCTTGATAGTGAAGAGTTTATGGAATCTGTTAAAACAGATGTTCTTACGGACCGTGTATTTGTCTATACGCCTAAAGGGGAGATAAAAGACCTGCCTAAGGGAGCAACTCCTCTGGACTTTGCCTTTCGAATTCATACAGATCTGGGATACCGTTGTGTTGGGGCAAAAGTAAACAGACGGCTGATATCATTAAATCATACGCTTAATAATGGAGAAGTGGTGGAAATTATTGCTGCCAAAACACCAAAAGGCCCGAGTTTGGATTGGCTTAACCCTGGGCTTGGCTATCTTAAAACAACTCATGCTCGCGGGAAAGTCCGGCAGTGGTTTAACAAACAGGAGCGAAGCCAGAGTATAGAGGCGGGCAAGCAGCTTTGGGAAAAGGAGTTAAAGCGTTTAGGCACTGGCCTGCCAGGTGTTGACAAGATAGCGCAACAGTTTAACTATAGCAATATAGATGATTTTTATGTCGCTCTGGGCCGAGGAGGTATTACTTCTTCCCAGGTAGCGATTAAAATAAGCACGGAATTGGAGCCATCTGAAGAAGCGGTTGAAATTTCGCCGAGGCGGAGTGTTAGCCCTACAAGTATCAAAGTATTGGGTGTTGGCGACCTGTTCACTCGTTTGGCCAGTTGTTGCCATCCCTTGCCAGGTGATGAGATTATTGGTTATATTACGCAGGGGCGGGGGATCACTGTGCATCGCAAGGATTGCCTTAATATAATCAATGAGACGGAGAAGGAGAGGCTAATCAATGTGAGCTGGGGCGATGTGGCGCAGGTGTACCCTGTAGCTATCAGGGTTGAAGCCTGGGATAGAGTTGGCTTAGTTAGGGATATTAGTGCTATTATAGCTGAGGAGGATGTAGGTATTACCGATGTTAATATGTCTAATCACCGTGGGGATAATGTTACCTCTTTTGACTTTACCCTTGAAATTAAGGACGCGGCTCAGTTAAGTACATTAATGTCTAGAATTCGATCACTATGGAATGTTATGAATGTAATAAGGAAAGGAGAATCGAGTGTCAAGTAATAAGTCAGTTGATAAGTTGGTTCGAGTAGCGGAACGGAAGCGGCTGCGAAATCGCCTGGTACAAAGCAATACCAGGACCCATATTAATAAAGTAGCTAGTCTTATTGGTGCAGGAGAGTTAACATCAGCGCAGCAGGAAACGGCTATGGCTATAAGCAGTATAGATAAAGCTGTAGCCAAAGGAGTTATTCACAAGAATAAGGGCGCCAATCTTAAGTCCCAATTAGCCAGGAAGCTAAACGCTGCTTTAGTGGGGCAGAGTTCTGAGAGTGGGGAAGAGGAAACGGGACAAAGTGAAGGAAGCGGAGGTTAATATTTCTTGGTTGGCAAGAAACTTTCTGCAAAACAGAGGCATATTATAAACTTTATCTATGAGCATTTGCAGGATAAGGGGTATCCTCCCAGCATTAGGGATATTGCTAGAGGATGCCAGATAAGTTCTACTTCGGTGGTAGCCTATAACCTGGATAGATTGAAAGAGGCAGGATACATCCGCCGTCACAGTGATATATCACGAGGGATTGAGCTTTTAAATGGGCCGAAAAGTAGTCGAAAGCTTGTTTATGTTCCCATAGTAGGGACTATAGCTGCAGGGGAACCTATCCCGGTACCTGCCTCGGATACAGGGAAAATTATTCCTAATGAGGGGGTGGAGGTAAGCGAGGAGTTAACGCGGGGCATGAGGGATATTTACGCACTTCGTGTGAAAGGTGACTCAATGATAGATGCTTTAATAAAAGATGGCGACGTTGTTTTAATGGATTATGTAAACAGCGCAGGGGAGGGGGAAATGGTGGCGGTTTGGCTCAGGAAAGAGCAAGAGGTTACACTCAAGAAATTTTATGCTGAGCCAGACCGTATTCGATTGGAGCCGGCAAATAGTCAGATGAGGCCTATCTATACCAGTCCCGATAATGTTGAGATTCAGGGTAGGGTGGTAGCTGTTATTAGAAGTACGCCATAGGATAAGAATATGCTGTGTCAATATAAGTCGATAGGGCGATCCCTTTTTACTCAGGGGCTTGTTTCTTACTATAGTGGTAACCTTAGTAGAAGGCTTGGGGAACATATACTTATTACACGTCGAGGCAGTGCCTTAGGCTCTATAAGGGAAGCCGATTTAGTGGAAACTGGTATCATAAAGGATGACAGGGCTACGTCTTTGGCTTCAAGCGAGTTGGAAGTACATCGTTCTATTTATAAATATACGTCAGCGCTGGCTGTGGTTCACGCTCATCCAACTTATGCTGTTGCTTTATCTTTTACAGAAGGGGAGATTAGACCTTGTGACATGGAAGGTCGGGCTCTGTTGCCCAAAGTGCCAATCATTGGCAAGGGATTAGCAGTAAAGGCGGGAGACTTTGCTGAGGAGGTAGCCGAGGCGGTAAAGGAATACAAAGTTGTTTTGGTATGGGGGCATGGAAGCTTTGCTGCTAGCCAGCTATTGGAGGAGGCTTACTATTATACTGCTGTTCTGGAGCAGAGCTGTCATATTCTCTACTTACTGAAAACTTTAGGTGTAAATCCTGGCGACGACGGCTAGCCTCCAGGGGCTAAGCTTTTGCTTGTTTGGGGGAGACAAGGGTATACCAGTCAAGGTATTTGGGATTCCTGCCCAGTATTACCTCTTTGAACAGTTTTTGTAGCTCGAGGGTTATCTTGCCAATATCGCCTGTGCCTACTGTGCGATGGTCAACTTCTACAATTGGTGCTATATGGGCAGCAGTGCCGCTGAAGAAACACTCATCGGCCAGGTAGAGTTCACTTCTATCGACATGTCTCTCTATGGTATCTATACCTAACTCATTCTTGGCTAATTTTATTACCGTGTCTCTGGTAATCCCCATAAGTATGTTGTCAGAAGAAGGGGGTGTAATTAGATTTCCCTTGATGACCAGGAAGATATTCTCACCACTGCCTTCGGAGACATGGCCATCCTGGGTGAGCAATATCGCTTCATCAAAGCCGTTTTCCCATGCCTCGGTTTTGGCCAAACAACTGTTTACATAAATACCGCATATTTTACCTCGTGCCGGAATCATAGTGTCATCGACACGGCGCCAGGATGAAGTGCAGCAGTGTGATCCTTTGCCACCAAGGAATGGGGGGAATGTAGTCGCTATGATAAGAAAGTCGTCTTCCAATTCGTAGAGGCGGACGCCGAGGGCTTCGGAGCTTTTGTATGCTAGTGGACGGAGGTATACATCCTCATGATAACCGCTCTTCATTACCAGTTCGGTAGACAATTGACGTAGTTCATCGATAGAGTACGGGAGGTTGATTTTCAGTATACGGCAGCCATCAAGCATACGCTCATAATGATCCTGAACGCGGAACAGGCAAAATCTGCCTTGCTCACTATCCCAGTTACCACGGATGCCCTCGAAGCAGGCAGTGCCGTAGTGAAGTGCGTGCGTTAAAATCCCAATTTTGGCTTCAGATAGGGGCATGAATTGTTTATGAAAAAAAGCATATG
>Ga0209121_10004188_pt1 | contig 13568 bp, 13 predicted proteins | sample Cruoilmetagenom3_FD_187292 | JGI IMG/M metagenome (GOLD analysis project Ga0209121, IMG submission 187292) | Oil polluted marine microbial communities from Coal Oil Point, Santa Barbara, California, USA - Sample 3 (SPAdes) (version 2) | ecosystem: Environmental > Aquatic > Marine > Oil seeps ... | reverse complement strand
GTTCGGGGTGGTCGACAAAGAGCGGCGATGCGGCCTCAACGACAACTGCGTCCGGGTTCAGACGGCTCATATTATCGTAGATCTTGCGCACGCCGGCGTAGTCGGCGGTCTCCACCTTGTTGATGACCAGCACGTCGGCGGCACGGAAGTTCGACTCGCCCGGATAGTAAGCGACTTCGTGGCCCGCCCGGTGGGGGTCCACCATCGTCAACCACAAGTCCGGCTTATAGAAGGGCAAGTCGTTGTTGCCACCATCCCAGATCACAACATCAGCTTCCTGCTCTGCTTGGCGCAGGATAGCCTCGTAGTCGACACCGGCATAGACGATGATGCCGCGATCCAGATGCGGCTCGTACTCCTCACGCTCCTCAATAGTGCACTGGTGCTTATCGAGATCCGCGTAGGTGGCGAAGCGCTGCACAGCCTGCCTGGCCAGGTTGCCATAAGGCATAGGGTGGCGAACGGCGACAACCTTGAGGCCGAGGTTCTGCAACACGTCACAAACGTGCCGAGTGGTCTGCGATTTTCCACACCCTGTTCGCACGGCGCAAACGGCTACCACGGGCTTCTGGCTCACAAGCATCGTCGCCCTTCCGCCCATCAAGCGGAAATCAGCACCGCAGGCGATAACCAACGAGGCTTGGTGCATCACGTACTCGTGCGACACATCGGAGTAAGCGAAGACTACCTGGCCGACATCATTCTCCTCAATGAGCTGTGCAAGCTCCGATTCAGGGGTGATCGGGATGCCTCCGGGGTAAAGCCCGCCGGCCAACTCCCGTGGGTAGCGGCGCCCTTCGATATTGGGGATCTGCGTGGCCGTAAATGCCACGATCTCATAGCGATCGTTATCGCGGAAATAGGTGTTGAAGTTGTGGAAGTCGCGTCCCGCAGCACCCATGATAATAGCCCGAATCTTCTCCATAGAGACCAGCTCCTTTCAGCAATTGGACTCAGCGATGACGGGGGCCCAGAATACTGCATCCCAGGCCCGCACTACGCCTGTTTCAAGAATATGAAGCAAGCATAACGCGAACTCCGTGGGCACTCAAGTGAGCTTCGAGAAGAAAACGGCGCTCTTCTTCCTTTTGGGGAGGAAGAGCGCCGCTCACATAGGCGTTGCAGAGAGAGGTTAGTCGGTCTGAGCCAAAACTCGCGTGACCTCATCTTGGTGCGGCACCAACGCGCCGAGCACGCCGTTGATGAAGCGTGGGGAACTATCTGACCCGTACTCCTTGGCGAGCTCGACAGCCTCGTTGATTGCCACCTTGAAGGGGACCCGCCCAGCGGTGAACTCATAGAGCGCTATGCGCAGCAGGTTACGATCTACAACAGCCACCTGATCCAACGGCCAGTCAGGGGCATGAGACTGGATATAGAGATCCAACTGTGATGTTGCAGCCATTACGCCCTCTACCAACTGCCGAGCGTAGGCAGCCACGCGGGCATTGACGTCCGATTCCATGCCAAGATGCTCATGGAGAACTGCGGCCGGCGCGTGTCCGACGAGATCGACCTCGTATAGCGCTTGCAGCGCTAACTCACGCGATAATCGGCGCTCACCCTTCATAAAGAACTCCTGGAGTGCACAACATCCCAGTACGCGCTCGACCGACTACGGTCCTAAGCCGACTCCGCCGTCGACCATTCGTCAACCTGCGAGTACGTCACGTCCTCGATGTGGACATCCACGGCATCGACAGGCATTCCAATCATCTGCTGAACGGCCCGGGTGACTTCGTACTGAACCTTGCGCCCCAGCTGCAGCAAGCTCTGGTCGGGACCGGCAATAATATGCAGATCGACGAAGACCCGCCCTTCCCTGACCTGAATCGCCACCGACTTGCCGGAAACACCCAGCAAACGATCCACATCACGCTCTGCGATGTCCGCCACGCCGGGAACCCCTAGAGTCGTCAGACGAGCAATTGTCTCCAAGACCGTGGGCTCCACCGTTACTGCGCCAGGAATCGTCTTGCGTTCCATGAAACACCCCTTCACCGATCTCGTTTGCTGTCTACCTGCCCAGCAACGACCACAAACCCCACGTCATAGACAAAACGGACGGGCCTCCGCAGAGGCCCGATCATAAGTCATCCGTATCCTATCACCTGATCACCTGCCGGGAGTCAAACTCGGGTGCACTTGATCTGAGCCTGGGCCACGATCCATCCAGTACACCAAACTGCACCCCAAGGTGACGCTGAAACTAGTCCTCGACAACCTGGAGGACCTGACGTCCCCGGTAGTATCCGCAGTTGGGACACACGTGATAAGGCCGAACCAGTCCGCCGCACTCCTCACACCGAACTTGCGCGGGGAGCTTTGCGGTGGGATAGCTGTTGGCCCGCCGCCGATCACGCCGGCCTTGCGGAGTTCGTCTCTTTGGTACTGCAGCCATGTCTACTTCCTCTCCCTTATGTCGTCAATAGTCTCACCCCCACCGAACCTGTCACCAGATCCTGCTAGAGCGCAAAGTCAATTATACAGAAAACTGGCGTTCTGTCAATCTTGCCCATCAGAAAGCCCCGCCTCGCGATCCGCTTCCAGCCGGTGCAGCCCGTTCTCCGCTACCCTCAGCTGCCGCGTGAGCTCAGCTTGAAGCAAGCTGAGAGAGTTGAATACATAGTCATCAGCATCCGTCTTCAGGCGATCCGACATCTGCCGAGCCTCCTGCACGATCATCTTGGCCTGCCGCTGTGCATCCACCACGAACTGGTGACTGGAGGCCATCCGTTGACCCTCTTTGCGGGCCTTGGCGATGATTATGTCAGCTTCCTGACGTGCGGCCTCCACAACGGCATCGCGCTCCTGCACAATGCGCCGAGCCTGTTCGATCTGCTCGGGCACCGCCTGGCGCAGCTGCGATAGCTGACCGCGCACCTCGTCTTCGTTCACCATACGATTGCCCAGGAATCTCGGACACTCCTCGACAATATACCGTTCCAACCGATCGACCAGGAAGTCAACATCCATACTCCCTCCTCTTTCAGCTTCATGAAGACGATCCCTCATACCTTAGCCCATCCCAGGACATCCTACGCCCCCATCAGCTCGTCTGGCGCTTCTCTTCCAGCGCAGCCAATACCAAGGGGTTGACCATTCCAGACACATCCCCGCCCGCATCAAAGACCTCTTTGACCAGACTGGCACTCAGAAACGCATACTCGTACCGGGTCATCAAACAGATCGTCTCCACGTGCGGCCGGAGTTGTTGGTTCATCAGAGCCATCTGGTATTCGCGCTCGAAGTCTGAGATGACACGCAATCCCCGAACCAACGTCTGAGCCCCGAGCGACCGTGCAAGCTCAACCGTCAGACCATCATAAGGCAGCACATCGACGTTGCCGAAGGGCTCTAGAACAGCACGGGCCAGGGCGACGCGCTCATCCACCGTGAAGCGGAGATGCTTATCGGGCCGAGCGTAAATCCCTACCACGAGGCGGTCGAACAATGTCGCCGCCCGCTGGGCGATATCCATATGCCCAAAGTGGATCGGATCAAATGAGCCAGGATAGACTGCAGTGCGCATCGTTAGCTCATCTCTCAGCCTTAACTGAGATCTCCAGAGTCCTGCCAGAAGCTAGCGACCTCGGCGCGCAGCGCCTGATGCGCTTGCTGGGTCAGATCAGGGTCTGCCTCAAGCAGCTCCTCCGCCAACTCGCGAACCTCGTGAAGCAACCGCGTATCAGCGAATGCCGCCATCGGAAGCTCGGGGAATCCACTCTGTCGTGTGCCCAGGAATTCGCCGGGACCGCGCATCTCCAGGTCCTTCTCAGCCAGAACAAACCCGTCGTTGGTGGACTCCAGTGCCTGTAGACGCTCCACAGCCGCGGCTGAAGCGCTCTCCGCCAACAACAAACAATACGACTGGTGACTGCCCCGTCCCACACGCCCGCGGAACTGGTGCAGTTGCGCCAGGCCAAACCGATCTGCACCATCAATCAACATGACTGTGGCATTGGGAATATCGATGCCCACCTCGACGACGGATGTAGCCACCAGGACGTCCAGCTCCCCGGCCGAGAACTTGCCCATCACTGCGTCCTTCTCATCAGGCCGCACGCGCCCGTGCAGCAGGCCCACCCGCAGCTTGGGGAAGACATCGCGTCGGAGTCGCTCGGCCTCGTCGACCGCAGCACGCGCGTCGATCTTGTCCGAGGCCTCAACCAATGGATAGATGATGAAGGCCTGCCGGCCCTTGGCTACCTGGCTCTGGATAAAGGTATACGCCCGACCGCGCTCTCGAGGATGCAGGACCCGGGTGCGGATCGGCTGCCGGCCCGGCGGCATCTCGTCCAGGATGGAAACATCCAAGTGTCCCCACACGGTGAGTTCCAGAGAACGGGGGATCGGCGTGGCCGTCATCACCAGCAGATGGGGGTTGTGTCCCTTGTCGCGCAGCGCCCGGCGCTGGTCGACGCCGAACCGGTGCTGCTCATCAATCACCACCAAAGCCAGGTCCTTGAACGTGACGGCTTCTTGGATCAGCGCATGCGTCCCCACGACGATCTGCAGGCTGCCGTCGGCCAATCCCTGAGTGATCGCATCCCGGTCAGCACCCGGCGTACTGCCGGTCAACAGTCCCACCGTGGGCCGCGGTTCAGGGAAAGATTCGAACAGCGCAGCAAGCCCCTTGAAGTGCTGCTCGGCCAAGATCTCCGTTGGAGCCATCATAGCCGCCTGGCAACCCTGATCAGCGCCCAAAGTCATCAGCAGCGCCGCGACCACGGTCTTGCCCGACCCGACATCCCCCTGGAGCAAGCGGGCCATTGGCTCCCCTTTCGCAAGATCGCCCATCAGCTCATCCAACGACCGCTGCTGAGCCCCGGTCAGCTCGTACGGCAGTGCTGCCATCAGCGCGGCCGTACGAGCTGCATCAGCCACGATCTGGCGGCCGGCCTGAGACTTCCTCAGTCGCTTCTGCCGCACCAGCCCCAATTGCAGATACAGTGTCTGCTCGAAGGCCAGCCGACGGCGCGATGCAGCCAGGTGCTCCTGGCTGTCAGGCAAATGCATGCCCCAGAGCGCCCGAGAGAGCGACAGCAGGCCGTAGCGCGACCGTATATCGCCGGGTAGCGCATCGGGGACCCGATCGGCCCACGCGCTTAACACGCGCCGCATCGTGCTGCGCAGCCAGCGCTGTGTCAGCCCTTCTGTGAGTGGATAGATCGGCTGAATCCTGGCACTGGTGACGTCAGACCGTCCCAGTATCTCGCACTCAGGCGAGGTCATTGTCAGGCGACCAAGATATTCACCGACCTTGCCGCTCACCAACACCTGTGCACCGGACTGAATGCGATTCACCATGCCACGCCCCCGTGGCCCGAACCAGGACACCTCAATCGTGCCCGTTGTGTCCGACAGTATCGCCCGGAACAGATACTTGCCCACATGTGTCGTCCTGCCACCTGCCTCCCAAACCGTGGCTAACACGCTCACACGCTCCCCGTACGCCAGCCGGTCGATGGTCTTCAGCTGGGAGTAATCCTCGTAGCGGTGTGGCAAATGGGTGATGAAGTTCTCAATAGTCGTGATCCCCAGGTTCGCCAGTAACGCGGCGCGTTTTTCGCCAATGCCCGAGATCAAGGTCACTGGCGCGTCCAACCCCCGTCCCGAGCGCTCCAGCGTCTCGATCGGCTCTGCCACAGGCAACTCAGCCTCGGCCTGAACCGTGGTCGGGGCCTCAGCCGTCGGCTCACTCACGGATACCGCGGCCATGGGCTCTACAGCCGCTGCGGCTGTCGCGGGTCTCTCTGCGATGGCAACAGCCGGAAGCTCCGCAGCAGATCGCGGAGCGGGCTCGCCAGGTCCCACCCGCAGCAGATCGCGGAGCGTGTCGCCCACCTCCTGGCGCGAGACAGCGGCCGAGGCACTGTAAGCTTTCATCAAGTCTACGACAGTTTCGATCCAGCTTCCGGCATCTTCGCCGAACTTCTCTAGAGCCTGCCGGCGCCAAGTACCGGCATAGCCGGCTAGCCCGCCAGCCACTGCACGGTCCTCGTGGCGATAGTCACGGGTCTCAAGATCCAACATCTTACCTAGTGTTTCCAGGGGTCTAGCCATGCTCTCTCCCAACCTCAAACAGCCGCACCGATCGGTCCGCCGGCTGTCGTCCAGAGTACAGCAGAAGACCAGACAGCCTCTGCCGGCGTGTCGGCAGACATGTCGGTCGACACCGTACAACAGTCACTCGCATCAAGATCATTCAGACATCAGTAAGGCTACGCCTACGCAACCTGGACCAACGTGCGTAGCGAAGGCGGGGCCAACACTAACCACCGGGATCTCCATCCTGGGCAGCAAAGCAGAGAACTCATCCTCTAGCTGTGCAACGGAAACTGCCGAAACCCCTGAATGGAGGATCGCCAGTCGCTCCAGCGGAAAAGCGCGCTTCGCCTGGAGTACTAGGGACTGCAGTCCGCGCCGGTGCGTCCGCACGCGCCCTGATTGCCGAACTTCACCGCCCTCCAGCACAATCAAGGGCTTGACGCTCAGTAAACCCGCCACGGCAGTTGAGATCCAGCCAACACGCCCACTGCGCCGCAGATAATCAATGGAGTCAATCACACCCAAGATGCGCGTCCGCGCCCGCAATGAGATCACCTGATGGATGATCTGCGGGACAAGCATGCCGCCGGCGAGTAGTTCCGCTGCGCGCACCACCAGCCAGCCCAGTCCCATCGAAACCTGTGTCCCATCAACCACGTGGACCCGTGCGCCCTTGAATTCCTGCGCCGCCATCAGCGCGTGATCGTCTAGACTGCTCAACGTTGCGGCCGTAAGGATCGCGATAATCTCTTCAGCCCCCTCAGCAGCCAGCTGCGCATAGACTCGCGTGAACTCCTGAGGCGCAGGTGCCGCCGTCGTGGGGAGAACCCGCGAATGCGATAGTTCGCCGTAGAACCAATCGAGATCGAGCGTGCCGTCGTCCAGACGCGTCTCACCATTGAGCGATACATGAATCGGAACAACGCCGATCTCGAGCCGCGTTACGTAGGCTTGAGGCAAGTCGGCTGCGCTATCGGTGAGAATACGCACCGTCCGCGCCATACCTACCTCCACACCCCCTCGTAGATCACCAACCCCAGCCCCTCCGGCCCGATGTGGGACGTAACAATTGGGTCGTAAGCAATGACCGGGATCTCCACCGACGGCGCGATCTGCTCCATCCGCCCTTTCAGATCCGATACCTCGCTGCCTGGCGTCCTGTAACCGTGTAAGATGACCAACCTTTGAATTCGCGAGAACTCCGAGGCAAACTCCACCAGCTTATCCAAAGCGCGCTCCGGTCGCCGGCTCTTCTCCGTCGGGATGACGTCCCCCTCCTCCATCGCGATGAATGGGTGGATCTTGAGCATGGCGCCCAGGATCGCCTGCATCGACGTAATCTTTCCGCTGCGGTAGAGATAATCCAGCGTATGCGAGATCATCACCACATAGGTACGAGGGATCATCCCCCGAATCAGCCTCACGATCTCCGGTAGCGGAAGATCCCCACGCTGCAGGAGTTCGCCCGCCCTTTCCAGCAGAATTCCCAGTCCCACAGATACGGACTGAGAATCGAGGATGGTAATGTCACAGCGCCCCATGAAGTCGCGGGCTGCAGTTCGCGCATTCTGCACCACCGGGCTCAGCCGCCCCGACGAGAGAATCACCAACATACGATTGGTGCGATACAGCGAACGTTCGAAAGCAGCACGAAAATCGTCCGGAGACGGCCCCACGATCTCAATAAGCCCCCGTGTTTCGTGCGACTCAGCCAGAACGCCGATATGCCCCGGGGTCTGCTGATCGTACATGAAGCTCTTGTTGCCCACCCGCGCCACGATCGGCAGTGCTGTGATGTTCAACTCACGGAGCAGCTCTAGCGGCAAGATTGCCGTGCCATCCGTGATGATATGTATCTGAGAGTTCCCAGCCACGCAGACGCTCCTGACCTAGATTATGAGCCAGTGACGAACAAATGCAAGTGGCGCCGGCTGACGCCACCGGTCAACACGGGATCCCGTTGACATTGGCGCTGTGAAGTTCTGGCAGCGGCGCCGTCCCATCAGAGCCAACCGTCCAGGCCCCGGCATCACTCAATCGAGATGATATAAGGATAGTGAGGCTGGCCCCCTGTGACCACCTCAAACTCCAGGTCTGCGTAGGCTTCCGCGAGGTTACTGGCAAGGTCCTGAGCCTGAGACTCAACAACCTGTTCACCGTAATAAAGCGTCACTAGTTCGCGACCGTCAAGGTCAGCTTCGGCCAGCAGCCAATGCACCGCTTCATCAAAGGATTTGGCGTCGACTACGAGTTCATCCTCCAGCAGACCGATGGCATCACCCTCGTGGACATCGATTCCGTTGAGCCGCACTTCACGCGTCGCCCACGTGATCTCGCCCGTGATCACATCGAGCGAAGACTCCTTCATCGCCTCCGCGTTTGCCTCCAGAGAAACGCTCTGATCCAGCGCCAACAAAGCCGAAACGCCCTGAGGAATCGAGCGGGTGGACACAACCATCACGTGCTTGTTGCTCACCCCAACTACCTGTTGAGCCGACATCAGTATATTCTTGTTGTTCGGCAGGATAATAACGTCGTCGGAAGCCGTCTGCTCCACAGCGTCCAGGATCTGGGCCGTACTCGGGTTCATCGTCTGGCCGCCCTCAACCACGGCCGTGGCGCCTAGACTGCGGAAGACATTAATCAGCCCCTCACCGGCCGCCACCACGACCACACTGATGGCCGGCGGCGTTTCCGAGGCCAATAGCCCTACCGGCATCCCCAGAGTCGGCTCCGCTACCGGGCTTGCAGCCCGCGAAGCGCTGTAGGCCTCAAACTGAGCCTGCATATCCTCGACCACGACATCGCTGATCGACCCGAATTGCGCCCCCAAGGTGATTGGTTTGCCGGGGTCCGCCACGTGAACGTGGACCTTGACGACAAGTTCGTCCCCTACGGTGAGGGGGCAGTCCCCCATAGCTTCGATACCGGCGCGCATCTTGGCGACATCAATGTCCTCACCCATAACGATGAACTGAACATCATAGGGATAGTCGCTGTCAAATTCCAGGGCTTCATCGCCCTCCGGGTGAGCATCAAGATGGAGATGGGAAAGATCTCCCTCGTGAGCCATCAGATCGGCCACAGGCAAGCCCTTAAGATCACGCAGCATCCCTTCGAAGATCACGTACAGTCCCTGGCCACCGGCATCCACAACGCCGGCCTGACGCAGCACCGGGAGCAGAGACGGGGTTCTAGCAACAGACGCCTTCGCGCTCGCGACCATACGCTCAAAGATCTCGACGATATCGTCGGTCTCCTCGGCGGCGATTGCCGTCTCCTCAGAGACATCCTGCACCACGGTGAGAATCGTGCCCTCAACGGGCTTCACCACGCCTTTGTACGCCGTCTCGGCAGCCACACGCATCGCAACAGCGATGCTTTCGGCCGTAAGGGTGGCGTGACCATCCTGCCCGTGAGCAAAGCCTCTCCAGATCTGTGACAGGATCACACCGGAGTTGCCGCGCGCCCCCATCAACGCCCCATGCGCCAATCGTGACATCAGCTTCCCAACATGCGCCTCCTCCATATCGGCAATCTCATCCCACACCGACGCCATCGTGAGCGTCATGTTGGTCCCGGTATCTCCATCAGGTACAGGGAACACATTGAGTGCATTGATCTGCTCTTGGTGCTGACGCAACCAAGACAACGCAGCCAAGACCATCAGCTTCAATCGGCGCCCATCCAGAGCACGGATGACATCACCTTCTGGAACGCTCACGATGGAATCCTCCCTAACCAAGATCACTCACTCGCAGCGCCTGAACGTGGACGGTCACCTCGGCCACCGGCAGTTCAAGCGCTCGCTCGACCTGGTACTTCACCACGTCCTTGATGCTCTCCGCCACAGTGGAGATGCGCGTCCCATATTCTACCACGACATAGAGCTCAACCGTGATCTCCCCATCGTGTACGGTGACTTCCACACCGCGTTTTCGGTCAGTGGACAATATGTCGGCTAAACCCGTGGCGAAGTTCCGGGGCACCGTCCCAACTACACCGTAGCACGTCTGAACTGCCTCACTAACAATCGAGGCGATTGCAGCCTGCGCCACGTCGATCTTACCTCTGGCCTCTAGCGTATCGCTCATTATGCCTCCCACAGTTGATTCTCTCAGCCTTTGTGGTATGATAGCTCAGTCATCGAAAAAAAGAGGTGGATTATGGCAAAGTGTGAAATCTGCGGCAAGAGCCCGATGTTTGGGCACAACGTAAGTCACTCGAAGCGAAGAACCAACCGAAAGTTCCGTCCGAATGTCCAGCGGAAGCGCGTGATGATCGATGGTGAATACCGTCGGCTTCACATCTGCACCCGCTGTATTCGAACGCTGTCCCGTGGAAAGCGGTAGACTTCGTAAAGCCCACATCGTGAGACAAGACTCCATTCGCTAGAAACTGCGCGAATGGAGTCTTGTTTGTTGTCGGATTCCGCCGCATTCCTCATGCGCCTGCAACCGCCCCACGCAACGCGAGAATAGCTGCGGCAACCCCCTCGGGCGCTGAATAGATCGCGGATCCTGCCACTAATGTGTCCGCACCGTGTGCAATCGCCTGCGGAGCCGTCACTCCGTCAATACCCCCATCCACCGAAAGCCAAGCGGACGGACGGCTTCGATCCAACATCTCTCGGACCGCACGTATCTTGGCAAAGACCTCCGGAATCAGCTTCTGTCCCCCAAACCCAGGGCTGACGGTCATCACCAAGACCAGATCCAGATCAGATACAACGTACTGAAGGACAGACTCCGGCGTGGCCGGGTTCAAAGCGACTCCGGCACGCGCTCCCAAGCTGTGGATCTGCTGCAGGACTCTGTGCAAGTGTGAGGTAGCCTCAGGATGCACCGTGAGAATATCGGCCCCGGCCTCAGCGAAGGCGGAGACATAGCGTCCGGGGTTCTCGATCATCAAATGCACATCGAGCGGCAGAGACGTCACCGTCCTCACTGCAGCCACAACTAATGGACCAATCGTGATGTTGGGCACGAAGTGTCCATCCATAACATCCACGTGGATGACATCGGCGCCGGCATTCTCGGCCTCCCGGACCTGCTCGCCGAGACGCGCAAAATCAGCGGAAAGAATGGATGGTGCGATGCGTACGATACTCATAACCCCACCATGATACACCGGATGAGAGATTTTTGCAACCATTTGCCTCGGAAATCCACCACCCGGGCTGCCCACGGGACATCGGAACGCCCCATAACACACTTCCTTGCATCACACAGAGAGTAACGACGTCACGTGGCCAAGGTGTTAGCCACCGAAACCATCGTCGACGCCTTTTGCACCAGACGGTGCCACTAACCACAGGCAGACTGTTCGCAGACTTGTCTTCGCAATCCCCGAGCAGCCGGCAGAAAGAAGGCCGGGAGTGTTTCGGGACCGCATTCAGAGTCGCCATGGAACACCTTCGCTTCCGAGCTCTGGCCGATTTCGTGCTTGAGGGCACCCTCGATGTGGCCTTCACGACAGCAACAGAAGTCGCACACGGGGTGGGCGCGGGTCCCGCAACCGCAGACTCGACATGAAGTCAACACCGAGAAGATCAGCGAAATCGTACAGCCGATACGCGCAGCCTAGCGCATCACTGTCACCGGAAGTGCGGTAGAGCTCGGTCTGACCGAACTATGTGCGGCACACCCGCCGCTCATCAGCTGTCCGGTGCAGGTCACGACGGTTGACGCGGCGCAAACGGCGTCGGCCCTCCGCTATGTGAGACAAGGCAGCCTGATCTTCGCGATTGCCCTGGGGTTGGCTTCGGGCCTCGGCCTGGGGCCGCCGCTGAGTGCGGCTGCGGACCTGGGCCGGTAGAGCCTCAGTCACCGCGACCCCACGCTGCTGCCCGCGCGGTAGGCTGGGGTGGACCCGGTTGTGCGAACCAAGACGGCTTCGAGATACCGCCTTCGATACCGTGGCGACCGTCCTGTCGACCGTATGACAGGCGCAAATGGTCGAGGATCAAGCCGGAGCCCATCAAGTCATCCAAGACTCGATGCAGACGCTGATACAACTGATCGAGCAAGACAACAAGATCCCCGACTATGACCGCGCTCTGATGCGGCCGTGGCGCCGGTAGAAGCCTTGTGAAGGCCAGCACTGGACAACCGCTTAGGCACCTTCTACGCGGCCCCTGGGCGCTTCACTCCCCGCTGGACTGAATAGCAGGCGCCCATTCGGGCAGCTCATCGTAGGAACCGGGCCAAAACGCGCTGTAGAACGCGATGTAATCCGGCATCGCGCCGCGCCATAGAGCGTCAACGTGGCCACCTGTATGAACTTCGTAGGTCACGTCTGCTTCCAGCTTCTGCAGATCGTTCCGCAGCTGGATCGTAGCTGCGCGCGCCCAGTCGCCATCCCCGGCATCCAGGTAGATACGCAGGCCTGCGACGCCCTCCTGCGCAAGGCGGTAGGGGTCATACTGAGGTATGGGTCTGTTGAATGCCAGGGCCGGGCTGTGGCCCCCCACACTGCCGAAGAGGTCCTGGTGCAGCAGTGCGATCTCCAGCGCCCAGACCCCGCCGCGCGAGATCCCCCCCACCGCCCGGCCGGAAGCCGTGGGGATAGTCCGATACGCCGCATCGATTGCGGGTACCAGCTCATTGGCAACGAATCCCTCAAACGAATGGTCCCCGCCGCTGGAGTACACGTACAGGCCATCCCGAGAGACGCCGGGCAGGATCACGATGTAGGGACCGGTGATACCGCGACTGACCCAGTCATCGCTCCACTCATCGATGCCCAGGTTGTCCCAGTGCCACTCATCCAGTGGCCACCCGTGGAACAGATAGAGGGTTGGAAAAGCCTTGGTGGGATACGCCTCATAGCACGGCGGCAGATGGACCAGGTAACGAACCTGTTCCCCCAAAGCTACGCTCTCCATCGTCGCGACCTCGGTCCGTCCGTGAAGGTAGGGACACACCGAAGGGGTCGGTGTTGGCGTTACGGTCGGCGTCAAAGTCGGCTCCGGGGTCAGCGTGGGAGGGTAGTTTTCAGCCCCTGTGCCATCGGCCTGCATTACCAGGGTCGGCGTAGGCGTGTCCGGAACCGGTGAAGGCTGCCCAGTAGGCGCGACAGATACTGGCACAGGGCCTTCGTCGGATTCAGCCGCCACATTGCGGCTCAAATCGGATCCACACCCGCCTAGCAAGAGTGCCAGAACCAACAGGCCTGTAATGGACTTGGCGTCCAGTCCTAGGACGCCAAGTAACCTAGTTCGTCTCATTGAATGACTGAGCCCCCCAGCGACCACAGGTGATCATCCCTGGCCTCTTAAGAGTGATCTCAAGCAGGGCAGCTCCTGTCCGCTAGTACTGCAGTCTATCATCGACAGTCACCGAGTCAAGACTCTGCCAACACAATGTTCTGGTCACCGCTGTGTATTGACCAATACAACACGGCCCGGGGGTACCGGGCCGTGCTGTGTATGTTCCTCGCTGCAAAAGCAAAGAGCTTCTTGGCAATGACCTACTCTCCCAGGAGGCTGCCCCCCAAGTACCATCAGCGCTGACGAG
>Ga0209121_10004186_pt1 | contig 13571 bp, 10 predicted proteins | sample Cruoilmetagenom3_FD_187292 | JGI IMG/M metagenome (GOLD analysis project Ga0209121, IMG submission 187292) | Oil polluted marine microbial communities from Coal Oil Point, Santa Barbara, California, USA - Sample 3 (SPAdes) (version 2) | ecosystem: Environmental > Aquatic > Marine > Oil seeps ... | reverse complement strand
AGCGCCATCGTCACCGACTTCAACGCAGGCGACTTCGGACCCTTCGTCCTCACGCTCTCCGACGGAGTCCACAACGAGACGGTGACGCTCGATATCGCCATCGTGCCCTAAAGCTCCGTATTGATGTTCTTGTGCGTTGAAGATGGCCCCATGGACTTTTTTCCATGGGGCCATCTTAGTGATTGCGTCGGACTCATCTCGGCATCCTCTATCCTGACATTGACACGCCATCGGAGACACAGTGAGGTCACACTCTAGAATGGATCAGTAGTAGAGCTTGTATACCTGACCGGGGGTGTCGTGTCGGCGACGATGGTGTAGTTCGCCGTTTTGGCCGAAGTCTCAACATTGCCATTCTGATCGATCGACCAGAACGTGAGGGTGTGCGGACCAACCATGGTCGAGTACAATCAGCTGCGCATCTTCGTCGGACAATCATCGCAGAGAGCGGAAGGTATGACCTCGCAGGGGCAGTCCAGTGATCCGCTTCACGGCATCACACTCGAGGCCATTCTGGGCAAGCTGGTCAACAAGTATGGATGGGACGGGTTGGCCAAGCGTATCGATATCAATTGCTTCAAGAACGACCCGAGCATCAAGTCGTCGTTGAAGTTCCTGCGCAAGACACCTTGGGCACGCTCTCAGGTCGAGGACCTGTTCGTGAACTCCAAGTTCTGGACGCGCGACTAGTTGCCCGTCCCCGGTCGGTGGGGCGGCGTTCTTCCGTGAATCACAGTGAGGGGCGATCGCGTGAATCGAGGCGTTCTGCAGGCGATAGGGGCCTATACCATTTGGGGGCTGCTGCCTCTGTATTGGAAGGCTTTGCATCAGATCCCGGCGCTCCAGCTGATCAGCCATCGCATCACGTGGTCGAGCGTGCTCTTGATCGCATTATTGGTGGTCTTGCGGCAGACAGACAGCTTTTGCCGTGCGGCGTTTCGTCGCAAGACACTTCTCATCTACACCCTCGCGGCGCTTCTTCTGGGCGTTAACTGGCTGACATATGTGTGGGGAGTGAACGCGGGTTTCGTTATCGAGACGAGCCTCGGCTATTTCATCAACCCTCTCCTGAGCGTCCTGCTCGGGGTGGTGTTCCTGGGGGAGAGGCTGCGGCCCGCCCAGTGGGCGTCCGTGGGCCTGGCCGCTACCGGTGTGGCCTATCTCACCTATGACTACGGGCGTCTGCCATGGATTGCGCTCGTGCTGGCGTTCTCCTTCGCCCTGTACGGTCTCGTCAAGAAGACCGCTCCGCTCGGTTCCATCGATGGGCTTGCGCTCGAGACGGGCATCCTGTTCGTTCCGGCGTTCCTTGTGCTGACCTTTGCTGAACGCGCCGGAGAAGGCTTCGTGATAGGTACCGGCTGGCCGATGCTCCTGGCGCTCGCTGGAACCGGTGTGGTGACCACGATCCCGCTGCTGCTGTTCGCATCGTCGGCGCGGCGCATCCCTATGCTGTGGATGGGGCTCCTCCAGTACATAGCGCCCACGCTGCAGTTCCTTCTGGGAGTGTTCGTCTTCCGAGAAGTGGTCTCGGTGCACACCCTGGTCGGTTTCGGGGTGGTGTGGGCGGCGCTCGTGCTGTTCGCTGGTGAAGCGCTGGCGCGTCGCATCGCCGAACCGGTCACTGCTGAGTAACGGGCCCCGAGCGTTCGCCGCCGCTCAGCCCAAGGGCCTATCTACTGCGAGATGATCCGGTACCTGACCTCGTGCACGCCGTTGAAGTCGAGGACCCGGACGACACCCGGGCCAAGATCGAACTCCCTGCCCGCAGTGTACGGGCCACGATCCGCGACCTTCGCCACCGCGTGCTTCCCGTTGTACTCGAACTCTATGAGCGTGCCGAACGGCAACGTCTTGTGCGCGACCATCATCGTGTAGGGGCCGATCGCCTCGCCGCTGGCGCCGCGTCCCGTGAAGTTGCGTCCATAGTGCGATGCGACGGCGGTCAGCCACGCTCCTGAGCCGCTGACCTGTTGCGTCGGCTCTGGCTCAGGTGATTCAACGATAGGCTCCACGCTCGCCGCGATTCGCGCTTCGTAGTCGGCCAGTGCCGCTTCGCTGGTTGCGAGATCTTCTCGAGCCTGTGCGACCTCATCGGCAAGGGCATCGAGTGAGCGGGCTTGGTCGGCCTGCAGGTCGATGATTCGCTCAGCCGATAGTTGGGCCTCGCTGCGTGCTGTGTTCAGGGCCGCCAGAGTCTCAGCATCCCGCCTCGCGATCCTCTGCATAAGATCCCAGCGTGCCATGAAGTTGCGGAACGTTGAGGCGTTCAGCAGCACTGGCAGGAAGCCGAAGTCGTCCGCTCGATACATCTGCTGCACTCGTGCGCGAAGGTGCTCGTATGCCAAGTTTTCCTCAGCGATGATGCGGTTGAGCTCTTCCGAGTTCGCCGCCATCTGTTGATCGATATCCGTCGATCGCTCCTGCGCTGCGTCGTAGCGTTTCACGGCACGTTCAACGAGCACGCGATTTGCGGATACCTGCGCTTCAGAGGGTGCGGCTGCGACCGTCGAGGCGAGGGGCAAGAGCAAACACGTCGCGATCGCGACGGTGAGGACCAACCCGAGTGTTCGCCGACGAAACATGGTGACCAGTGTACTCTCCTGATCGGCATGGCAAGTAGGCGGCGCATCGCCCCAGGCGGACCAGTCGGGCACATTCCTGTTATCGTGTACCTGTGGGACGAACATCTGCAGCCTTGGGGAGGGCTGCCGAGTTGAGGAGGACTCATGGTTCGTCTACCGCTCGTCAGGTTGCTCATTCTCTGCATGCTCATTCTCGCGATACCGGGCTTGTCGGCGTGTTCTGCCGACGAGGACAGCGAGTCCGAGGGAACCACTCAGGAGACCGCCGCTGAAACCGAGGCCGAGCCGGAGACCGCCGTGTCGGAAGATCCGCTCGTTGCCTCATGGGAGAGCGCCGACGCGTACTACTTTGCCTCATTCACACTCTATGCGGATGGCACGGGAACCGGCTTTGAGACCGAGGATTCCGAGGTCGACATCACATGGACCTTTGAGGACGACTACCTGGAGTTCGAATGGGGTTCGGGTTCAATGCTGGGCGGCGGCCTCATGTGGATGGACGAGGGTGCCGAGTTCTCGTGGGACGCCGGTGGCACGTACATGCGAGCTGATCTGGCGGGCACCTCAGAGGAGCCTGCCGAGGAGGCATCCGAAGGGACCGTTTCCGGTGACATCATCGGCATATGGGAGAACCCCGATGGAGATATCGTGTATCTCGAAGTCAACGCCGATGGGACTGGTTTCTCCCGCGATATCGATGGCGACGAGACCGATCTGACCTGGATGTACGAGCAGGACTACCTGGAGATCACGACTCCCGATGGGATGTCCTCGGTCGGCGGCGGAGTCGCTTGGATCGACGGCTCAACCTGGGAATGGGACTGGATGGGCGGAGAGTTCGTTCCCGCCCCATAATCCTCTCGGGTCATCGCATCAGGTGATCCACCAGATATTGGAGACGTGGGGCTGGGACAGCGCGGCCCGACTGTGATAGAACTGTGCCCATGCGAAACAGAGGACATGTCTATCTCAATGGGCGGATTGTTCCGGCACACGAAGCCGCGATCTCGCCGTTCGACGTCGGACTACTGCGTGGTTACGCGGTCTTCGACCTGCTCCAGACGGTGGGCGGCAAGCCGTTCCAACTGGAGGGGCATCTCGAGCGCTTTCGGAATTCCGCGTCTCTCCTGGGCCTGCAGGTCCCTCTGCCCGATGATGAGATCACACGCATTATTCTGGAGCTGTTGGAGCTCAATGATTACGACGAATCGATCGTTCGCATGGTCCTCACTGGTGGGGAGTCGGACGACGGCATGCACTTCGACCCGGCGACACCCACGTTCCTGATCATCACCCATGAACTCTTCACGGTTCCCGAGGAGAGCTATCGCAGTGGCACGAAACTCGTGACCTTTGAGCATCGCCGAGAGCTGCCCCAGGCCAAGACCACCAACTATCTCACCTGGTTGCGGAACCACTCGATGCTGGAGCAGGAGAATGCGATCGACCTGCTCTATCACGCCGACGGCTACGTATCTGAGGCGGCTACTGCGAGCTTCTATGTGGTTCGGAACGGCAGGATCCACGCGCCTGATACCGGCGTGCTCTGTGGAACTGTTGGCACCATGGTGCTCGACCATGCCGCTTCCGAATTCGAGGTTGTTCGGGGCCCAGTCACACTGGAGGACGCGCTGGGAGCTGACGAGGCGTTCATCACCTCGAGTGTTCGTGGCGTGGTGCCGATCGTTCAAATCGATGACTCCGTGATAGGGGATGGCACGGTAGGACCTGTGACGACCTCGCTCATGACGATCTGCAGGGGAGCCATGCAGGCCGAGTAGTGGTTGAAGCTCTCGCGTGATGCGGTATATAGTTTGCTCTGCTAACTATTAGGAGGGCAAACTATGACTGAATCTCGATGTATGGTCGTCGCGCGCGGAGTCGCGCACACCGTGCCCCGGGTTATGGGAACGTTGGCCGCCGGTTTTCGGGAACAGGGTGAAGGACTTCACCCCTCGCAGCTCCGGTTGCTCATGGCCATGCATCATGGCACCGTCACCCCCAGTGAACTTGCTGAGCGCATGGAAGTCTCACCTCCCACGATATCCAAGACGATCGACGTGCTCGAGCGCAGGGGTCTTGTCGAGCGGACCGCCGACGAGAACGATCGCCGCAAGGTGCTCCTTGCAATGACCGATCAGGGGCGCGCCACGTTGAGCAGCGTCTTCGACGCAGGAATCGAGCAGCTCTCAGAAGTCCTCACATCGGCCAGCCCTGAAGAACTTGAGCGTATCGAAGCGGGCATGAAGAGCCTCGGCGATGTGTTCACGCGTGTCCACCCCAATCATCATGGTCACCGATGCGGTCGACCTGTGCAAGGAAGTGACCCAGAGTAATGATCCAAATCCTCAAGACTCATCTCAAGCCGTACTGGAAGCAGCTCATCCTCATTATGGTGCTGCTTCTGTTGCAGGCGATCGCCAATCTCTATCTGCCCGACCTCAATGCGGACATCATCAATGAGGGTGTGGTCAAAGGCGACACCGATTACATCATGCGTGCGGGAGGCGTCATGTTGTCGGTGGCGCTGGGCTTGGGTGTCATCTCCATCATCTCGGTCTACTGGGGCTCAAAAGTGGCCATGGCCTTTGGTCGGGATGTGCGCCATGCGGTCTTTCGCAGGGTACAGACATTCTCGCTCGCCGAACTTAACGTGTTTGGAGCGCCTTCGCTCATCACGCGCAACACCAACGATGTGCAGCAGATACAGATGGTCGTCCTGATGGCGCTCAACGTGATGATCACCGCACCGTTCATGGCGGTTGGCGGGGTCATCATGGCGCTTCGTCAGGATGTACCACTCACCGGTCTCATCGCGGTCATCATCCCGCTCATGGCGATCGTTATCGGCTCGTTGCTGCGTGTCGCGCTCCCGCTGTTCATGCAGATGCAGGTGCGGATCGATCGCGTGAATCAGGTCATGCGCGAGAAGCTCGCCGGTATCCGCGTCATCCGCGCCTTTGTACGCAGTGATTTTGAGGAGGGGCGTTTCGCGCAGGCCAACGAGGAGCTCTACGACGTTTCACTCAAGGTCGCGCGTCTGTTCGCGATCATGATGCCGTCGCTCATGGCGATCTTCAACATCTCGCTCGTGGCTGCCATGTGGTTCGGCGGTCTGCGCATCGAGAGTGGCGCGATGCCCATAGGTAACCTCACCGCGTTCCTCACCTATATCATGCAGATCCTCATGTCGGTGATGATGGCGACGATCATGTTCGTCATGGTTCCGCGTGCGGCGGCTTCGGGTGAGCGCATCAACGAGGTACTCGAGGTCGAGCCGGAGATCACTGATCCGGAAGTGCCCGCTCAGGCAACGGACTCACGCGGTTTCATCGAGTTCGATGATGTCGAGTTCCGGTACCCGGGTGCCGAGGAGCCTGTTCTCTGCAGCGTATCGTTCAAGGCGGGGCCAGGGCAGACCACGGCTATTGTCGGCAGTACGGGTAGTGGCAAGTCCACGCTCATCAATCTGATTCCACGTTTCTACGACGTGACCGGCGGGCGGATCCTGGTCGACGGGATCGACGTGCGCGAGGTCACTCAAGAGACCCTCTGGGACAAGATCGGTTTCATTCCTCAGAAGGCGTTCCTGTTCAAAGGCACCGTGGCGAGCAATGTGCGCTACGGCAAAGAGGACGCCACCGACGAAGAGATATGGCACGCGCTTGAGATCGCTCAAGGTAAAGGGTTCGTCTCGGAGATGGACGACGGGCTTGAAGCGGAGATCACGCAGGGCGGAAGCAACGTGTCGGGCGGTCAGCGACAGAGGCTCGCCATTGCGCGGGCGCTGGTGAAGCGGCCTGAGATATACGTGTTCGACGACAGCTTCTCGGCACTGGATTTCACCACGGATTCCAAGCTGCGAGCGGCTCTCAATAAAGATATCACTGACGCGACGGTGATTATCGTCGCCCAGCGCGTGAGCACCATCATGCGCGCGGACAACATCATCGTTCTCGATAACGGTGCGGTGGCGGGTGCGGGCACGCACGACGAGCTTCTCGGCACATGCGAGACGTATCGCGAGATTGTGAACTCGCAACTCACCGAGGAGGAGATTGCATCATGAGCGATCATACGGGTGGTCGCACAGGCGGCGGACGTTCAGGTGGATTCGCTGGTTCCAGGCGAGGTCCGGGATCGGGACGTGGTTCGGGCGGAGGCTTCGGGTCCGGCGGCCATGGTATGGCTGCACCCGCCGAGAAGAGCAAGGATTTCAAGGGCTCGCTCAAGCGACTGAGCGGATACCTTGCGCCGTATAAGATGACGCTCATATTCATCACCGTGCTCGCCGTGGTGAGCGTGGCGTTCAGCATCGTCGGCCCCAAGATCCTGGGCGAGGCGACCAACGTGCTGTTCGAGGGTGTGATCAGTCAGCAGTTGCCGGAGGGAGTGACTTCGGAGCAGGCGATCCAGGGCCTGCGGGCCCAGGGGCAGGACCAGCTCGCCGACATGCTGTCGAGCATGGATCTCACCCCCGGACAGGGCGTGGACTTCTCCCAGATCGCCACGTTGCTGGGATGGCTCGCCGGGGTCTACCTGTTGAGCGCGCTCTTTGGCTGGTGGCAGGGCTATCTCATGGCCGAGGTCGCGCAGCGCACTGTCTATCAGATGCGAGAGGCGGTCGACCAGAAGCTTGCCCGGCTGCCGCTCAAGTACTTTGACGACAATCCGCGTGGAGACACGCTCAGCCGAGTCACGAATGACATCGACAACATCTCGAACACGCTGTCACAGGCCGTTACGCAGGTCCTTACCGCCAGCCTCACGATTCTAGGCGTGCTGGGCATGATGCTGTGGATCAGCCCACTCCTTGCGGGGATATCGTTGCTGGTCATCCCCGTCAGCGTCTTCGTCACGATTCTGATCGCCAAGCGCTCGCAGAAGCAGTTCGCGGCGCAGTGGGAGAAGACGGGCACGCTCAACAGTCACATCGAGGAGATGTTCACCGGGCACGGCGTGGTGAAGGTCTTTGGGCATCAGGAAGAGGCCATCGAGACGTTCGACGTCGAGAACCAGGCGCTGTACGAGGCGAGCTTCAAGGCGCAGTTCATCTCGGGTACGATCATGCCCACGCTGAGCTTCCTCAACAATCTGAACTATGTGGGCGTCGCCGTCATCGGTGGCCTTCGCGTGGCGAGCGGCCGGCTCTCTCTGGGCGACGTGCAGGCGTTCATCCAGTACTCGCGCCAGTTTACGCAGCCCATCACCCAGGTGGCGAGCATCGCCAATCGCCTGCAGTCCACGGTCGCGTCGGCGGAGCGGGTATTCGAACTCCTCGATGCCGACGAAGAGCTGCCCGATACTGACACGCCGCAGGTTCTTGAGCGCGCAGAGGGCCACGTCGAGTTCAAGGGCGTCTCGTTCCGCTACAAGGAGGACACGCCGCTCATCGAGCAGCTCGATCTGGAGGCCAAGCCCGGCCAGACCATCGCAATCGTCGGCCCCACCGGTGCCGGCAAGACCACGCTCGTGAACCTGCTCATGCGTTTCTACGAGATCGACGAGGGCGCCATCCTGGTGGACGGGATCGACATCCGAGAGATGACCCGCGACAACCTGCGCCGCACGTTCGGTATGGTGCTGCAGGACACGTGGCTGTTCAAGGGCTCGATTCGCGAGAACCTCGCGTACGGACGAGAGAACGCAACGACCGAGGAGATCGAGGTGGCGTCACGCATGGCGCACGTCGACCACTTCGTGCGCACCCTGCCGGAGGGCTACGAGACCGAACTCAACGACGAGAGCTCCAACATCTCGCAGGGTCAGCGACAGCTGCTCACCATCGCCCGCGCGTTCCTGGCTGATCCTCGTATCCTCATTCTCGACGAGGCCACGAGTTCGGTCGACACACGCACCGAGGCGCTGATCCAGAAGGCGATGACGTCGCTCATGAAGAACCGCACCAGCTTCGTGATTGCGCACAGGCTCTCCACGATCCGCGATGCGGACACGATTCTCGTCATGAACGAGGGCCAGATCATCGAGCATGGTAACCACGTGGACTTGATGACGGCGGGCGGCTTCTACTGCGACCTCTACAACAGTCAGTTCACAGAGGCACTGGACGAGGTGGGGTAGTCCGGTGCCGTTCGTCCGCGATATTGGCTGTTCATCAGTGAGTTGTTGAACTAGTCGCCCTATTGTCTTGATGTCTATTACCTTTACTCGCAGGATGCCGATAGCGATAGTATAGGGTTCAGCGGAGCACGGGGGCTGGCATGGGGAAGTCAGTGAGGACGATCCTGACGACCCCGAGAAGATCGAACGCTTGCGGGACGCGGCCGATGAGGTTCTCGGCCTGCGTCTCTACTGACGGGCGATACAATGGTGAAGCGCCCAGCGCCCAAGCGAGAGTACTCGGCAGTTCCAGCAGCTTCCTCGGCGAAATCCGAGCGGGCGCTCGAGCGCGCTCTGCAGGCCAAGCGACAGAAGATCGCCATTTTCCTGATTGTTCTTGGTGGACTCATCTTCGCCACGGCGTACGTGCCGGCGGGCGAGAAGGTTCACACCTTCACTGAGCTCAGCGACTACAATCCTGCTCGCGATAGTGGGTGCACCAACTCGGGCGAAGGTTGCCACGGTACGGAGACCTCATATCAGAACTTCCATGACTATCACCCCGATACGGCGTGCGGCGCGTGTCATGAGTACACCGGCGTGGGCTGTATCCCGTGCCACGGGCCGCAACAGCACGAATGCGCTGCGTGTCACGATGGCAGTATGGTCGGCGCGTCGGACTGTGTCCGCCTGACAGACCCGTTCCCCAATGGCCACTATCGCGAGACCACACACACCGCCATGGGTACGGTGATGGACCGTGAAGTGAGGATCGCCGTAGGGGGCGAGGCACTTCTCACGTGTGCGGATTGCCACTCGCGGGATCTCCAAGCGGCGCACACCGGCGTGCCAGTGATCCAGGACAGCGGGTACGGCGACGAGGTCGGCTGCTACGAGTGTCACAACGGCACGCGGGCAAGCGGTCTTGAGCAGGTACTTGCTGATTGGCCCGATCGTTCGTGCGAGATATGTCACGACGGGGATTCTTCGGCACCCATTCATGATTCCAAGGTTGCGGCTTCCGTGGAGGCCAGCGGCTCGGTCGGTTGCAGCGATTCCGGTGACGGCTGCCATGGTGCAGGCGATATTCATGGAGTCCACGTCGCGGCGCCGACGGATTGCACAGGATCTGCCAAGGACGGAGAGCCCGGATGTCACGATCTCGCGATCGAGTCGAGCAAGCCGGTCGCGATCTCCTGCGGTGAAGCGCGAGAATGTCACGCTGAGCCGGGTGGATTCGAGCCTGATACTTCGATGCACGGCGAGATCGGCGCTTACGATACCGAGCACCATGTGGCCGGTCCTCGTCAGGCTTCGGCCACCTACTACGATCGCCGGTCGGGAGTCTCCACTCCTTGTGCTGCATGTCACTCCATGTCTCTCGGGGCGGATCACACGCGACCGAACGCGACACTGGGATCCGGCTCCGCGTGCGCTGGTTGTCACAACGACAGCGCGACGACCGTGGAGATCGTGAAGAGCTCATGGGAGGCGCGGGAGACAAGTCGTGCGTGTGAGGCGTGCCATGGTCAGTCCGGAGTGGCCCAGTCTCACACCGGTATCGACAATGTGCATCTTGCCTTGGAGTACAGCAGGTTCGGCACCATCGAGGCGGGCTCGTGTCAGAAGAGCGGGTGTCACGGTAGCATCGATGTCCGTGAGGTCCATGCTGAGATCGGATGCGCGTTCCCCGGTTGCCACACTGCTAGCGGAGATATTCGCGGTGATCGGATCATGAGCTGCGGCGGCACCGATTCGACCGAGGGCACCTGCCACACGAGCTCCGAGCGCCATACCGAAGCCGACGACAAGCACTTCGGTATCGAACTCTATCCGCTCGGCAATGAAGTTCCCGGAACGTGTGGGGGCTCTGGCTGCCACGACACGATCGACGTGCGCGACCTGCACTCGACGGATCACTGCTACACATCCGGCTGCCACACCGAGGGCGGCCCCACCGTGCTGAGCTGCGGCGGTTATGCCGGTCTGGAGGGCGCATGTCATGCCCCGGCGCCACCCGTTACATGTGGGCCGATCGTTCCAGTTTCCATCAGGAGCATGGGCATGGTCGAAGATGCCAGCGATATCTCCCAGTCGATCCTGGTGAGCACCATGCCATGTACGACGGTCGAACCGACTGTATGCGCGAGCTCCACCGTCACATCGCTCACTGTGATCGAGAGCAGTATCGAGGAGTCGTTCGCAGAGGCTCCTGTCGTCAAATTGCCAGTCACCGAGACACCTGCGCGCATGTCAGATGACGAGTCCGGATCCGTTGAGACAGCTAGCGAAGGGGAAGTCGACCGATGATCAAATCGATTCGTATAAAGATCCTTGTGGGTGTTGTGGTCATCAATCTTCTTGGAGCCGTGGCCATCGTCGTGTACCTCCACCAATCCTTCTCCAGTGAGCTTGATACCACTGTTGCGGATACGGCGACTCAGAGCGTGGCAGCTTGGGATCATGTGAAGGGGCTGGAGATCAGTCTTGACCCCGTCGCCCAACCGGGTCGCGCGCTTGAGATCCTTGAGAGCATGAAAGCGATTACTGGTGCGGACTACGGTTTGATGATCAACAAGGACTCCACAGATGAAGCCGCCTATCTTGCGGCGAGAGAGAGCGTTGGCCTCCCGAGCAATTGGAGCGAACGCGATATATACGGGATGCTCGTGGCAACCGATGCGGGCACGTCGGACATGATGTTGTTCGAGGTGCCGGCGATCGATGTGCCGGAGACCGGCAAGAGGATCGGCGTGGAGAATGGTGCATGCTCGCAGATGTGTCATGAGGGAATCACTGGCTCAAGACCGTACTGGACAGTCCGGTGGAGTGGAGACGCGAGCACCCGGGGGCATTCGGTCTTTCCCGTTCTGGGTGCGGATGGCGAGCCGGTTGGAGTGGTCTACTCTATCGATGACATCAGCCGACAGGCCGAAGCAGCCAAGGATTCGACGTTGCGCACACTCCTTGTCGTCGGGCTGACACTTCTTGTTTCGACACTGGTCATAGGCGCACTCATTGACCTTTGGATATTCCGTCGCCTGGTGACCATGACGCAGAGCATGGAGGATATCTCGATGCGCATCGCCGGCGGTGACTTTGACGCCACCTACGAGACCGACGGAGCTATGGATGAGATAGGCGCGTTCGAGCAGTTCTTTGCGGACTTCGTCAACGTCATCTCGTCGACTCTACGGTCGCTTGTCGGCAAGAAGTAGTCTCGTAGGCGTCGGATCAGGACACAGGGCGGGTTTCATCGAACCATTTGCCACATCACATCGCTGGTGGGGGCTTACTGCGGTGGAGATGTGACCTCGCTGTATGTCGACCCGAGAGCGTCGGCCAGCGTTGCGCCCATCTCCAGTCGGTCACCATTCATCACGACGACACTCACGAGCTGCGTGATCGCGGTCGTGTCGGCCTGCAAGAAGATGGGTTGGACATAGATGATGGTGCCTTCTAGCGGCAGTACGAGCATGTCACCGAAGACGACATCGCTTCCGCGTTGGTCCCATAGAGAGAGTTGTGGTGAGATTTTCGGATCTTGGTTGATCTGGGCTCGTACTTGAGCTGGACCCAGAATCACTCGATCCTTTGGAAGCAGGTAGACCTCTCGCTCGCCGTACTCATCAACGTCGCACGCCGCAGCCACAAAGCCAATCATGTTGTTGCGATTCGCGGCCGCATACGGCTGGACAAGATACAGACCGGCTCCGGATGATGTGTTCGGAGGATCCAGCGTCAAATAGGATGCTTTGATGGTATCGTCACCTTTGCGAAACACCTGCCATTGGTCCTCTTTGTTGTAGAAGACCGTTGGATCAGTCATGTGATACGTGCAGTAAATCTCCTCCTGCGCCGAGAAGAGGGCTTTCGGGTAGCGAAAGTGGGCGGCGAGCGCCTCTGGTGCAGATTCAATTGGTGTCAGCACCGAAGGGAAAATCTCGCCCCAGGCATCTCTCACGGGGTCCTCGTCGTAGGCGTAGAAGGTCAAATCTCCAGTGAAGGCGTCGATCACGACTTTGACCGAGTTGCGCATGTAGTTGGCGCCGCTTGAAATCTGCTGTGAGTACGGGAAGTGGCCAGTGGTCGTGAATGCATCGAGTATCCAGACGATGCCCCCGTCGACGAGTGCGGGATATGGTTCGGCAGCGTACTGCAGCCAAGGCGCAATCTGCTGAGCACGTTCCTTCACGTTGCGATGCAGGAGTACACGGCTGTTGGAGTTTAGGTACTCAGAGAAGACGATCTGGTCGGAGTTCAGCTGAAACGCCCACGCGAGTCGCTGAAGGAAGGACCCGATCTTGACACCGCGGCTCGGCTCGTACCTGTAGGTGGCGTTGCTCTCGCCGAGAGGGTAGTCAAACTCGTCGACACCGGTGTTGACGATCGCATAGCTGTTCGTCCTGGCCCCGAAGTAGATCCTTGGTTGCCCGTTGACCAGATCCGGGGAGGTTGCCGCCACGGTCTCACTGATCTTCGGCGGCACGTCACCCACCAGAAAATCAGGGAAGCCTCGTTCCGTTGACTCGCCGACCGGACTGATGATGAGGCCTGTGCCATGCGTGTAGACCAAGTGCTGGTTAACCCAGGTTTGCGCATTGGAGGGAAGCCCTGAGGTATCCATCTCGCGAGCTGAAACGAGTACCTCGCGCTGCTTTCCCGCCACCTCGTAGCGATCAACTTGGATGCTGGATAGGGTGTAGTACGGACGAATCGTCTGCAGCTGTGTGTAGGCTCGCTTGACTGATTCAGGTGTCCACAGTCGTGCGTTTAGCAGAACATCGGATGCGGAAGAAGCAGCTGATTCAGTCAGGCTTGGTGCGACCTCGTGCGAGGTTCCGCCCACTGATGACAACCCGAACGCGGTTCGAGTCATGGCGATGTTGCGCTCGATGTAGGGCAGTTCAAGCGTGATCTCATTGG
>Ga0209121_10004185_pt1 | contig 13571 bp, 8 predicted proteins | sample Cruoilmetagenom3_FD_187292 | JGI IMG/M metagenome (GOLD analysis project Ga0209121, IMG submission 187292) | Oil polluted marine microbial communities from Coal Oil Point, Santa Barbara, California, USA - Sample 3 (SPAdes) (version 2) | ecosystem: Environmental > Aquatic > Marine > Oil seeps ... | reverse complement strand
CCCAACCCGTAACAAACCCTACTATTCGTTTAAGTTCTGAGGATACATTCGTAACATTGATCGATAGTTTACACACATACACAGGAACTGTCGGACCTAATAGTACCCTGCTCTGCACCCTTGCTATCTCTGCTTCGGTAAACACGGAAAATGCTGATGTTGCTAAACTTAACCTTTCCGCCACATCACCTGAGGGTAACTGGGAAAGTTGGACAAATGAGACCATTGCAAAACCTGTGCTTTCTATAAACTGCGACAGCCTTTCCGATGAGAATACCAATGGCATTCCCGAACCTGGTGAGGCTATCGACCTCTACTATTCGCTTAAGAACCGGGGATTCGGATACGGCTATGATGTCAACTGCAATTTTAGCGAAACAGATTCCTGTGTTAACATAACAGGAGGTGTATCACCTTCATGGACAACGGTTTTTCCAGAGAGTCTGGTAACAGGAATACTTTCTTTTGATATATCATCAACCTGTCCCGACCCACATTTTGCGATGATAAACTATGACATCTCGACAGTCGAAGGTTTTATATTCTCGGATTCTCTCCTTGTATCAATAGGAAATTTAGGTTTTGCTGACGATATGGAATCTGGAACGGCAAAGTGGTCACATTCGGGTTCACTTGATAACTGGCATCTTTCTTCTTATAGGAAACACGGAGGGGGTTACAGTTGGTACTGCGGACTCGAATCAACACATAAGTATGAATCAAATTCTGATGGTCAGTTATTGAGTGTTCCTTTCAAGGCGGGACCCAACACACACCTCTATTTCTGGCATTGGTATGAATTCACAAACTATGGCACCGATGGTTCGTATGTTATTATTAAACGACAGTATTCATCCGATACATTTGACTATATTGGAAGCGGAGGTGCACTTGATTCTATGCTCTTTATTGGGAATGACTGGATCGAGGAGGACTATGACCTTTCATATCTCTCTTTGGGCGAAGAGATTCAACTATGCTTCTCTTTTTCTGCCGATAATGAAGATGTTGCAGAAGGTATCTATATAGATGATGTGAATATCGAAGGTGATAACGTAACAGGGAAAAAGGAGATAGCATTCTACAATCCTCAATTCCTCTTCTCTGTTTATCCAAGCCCGATGAATAATTTTTCACATATATTTCTCTCATTACCATCTGAAACAGATATTTCACTTACCATTTATAATGTCAGTGGTAGAAAGGTAAGAACACTGCTCAACGGTAGGATGGAAAAGGGTGAAAGATTTATTGATTGGTATGGTAAAAATGATGAAGGGAAAAATTTGCCTCAGGGAATATACTTTTTGCGGATGGAATTCAAGAATTCCGGATATGCAGAGAATAAAAAAATTGTTCTAATACGTTAAAAGGTAATGGAACCACAAGATTACACAAGATTAACCCCATTAGATAGCAAGCATCTAACGGGGTGAACACAGAAACATAAATAAATGAAAAGGAGAATCTTGTGAAAATCTGTGCTAATCTGTGGTTACTCTTTTCCCAGTATTGTAATAATTAAAAGGAGGAAAAATAAAAAGGTTAGAATATGTTTTTATCATTTCTATCCTTCTCCTCACTGGATGTGCAAAAAGGGAGATGATAGTCCAGTATTCTGACATAGCATATCGGAATTTTTTAGAGCAATATCCTGACCAGTGCAAGATTGATACCTTAACAGGTAACGGGAGCTTTGAGATAAGAAGGGGCAATGATGAATTGTTTGGAAACTTTGCCATATCCTATTCAAAAAAACCGAAAAGATGGGGGATGACACTCTATGGACTCTTTGGAATGGTGCTTTCACAAATAGAATTAAAGGATGATAGTTTTAATATTTTTACACCATTTCTTGACAAACCATTAAAAGGTTCTATTAAGAATTTCAAGATAGAGGATTATACTGGCATTCCTATTGACCCTCTGTTTGTACCACTTTTGCTAATAGGAAGGATTCCTATCGAAAATCTACATCCGCCTTCATATTTTTTAGAGAAGAAAAATCTCATTGAGTTTTCTTCCGAAGATGGGAAAAACATTAGTAGATTTGGATGGTCTTCCTCTAAAAACAGGGTAGAATACTACTGGAGCGGGAAAAAGGATGAAAAGGATTTTCTCGACATAAGGTTCAAGGACTTTGGGGAAATTGGTTCCTTATCGTTCCCCTACACTCTCCTTTTCACATATAAAGGGAAGGACGAAGCCTATCTCCAATTGAAATACAAATATCTAAATGTAAACCCAAAACCAGACAAAAAACCAAAAACATCAGACTAAAGAGTTATAGAACTCCTTTTTTCTTGACTGCGGGATAAAATTCCTTTATATTAAACCGATTGAAATGTGGAATATGGATTGTATTCTTTAACGATTGTCCTGCAATAAAACAAAATAAAATAACATAATGTTACCTGTACTATCTTACCTTGCATTTGCACCTGGACTTTTCCTCATCGTCATATTCTACTTTGTTGACCGCGAAAAGGAGCCACTCACCCTTATAATTGGAACCTTCTTTGCAGGAATGGCAGCATCCATCCCTATTGCATTTTTAGAAATTTCTACCCAGTTTCTCTTTGTCCATCTTGTAAAAAATGTCTCATCCAACCTGGCTCAAATATCCTATATGTTCCTTGTAGTAGGACCCGTTGAGGAGGTTTTGAAATTTGGTGCAGTTATGGCAGTTGTTTTTGCCTCACGACAGTTCAATGAATGGTATGATGGTATCCTCTATGCAATGGTAGCATCACTCGGTTTTGCAACCCTGGAGAATATAATATATGTCATTCCCGGTGGTCCGACAGTGGGACTCGTTCGATTCTTCCTATCTGTTCCAGCACATGCCCTCTTTGGTGGTATTATGGGATTCTTTCTAAGCGGAGCAAAATTTTCAAACAAAACCTTTCCATGGCTGCTCGGCGCACTACTTATTCCTGCATTTCTTCACGCCCTCTTCGATGCATTCCTGGTATCGGGTATGACCATTATAAGTTTTATGGTAATACCCCTCAGCATCGTTATGTGGTTCTTTTTGATATTAGCAATCCGTAAAGGATGGAAACTAAGAGCAGCTCCAACTAAAATATAATAATCTTCTCTGTCGCCCTTGCTTTCCTATTATTTCCCTCAAATTTCATCTTTATAAAGTACAATCCTGCCGATAGTCCGAGATGCTTAAATGGGAGTTTATAAAAACCAGCGCTTTTAATCCCATTGTAAAGCAGACCTACCCTCTGTCCACTAACATTGTATAAGGATATATCTACTCTACCTTCGAATGGGATGGAATACCCTATCTCTGCCTGATTGTGGATAAGATTTGGAAGGATGGTGAATTTGAGTGCAATATTTTTTCTTTCGGGTCTTTCCTGAACACCTACTCCTTCCCTTACAAGTGAAGGGTCGCCAAAAAGTGTATAATCGAGTTGATTCTGCTGTGGTGTCCACTCTGGGTCAGGAGCCCAGGGGTCCGGGAAATAAAGGTTATTGAAATAATAGACCTTTGTATCGAATAATGCATCACCGACTCTCTTACCTTGAGCAATAATGTAGTAGTAAAAATAATAATTGAGAGACATAACATCACCATCGGATGGGTCATCCCAACCAGGTGTATACCATCCATAGTTTGTTGCTGCAACAATACCAGAAGCACCATTTGCTATGAGGGCACGGGCAATATTCTCTTCCGTTGCTGCATTACTACAGGAAGCTGAAAACACAATAGAAGAATGGGTGTCATCGAGGAGTGGTGCATCTGTAATATAGATAAATGCTTCCCATTCCATCTCATCATATTCCGGTATTGAATCCCCATCATCCCATGCCCACCATTTTCTGTAAGCACCATTGGGATTACCATGACCCGACCAACTTGTAATTCCATAATTTCCATTAGACCAAACAGAGACCACATTTCCCTCTGTAATTGCATATTCGTGTGGATAGATGGAGGGACGGAGACCTGCCTCTTCATACATCCTTGTATATGTCCAGCCAGAAAGTAGACTATCCTTGATTGTCTCCATAAGGGCTGCACCATCGCAATCTGGCCATCCTGTACTATCTTCATTAGTAAAATTACTAAAACCTGCAAGTAGAAGTGCATTCTTTTTCCAATTACCCGTATCCTTTTCAAAATTTACCGTTTTCCCACAGATAGAACCTAAGGTATCACCATCATTATATGGAAATCTTCCTACTATCACCTCGGGCACAAAACCGATACTATCCTCTCCAAACTCACCATAGTAACCGTCGTTATCACTATCCCAATCGTCCGTGAGTTCTGCAAAATAATAATCTGTCGGGGTATCATAACCAGAACCATGTCCAGGGTCTGGAAAACAGAGTTTCATAGGTATTATGTCAATATTACCACCGAGCAATAGATAATGGATACCCCAGGGAATATATTTATCTATAAGAAAATTCCTGATTCTATCAGGTATATCCGTCCCAGGATAGTGGTCAACAACAGAATCTATACTCACAAGTTTTACACTAAATCCAATACTATTCTTCCAATTAACAAGGCTATCAAATGCACTGAAAAGATTATCCTTTGTGAGAATTATATAATCGAATGAGTCCGCTCTCGTATCAACCCTGTAATAATTGCTTATTTCTTCCCAGTTTGAAAAATATTCGGATGCTTTTTTAATAACCCATTCGGAAACCTTTTCTTCTGCAGGTTCTAATATGTAATGGATTGTTACATCAGAGGAGGGATAAAATAAAAGATTATCTCCTCCATACAAGAGTGGAAAATAGGTAAGCCTGACAAAAGGAATATTTCTAAAATGACTCATCTTTGAACAGTAGATAGGTTTCGATGGGAAGATTATTTCGGATGACGAAAGGGCATCCATATTATTCTTCCATCGTTTTATTGCTCCATCTTCCACATCACTATTGTAAGAGATGGGCAAACTGGGTGGGGCAATGGTCAATTCCTTTTTTTTCATTAGTATAGGTGTAGCATTCTTGATATCGATAGATGTAATCCTGCTCCCCGGTGGCAATGCAATAAGGCTACTCTTTGCGGGCAGTAAAGGTGTTCCTGGAATCCTTAGTTTATTAAAACCCTCAATAAATGGAGACCCATCAATAAATATCAATTGACCACTGGAAAGTGGAACATTTATTACTTCGGCTGAAAGTGCTCCAGTCATAAGAAACATTACTGCGACAAAAATCTTTCTTAAAAACATCTGACCTCCTTTTAAGACCTTTAATCCCCAACACCTTTTTTCTTTCTTACTAATACTAACACATTACTTCTATAAAATCAAGATTTTTAAAATTTACTCTCAAAATATTGACTCCCTTTGTTACTATTTATGTCCCAATTGAGTTCTAATATGTTTTACAGATTTAACTCCAAGCAAACGAGAAATTAGTAGATAGATTGCTCCACCGATGCCAAACAAAAAGGGAACCTCTATTAGGAAATTGACAGGTCTCGAAAATGCCAGTGCACCTTTAAGGTAACCTAAAAGAAAGAATACCATTATCCCCGATATAGCAGAAGATAAAACAATCTTCACAAAATCGCTCATTATCCTTTTCCCATCTATATCCCCTATCTTTTTTCTAAGGAGAACAATCAAAAAGGAAAGATTAAATATACTTGCAATGGAGCCTGCCAGTGCGAGACCTCGGAAGGATAGGAATTTCATCAGGAACAAAGAAAGTATTATATTGAGAATTACGGTGAAGATACTTATAATCATTGGTGTTTTGGCATCCTTATAAGCGTAGAATATACTTGCAACAACCCTCGAAGAGGACATTGCAAATATACCAAGCGAATAATATGCAAGTGCCTGGGAGGTAAAGACTGTATCCACTACAGTAAAAGCACCCCTCTCAAAAATAAGTCCCACTATGGCAACCCTTAATACAAAAAGGAAAACAGAGACCGGGATAGTAAGAAAAAATACGAATCGCAAAGAACGTGAAAAGGATTTAATTACTTCCTTATCCCGTGTTTCCGCAACGAGTTTAGATACATCTGGCAGGGTAACCGTTGCTACTGCCATTCCTAAAACACCTATAGGTAATTGCATCAGTCGCGCAGCATAACCAAGATAGGAAACAGAACCCTCAACAAGAATGGATGCAAGGAACATATTGACCATAACATTTATTCTTGTAACCGCATAACTAAATTCTACAGGTATTAAAATCTTCAGCAATCTTAAAAGACCTCTCTCATGAAAATTTATCCCCTTTATGAATCTGAATCCCGACTTAAAGAAATAGGGTAATTGTATAATTAACTGTAGAAAAGCACCTACTAAAACACCAATAGCAATGGAGAGAACAGGAGATATACCTAACCTCAAAAGAAAAGGAGTAATAATGAGTCCACAGGAAATAATCCCTATATTGAAAAAAGCTGGGGCAAAACCTGTTGTGAAAAAGTGGTTATAATAATTGAGAACCCCCATTGTCAATGCTGAAACTACCATAAAAATAACAAATGGAAAGATAATGCGGGTAAGTCTTATAGTCAAAGCAAATTTTTCAGGATTTTTTGTAAATCCAAATGCGATGATATGAACAATCTGTGGGGAAAAGACCATACCTATTATAACCAACAGACCTATAGTGAGGAGAAGAATATTGAATAGATAACCTGTAAAACGGAATGCATCCTTTTTCCCCTTCTGCTTGTCATAATCGGAAAAGATTGGTAGGAACGCGGCACTGAGAGAACCTTCTGAAAACATATCTCTTAAGAGATTCGGAATATTGAATGCTATTCGGAAACTGTCCATCATCATTCCTGCTCCAAAGAGGTAAGAAAATGTCATTTCTCTGACAAGCCCGAGAATTCTCGATATGGCAGTGCCCAAACCAAATCCTCCAACCTTCCCTGAAAAACTCTGCTTTTTCTCCATTTTTTTAATATCCATATATTCCATAATGCAACCTGTGAATTGGGATTACCGATATCAAGACTGGGAAGTCTCTCCTACACTGTAGATTATCCTAAAACTCAAGCCCGTATTGTTTTAATATCCCTTTTCTTCTTTCTGTGATATAACCTCCATCAATAACCTGTGCAATAACAATATCCCAGTTCTCGTTTCCTTCCATCAAAATCGTGCCATCCTTTGATATTGCTATATCCCAACCAATCGAAGAAAGGTCCGGAGAGAGATAAGCAGCTTTTCTTGCAAGTAATAAAATATCCCTCCAGTAAGGAATCTTCCTATCTTCAAACAATTCATCTATTTTTACTTCCTTTTCCTCTATCCAGGGTCCCTCTTTATCCCTATATCCAAAAACCGTATTGGCAAGGGTGCCATCCTCAACATTAATATTCACGACATATCCACCCTGATGAAGATTGTCTGTAATACTACCCTTCTCCCCCATCCTCAACATTGCAAAATCAATAAGGATTTCCCCACTCTTCTTCCTGAGTGTCGAAACCCTCACTGTATTCAGTGAACTTCCAAAAATTTTCATTGAAATATCCTGCTCCAACTTTTCTTCTATTATATATCCTTGATAAGGGTCTTCTTTTCTCTGTCTCCCATTAATATCATTATCCATAAAAGAAAAAACCTCATCAATACTATAACTTTTCCCATCATTGCTTCTCACAACATCAGAAGAAATAAATTCAGAAAATATCATTATCCCTTTACCGCCAAGAGAAGCAACTGGTTTAACGACAAGATTCTTAATTCTCATTTTTTGAAACCATACCAAGAAATCTTCCTTGTTTCTTAATGGAGTTCCGTCAAGGAAAAATCCCTTTCCAGGGTAATAAAATCCGTAAATATCAACCAGTGGTAATCCAAATGGTGTATAGAAAAGGGAGAAAAACAATTTATTCTCGAGTATAGAAGCCCATTTTTTATTGTTAAGCGTCGGCCTCAATTTCTTTATTATCTCTTCATTTGAGATATAAGAGAGCCTTTCCTTTCTTGAGATATCCTTGAAATCGTAAAGATTATATTCGAGTGGACTAAATCCGTAGCGTAGTCCAAGAACCACCATATCAATAATTTGAGAAAAGGAAGGTTTTACATCGAAGGAATTCAGTGTTTTTAATTGCTTTAGAAATTTCTTCACCTTCATAATGTACGACTTCATACGAAGAGCATTACACCACATCTTCTCCCATTTGTCAATAGAAAATTCGACCTTCTAAAGTCCTCATTTTTAAATTGACTTTTCCCCTAAGTTCTGTTATATTCTGACAGAATGATTATTAATAAAATTAAAAAATGAAATTAAAAAAGGAATTAAATCTTATCGAGGTCTTCAGCGTAGCCTGTGGAGCGATGATAAGTTCGGGTATCTTTATACTGCCTGGACTTGCACATGCACAGGCCGGGCCTGCCGTTGTTATTTCCTACCTTTTGGCTGGACTTTTGGCAACGATGGGAATGTTGAGTCAGGCAGAGCTTGTATCAGCAATGCCAAAGGCTGGCGGAACCTACTTCTATGTCACCCGAAGTATGGGACCTGCGGTCGGAACCGTTGATGGACTCTTAACCTGGTTTTCTCTATCCTTAAAAAGTGCATTTGCTCTTGTAGGTATGGCTGCCTTTACGATGCTTATTGTCGATATGAACATCCATATTATTGCTCTCTGTTTCTGTATTTTCTTCATCGTTATCAATCTTGTAGGTATCAAGGAAGCTGGGAAAGCGCAGGTTTTACTTGTTGTGGGATTGTTGATACTTATGCTTCTCTATATATTCAGAGGGTTGCCTGCAGTAAATGTTCACTATTTTGACCCTTTTGCACCAAATGGAATAGGTGCTGTTTTCTTTACCGCTGGATTTGTCTTTGTCTCATTTGGAGGACTGCTGAAGATTGCAAGTATAGCCGAAGAAATAAAGAATCCCGGTCGCACTATACCATTAGCAATGATTCTCGCCCTACTCGTAGTAAGTATCCTTTACATCCTTGTTATACTGGTGACCTCTGGTGTTCTTGGCTCTGCAAAACTTGATAATTCCCTTACCCCTATATCTGATGCGGCTTATGTCTTTATGGGAACCCCTGGCAGAATTGCATTAAGCATAGCGGCTATACTCGCATTCGTATCTACTGCCAATGCGGGTTTGATGTCTGCATCAAGATACCCTTTTGCATTGAGCAGGGACGGCCTTTTACCCCATCTTTTCGGAAAGGTAAATGTCAGGTTTAAAACTCCACATATTTCCATTCTTATGACAGGTGCATTTATGATTATTTCTCTCTTTCTAAAATTAGAAATACTTGTAAAAGCTGCATCTACGCTTTTAATCCTTACTTATATGTTCTCTTGTATTTCAATTATCATCCTGAGGGAAAGTCGTGTGCAAAACTATCAACCTGTTTTCCACGCCCCATTATATCCCTGGCTCCAGATAATTGGTATTCTGGGCTACGGTTCTTTAATATTTGTAATGGGTAAAGAATCTCTTCTGACGGCTTTTCTTCTCATTGTCTGTGGGGTTTTAGTCTATTTCTTCTACGGACGAAAAAAAACGAGGATAGAATTCGCATTAGTTCATCTTATCGAAAGAATTACTAACAAGGACCTTACAAACGGACGCTCATTGGAATCAGAATTGAAGGAAATTATAAGGCAGCGGGACGATATTATTAAGGACCAATTTGATAAAACAATTGAGAGAAGTATTGTTCTGGATATAGATAAGAAAATAACAGCAAAGGATTTCTTCAAACGGGTAGCGAAAGTAATGTCTTATGACCTCGGAATAGAAACTCAAAACCTTTTAAAATTGTTTCTGGATAGAGAAAAAGAGAGTAGTACTGCAATACGAAAAGACCTGGCAATCCCCCATATAATCATAAACGGAGAACATACCTTCAGTATTCTCCTCGCCCGCTGTAAGGAAGGTATTATCTTTTCTGAATCGTCACCTAAGGTGCAAGCGGTATTTGTCATTGTTGGAACAAGGGATAAACGCAATTTTCACCTCAGGACATTATCATCAATTGCCCAGATCGTTCAAGATCCCAATTTTGAAAGAAGATGGTTGAAAGCAAAAAACAAAGAAGCTTTGCGCGATATTATCCTTCTGGGAAAAAGAAGAAGATAGTATTTTCAACTAAAGGAAAAACATTTAGCCCTGCTCTTAATTGCCCTCAAAAGAAGCATCATTCCATCCAACTCCCACTTTTGGGGTGGAAAAACAGGATTTTTTCTTATCCCATTCTGGTATAGTATCCTTCCATTTATTACATCAAATGTTTTCTTCTCTCTACCTCCAAAATTCAAACTCAAAGTGCCTTTCAACTCTGTCGCCTTACGAATATTTCTCAGGGTATTAAAAATTACTGTCAGGTCTACAATATTTTTTTGCAGAGAAGATGCCCTTTCAAATTCCAGAAGTTTAATCAATTTTTCCCTTTTCCTCTCCAGATTTCTTACTACGTTATTATCGTAACCATAAAGAAATTTAACCATCCGTTCAACCCTCCTTTGATAATCGGATGGACTGACACCACCTGTACAGGGTGCATCACACCTTCCCATCCCTTCAAGTGGACAGGAAAAGAGTCTCAAATTATCATTGAGGTTCCTCCTGCAGGGTCTGATTCCAAAAATTTCTCTTATAAACCTGATATTTTCTCTTATTTTATATTCTCTTCTAAAGGGACCAAAATAGAGATTACCATCATTCTTCATCTCATCTACTACCATTATTATAGGAAAATACATATTCTTTTTTAAAACCAGGTAAACATAATTCTGAAATTCCTTTATCTGCCTATTGTAAGGTGGCATATTAATCCTTATTAAATTCATCTCGAGAAAGAGTGCTGAAAATTCATCACCCGTTTCTACAAAATCAAATTTTTTTACCTGTTTCAACCAGAAGTAAAAACCTGGCTTATCCTTCTCTTTATTTGTAATATGCGAAAGTAACCTTTTTCTTAAATCCTTTGTTTTACCTATGTAAAGCACCATCCCGTTTGTATTCATCAGCAAATAAACACCTGGTCTATTAGGAATATTTTCCATTTCTTTCTTTGTAAATGGAAATTCTTTTCTTTCTCTTTTTAATGGAGGGCTATATGCAACAAAAGTTTCTGGTTCTCTCTGGGTTAGTCTCGGATAAAAATCTTTCTTTTTTTCCCTCAATATAACAAGTTTCTCTTTTCTGAATTCTACTTTTATATCATTCCTCATCTTTTTGTAAAGGTAAAGTGGTATGTTTTTTAGATACTCCCGTTCGATTTCACCCTTCAGATAAAATCTGACAATCGAAAAAGGTTTAGCAGAACGAATTTTCCCCACAATAACATTAATGATTTCATTAACAGTCTTATCAGTAGTTTCAAATTCTACGATAGTCATTGTTGTAGCTGGAACTTTGTAGAATCTCGTATCGGGAATGCTATCCTTTAAGGAGACAATATAGTATCCTTTCGTTTCATTTATCTCTTGAAAACTAACCCTCTCTGTTGAACCGGGATAATAAATCTTAGCCTCTTTCCCTTTAATTATCTGCTGCTTATGAATATGACCGCAGGCGACATAGTCAAAACCAGAAGGAACCTCCATTAGAGGAACGATATTTTCCCCATTTCTGAAGGTAAAATTTTTCATACCCACCTTTGCTCCTTCGAAGGTCTGATGACATAGAAGTATGTTAAAAGTATCCTTCTTATGCTCCCAACCCGTGTTTTTTAATGTTTTCTTGAAAAGAGTTCGTGAATCCCGACTTATAAAGGGAAATCCAGCAATTACAATTTTTTTCTCTTTAACAACAATCTCGATTGTTTCAGGCTTGCTAAAGATATGAATATTTTCTCCTGCAAGGAGCAACCCTCCTGGAATATGTTCTCTCTCATGATTACCCGGAACAATAAAAATAGGAATCCGCTTTGATGCAATTTTTCTTAAAGGCACCATTGCCCTCCCAATAATATCCAGATTGATGTGGTGCTTATCAAAAAGGTCTCCTGAATGGAGGACAAAATCAACTTCACCTTTTAGTGCTGGTTTTAATGCAGTATTATAATTCCTTAAAAAACCTTCACCCCGCCAGTTATTGGGCGGGGTGTGATACAAAGGCATTGATTCACCAAGATGTGAATCAGAGAGATGAATAAATTTTATCATTTTTATCCTTCATCAAAGAAGAATAACAGAAAACAAGAAGAGATAAAATGAAAAAACAATATCCAGATTCTTATTCAGTAAGTTCCTTCAGTTCTTCTTCATATTTCTTTAGAATGTCGATATTCTTTTTGAAAGCCTCTGACTCTTCAGAATTCTTCTGTTCTTCTAATTCTTTGATACTCTCCTTTATCTCTTTCTTTGTTTCATCGGGTATATTGGGCGTTTTTAGAGTCTCTTTTAGATTTTTAATCTGGGAATCGTAAAGTTTATCTATATCACCCATCATCATCATACTATACGAACCCATAACCTTGCCGTATGTCTCCATAAAACTTTCCGTGGTAAATCCATAAGGTTTCAAGTCAGCATTGAGTCGTTTATAGTATTTTTGAGCATCTTTCCCTGTTTTCATTGCGCCGAGTACACTTTTCGGTTCTTTACCTTCAAATTTCTTTCCTGCTTTTTCTGTTGCCTTTTTGAAAACAGGATAAGCCTTTATGAAGGATTTGACTTCCTTATCTGTCAGTAAAAGGTCATCCGCATCGGAAGATTTTACCTCTTCCGCAGTTTTCTTCTCTGATTCTTCGGCAGGTGTGCCACTTTCTCCTTTTCTACAATTCACGAGAAGAAAGGAGAAGAGAATAAAGATAACGAAAAGGTAAGTAAATTTTTTCATACAACACCTCCTCTGGTTAAATGTTATATTATTCTACCATACTTAATTCATAATAGCAAGAAAAAACTTTTTTTCTGTTCGATTACTTAAAAATCTTTTCTAGTTTATCTTTATGTTTTTGAACAATTACGGTATTTTTCTTATAGATTTGATTTTTTTCTATATCCTTTTCCTTCTCTATCTCTTTAATAATTTTTCGCATTTCTTCTTTTTGCTCTGCCGAAATATAAGGTTTTTCTAATAACCTCTTCATCTCTTTGATATTCCTTTCAGCAATCTCTTGCGCATCTATCATTGTTGTATGACTATAAGCTTCTGTTATCTTTCCATAGGTTACCATAAAACTCTTTAAATCGAATCCATAAGGTTTCAAAACCTTGTTTAATTTCTCTTCAGATTCGGAAACCTGTTCCCCTTTCTCCGTTGTCTTTAGCAGATTTTTATCGTATTCTTCAAACATCCTTCCTTTCTCATTTATAGTCTCAATGAAAACTGGATATGCTTTTATAAAGGCTCTAACTTCGTTTTCTGTCAATAAAAAATCGACCGTATCAACAACGGGTTCTACAGATTCTCTAATTACTTCTTCTGCTGGTGCTTTTGTTCCCTTTTTACAACCTTCAAAAAGAGGAAAGAAGAAAAGAAGAGCAATAAATAATATAATGGATTTTTTCATAATAGACCTCCTGGTATAATATTCATTATACCTGACAACTCTGTAACAACAGGCTATTATTCGTTCTGTAAGAGGATCTCTATGTTCCATAATCTGTGTAATCT
>Ga0209121_10004184_pt1 | contig 13571 bp, 6 predicted proteins | sample Cruoilmetagenom3_FD_187292 | JGI IMG/M metagenome (GOLD analysis project Ga0209121, IMG submission 187292) | Oil polluted marine microbial communities from Coal Oil Point, Santa Barbara, California, USA - Sample 3 (SPAdes) (version 2) | ecosystem: Environmental > Aquatic > Marine > Oil seeps ... | reverse complement strand
AACTTTTAATAGTGGTAAAAAGATTAAAGCCATGCCAGTAACAGGTTATACGGCAACAGGAGCCTCTTCTATGTATGCCAGTTTAGGCGATGCTGAAAAAGCGTATTACTATCTTGATTTCTTAATTAAGCACAAAAATATTTCATCTACCACCATGTATTCCGAAGGCAAAATAAATCCGGTAATTGAAAGTCCGCTGTCCTTTGCTACGAGCTTACACGATATGATGCTACAAAGTTGGGGCGAAAAAATTCGTGTATTTCCGGCCAGTCCTAAAAAATGGAAAGATGTGGCCTTTCACGATTTTAGAACACAAGGTGCCTTTTTAGTAAGTGCGAAAAAAGTAGAAGGCGAAACGGAATTTGTGTCGGTTAAAAGCTTAAAAGGTAATGCATGTACTGTTCAAGTGGATTTCGAGAATCCTAAATTTTATAAAAACGGAAAATCAATTTCAGTGGAAGAATCTTCAGACGGCTTTTATACGATCGCTTTAAAAACCAATGAAACCGTTATTATTACTTCAAAACCATTGAACGAAACCGATTTAAACATTGAAGAATTACCAAAATCAGAAGATGAACAAAACCTTTTCGGCTATGGAAAGAAAACAAAACGTCTACCTGGTCATAACTATTACAGTTCTTATTAATTTATTATGAAACGAGCGTGCTAAACAGAAATATCATTCATGGGAATAATTAATAGCGAACAGCATGTGACCGCTAAAAAACAATAAATACAAACACATGAAAACCTTTTTATACAGCCTCTTTATACTCACGTCGTTCTGTTCCTGCACAGCACAAGAACAACCGAAGAAACCAAATATTATTTTTGTGTTTTCAGACGATCAACGCTTCAATTCGTTAAGCATGACAGGCGATCCGGTAACGGAAACTCCACATATAGACCAGCTTGCAAAAGAAGGCGTCTTTTTTAATAACGCTTATATTACAAGTCCTATTTGCGGACCAAGTAGAGCCAATATTTTTACAGGCCAATGGGAACGTAAAAATAAAATCGGCTTTAATTATATTTCCAAAAATATCATTACAGAAGACACCTATAAAAAAAGCTGGCAAGTACTTTTAAGAGAGGCAGGTTATTCTACGGCGTTTATTGGTAAGAGTCACACTAAAATTGGTGACAAACACAACACGCCATTAAACGAAAACACAGACTTTGCTTACTATGGCAATGGTCATTTAGGATTTTATCCTGCAAAACGACACAAGCAATTTTCAAACCTTAAAAACAAAACCCAAATTGAAGGGATGTTAGAAGCTACAAAAGCGTTTTTAACTCAAGATGATACTTACGATTACTTTTATGAAAATGCGCAGCCTTCCATCAAAAAACAACTCAACAAAAGAGATCCCAACAAACCTTTTTCGGCTTGGATTAATTTAAATCTACCGCATGCCTCTAGTATTGGTGGAATGGGAACGCAGCCAGAAGATCCGGAATATTACAAAACAAAATACGAGGACGTTAAACATCAGATTGAATTACCTGAAGGGTATCCGCAAGACATTAGTTTACCAGACAATGTGTATGCCACAAAAGATTTAATGAAATACTACGTGACCTCTAATAAAGGAAAGTTGCTCAACGAAAAACTAAGAATGGATCGCGCGGTTTATGCCATTGATCTAATGCTTGGGGAACTACGCGCGTTTTTAAAAGAAATCGGCGAAGCTGAGAATACCATTATTGTCTTTTGTTCGGACAATGGTTTATTTTTAGGCGAACATGGCCTAGGCGGAAAAACCATTTTATATGATGAATCTGTACATGTGCCTATGATTGTGTATTCACCATTTTTTAAGGATCAAACCAAAGGAAAAGTTATTGATGACTTGGTGGTTGGTCAAGATATTCCTGCCACTATTTTAGAACTATGTAATATAGAAACACCGCAATCTTATCAAGGTAAAAGTGTCCTGCCTTTAATACACGATGAGCCTATCGACTGGCGAGAAGATGTCTTTTTAGAAAACCTATTCACCGACCAAGGCTACCCAAGACAAGAAGGGGTAAGAAGTAAACAATTTAAATACATTCGTTCATTTAGTAAGGACAATGACCGCTCAAAATATGTTCCTAATCAGACTGTAGAAAATGATGAAAAACCAATTTACGAAGAACTATACGATATTATTAACGATCCTAAAGAGCAAAATAACTTAGTGGGAAACAAAGACTATCTTGAGGTTTTAAATCAATATAGAGAACGATGTAAAACATTGGTATCGGAACTCAACTAATTTAAATTACCTTTTAAACCTCAGTTCCAAATACATTTTGATTTTAAAAAAACATATATTTCATTTATATAATTTGGAATCCACTAAAAGTCAAAACGCTATCTTAGTGCTCTATTTAACGACTAAACGTACTTATGCATAAAAAGAGCAAGCATTTGATAGAATAAAGAATCGTTTTTTCGCATAAGTATGAGATATTTGAAGACATATTAATACTAATTTAAACTTTATGAAAACTATCAAGTATATTTCAGCTATTCTATTATTGTTTAGCATATCCTGTTCAAATGATCCGGACTACGACCCAGTAATCGTACCAGAACCAAGTTCATTTGGTGTAAACGAATATGGTACTGTAGATTTCAAAACCGTAGAAGGTATAGAAATAGGCGTAGATACTTCAGTAGATTTAGAAGCATTACACGGCGAGCCCGAAGAAATAACTCAAGCCGTAGATGGATTAGTAAGATGGCAATATTTATCTGAAGGAATAGGGTTTGGCGTAAACACAACAACAGATATTATTGATAAAATATATTTATATTCTGACTTGTACGAAGGCTATACGACTAGTTATCCTCGTGCACTTGAGGAAGAGTTACAATATGCATTTGGAACCTTAAAAGCCAAACATCCAACGCTTAGAATTGATGATGCCGATGGTAATAACTGGCCATACGTTACGGAAACACTTGTAGAAGCAACTAATGGTCAAGAAAATGGTGTTTATTCTTTCAATTTTGAAAACATTGGAAGATTCATCTTTATTTCTGACAGTATAGATAATACGGAAGGATTTGTAGTACAAATCATCTTAGAATCAAATGTTGATTATGGTGATGGCGAAGGTGGTGGTGACGATAATACTAACCCAGAAATAGTATTTGATGAAGCCGGAGAGAATAGTCAAACATTCAATGTAGGAAAGGAAGATGATGATGATCTTAATCAAGATATTATTACCGTAGGAGGTACAGGAATACTTGTTGAAAACAATAATTTTATAGGTGTTAGTACTGAAGATGCTAGTGATGATGGTGCCACTGCAGTTTTTACTTTTGACTTAACTACAAATGCAACTACTGCATTTGATGCTACTTTAAATTTAGAGTTAGCAAAAAGAGCAAAAGGTAGCGTTAGCGGAACTGTTTCTGTTACAGGTTATCCAGATACACCTTTTTCTTATGCAGCTACATCAACAGAAAATGGTGGTAGTGCTCCTGCTATCGATTTTCAATTTGCATCAATGATTTCACTAGTTTCTGGCACACCCCTTACTGTTACTATTACACTAGATGAAATGTTAACTGAAGGTAATACAACAAATCCTATTTTTAGGTTAGCAAAAGTAATTGTTGAGAAAGATGGTAATACAACTGAACCTACACAAAATACTTGGCTTGATGTTGACAATTCAATTACAAATTTAACATTATCAACTACGTGTACAGATTGTTCTGTATCCACAGTAGCAAATCCTGACGCATCAGATGCAGAAGCTACCAATGTAACAAAATGGACTATTGGCTCTACTTCTGGTAGTGGAAATAAAAGCCTTAATTTTGATTTCAACGAAGGAGAAGGCGTTACTCTTGCTGAGTATTCTAATTTAATAGTAACCGTACGTATGTACTGGCCTAGTTTCAATGACATTAGTAATTTTGATGGTAATGAGCGTTTGAGATTCTATTTAAGTGATGGAACTGCGGCACAACAAGTACAAGTTAATTTTGAAGAAACGAACGAAGCGCAATGGCATACTGTGGTATTTGATTTTACAGGAACACCTTCAGGTGCTGAACTAACTTCAGATATCATTAGTGGAGAAATTAGACTAGTAGGTAATAACTTTACAAATTTAGATAACGGTCTTGACTTTTATATTGATACGATTACGTATGAAATAAATTAAAAAGTATTAGAACCTAAGTTTTAAAATTAGGATCTCTATTGAAGATTGAAACAGAAAAGCTTTTAGGCTTTCTAAAAAATAATAGATGAGTCCTCTCATTAGATGACACAACAATAAAAAGTCCTTTGTTAAATTTTTAACTCAGGACTTTTTTATATTATAAAGTAGCCTCACAAATTATAATTACAAACTGTATAATCCTGTTGATAAAAGACACACTTAAAAAGGAAATAACTTCAGGGAACAACCTAAAGCATTCTTGAGAAAACTTACAACCCTTTGCTTCTTTTTAAAAGAAAGGCGAGTTTTTATTTTCGTTAATTACAAATGATGTTTTAGAGCAAGTATTTGACTATTTTAAGAAACGAGATTCCCTATTCACAATATATCTTTGGTTTACTAATGATAAGTTAACTCTTTAATAATGAATAAATCTCTAACAGTTTTCTTTTTTTTACTGTTTTTCGTTCAATTATCTAATGCACAATTTGTATGGTACGAAAATGAAACGAATACCTTTAAAATTGAACAAGAAAGTACAAGCTCAGGTACATTTCTTAGAGATGTTTCTAATCCAGACCTTACCGGAATAAATACAAATGCGACCGTTTCTAAATTTAATAGAGCCCAAGGTCAAGACGCTTTTTTACAATTCGATTTATATAACGCTGTAACTGATTTTTCAGGATATTCTGTAACCTTCAAGGCGTATATTGATATTCCTACAGCTGCATTAACAGCAGATAATTCAAATATAAGTGTGCACTTATCTCATGCTACAGTTAGTCCAGAAAGTGCTATAGAACTCAACTTTACCGTTGGCCAACAATGGGAAACTTTTACCTTTAATTTTAACGATACTACAATTCCAAACGCCATTATTAATGCCGATGGCTATCAATATATTGCTTTAGGTTTTGCCAATGGCACAACATCAGTTCCTGCAACCACCTATTATATAGACTCCATTAGTGGTACAACAGATCAAGTAGTAGACACCGCTTCACATAGAGCTTCATGGTTATCCGGTTCATGGGGAATTACCTTTCCGGTTTATGGAGGTGAGCGTTTAGATTCTGAAGTCGCAGGAGGTTATGATCTACCTGCTGGTGCTCAAGAAGTGGTAGATGAATTACCTGCCGTAGGCCATGTGATTACAAACTTATCGTACTTTGCGCATTCGCATTATTTCACTTTAAGACAAAATAGTAATGTCGATGTGGCGAATGAAATCCACGAAGCATTAGTACCTAGTGTAGCGAATGAAAACATCATTTTTGAAGTCATGCAAAAGTTCATAGACGATGGAAAAAAGGTGATTTTGTACATCTCTACCAATTATTTAGATAGAGCGATTGATGATGGTGCAGATATTGAAGCCGCTTGGATTAATTACTACACTAACAATTTTGCGGGCGACGAATATGCAGCATACAAGGATTTAATTGAAGGCTTTGTTCTAGAAGTTAAAGATTATGCCGATGGTTATTGGTTAGATACTACTTCAGAACTTCTTAATGATGGGCATTTAGAAGATTTTACACAAATGATTAAAGATGCAGATCCTACTGCAGTTATAGGAGCACAACCTACAGGCCTTTATTTTACAGATGAAAACGGCAATAATCTTTTAGTGGATTCTGACGGTATTGATGATGAAGATGATAGCGACTATAGAATTATAAAATTTGAAGCCAATAGCACCTATCAAGATTTTACCAAAGGACATGTAACACCACTTGGGCAAGGAGCACCACCAAACTCTTGGGCTTATGAAGAGTATACCATACCTAATATGGTAGAAAACCCATGGTCTATGTACCAAGGAAATACCGTATTAAAACACGCATGGTTTCCTATTAGAGAAAAATGGCATGTATCTTCTCATCCCATAGTCTTTGGTATTGAAGATGCCTATAGATTTACGAAGCGCCTGGTACAAGCCAATGCTGCCGTAACATTTGCAACAACTATCGATGATACAGGAAGTGACAAAGGGTATATGATGGATGATGAGATGCTAATTATGAAAACTATTAACGACAGACTTTTAGCTACTCCTATTGCCGAATGTGAACCTTACATAAGACCTGAAGGTGCACATTTAGTAGGTGAAGAACCTTTGTCTGTAACAAGTTTTAATTCTTCAGAAGTTAAATTCTACCCCAACCCAGTAGCAGACGTTTTAACCATTAACCGTTTAACTACAGAGGTCAATTACATCACTATTTTTAGTACTATAGGAACAAAAGTGATGCAAAAAGTTTGGAACAATGGTACTACTACAACACAAATAGATATGAAATCTTTAGATACAGGAATTTATTTTGTAAAACTTACCGATGGTAATAACCTCAGCATCACCAAAAAAATAATCGTTTCTAAATAACACTTATATTTCCAACATTAATAAATAATAAAAAAGCAACAAAAGCTATATGAAGCATATCATTTTATCATGCATTTTCAGCATTATTACGGCAAGCAGTTTTGCGCAAGACAGACCAAACATCATCTTCTTGTTATCCGATGACCAAACCAGTATCGCAACAGGCTGTTATGGTAACGACCAAGTGGTAACCCCAAATATGGATGCCTTAGCAGAAGAAGGGGTCTTATTTGAAAACCATTATAACACCACAGCCATTTGTATGGCTAGTAGAGCGGTTATTCTTACCGGAATGTATGAATATAAAGCAGGTTGTAATTTTGAACATGGTCCACTTAGAAAAGAAAAATTTGCTAAATCTTATCCTGTACTTTTGAGAGAGCAAGGGTATTACACTGGATTTGCTGGTAAATTTGGCTTAGCCGTTTCTGATGATGGCAATGGCACAAGTCATAATAAATGGGAAGACCTTCCTATTGATGATTTTGACAATTGGGCAGGTGGCTTAGGACAAACCAGTTACAGAACAGCTAAGAATAAATACATGGCTAAATATGCTGAAAAATATCCGCATAGTACTAGAGCGTATGCCGCTTGGGCAGAAGATTTTATTATTGAAGCCAAAGCTACTGGTAAACCGTTTTCTATGTCTATTAGCTTCAAGGCGCCACACATGCCTTTTTCACCAGATCAATATTTCGACTATGTTTACGAAGGAAAAACATACAAGAAACCCGATAATTACGGAGCAGAAAACGCAGAACATTTAGCACCTCAAGCAAAAACAGGACGACAGTACAATAGCTACGACTTTTGGAGAGATTCTGAAGAGAGCTACCAAAAAACCATTAAAAATTACAACCAATTAATCCATGGTGTCGATTATGCTTTGGGTATGATTAGAAAAACTTTAGAAAAACAAGGCATTGCCGATAATACCATTATTATTTTCACTAGTGACAATGGTTACAGCTGTGGTGCACACAGTTTTGGCGGAAAAGTTTTACCTTATGAAGAAGCATCTAAATCTCCACTTATCATTTACGATCCTAGAGTACCAAGTAAAAAAAGAGGAGTACGTCGTGAGGCCATTACTGCAAATATTGATTTAGCTCCAACCATTTTAAAGTATGCAGGTTTAGAAGCACCAGAAAACATGGATGGAGAAGATTTAAACCTATTGATAGAAAAACCTAGGAAATTTAAACGCGAAACTGTTGCATTGACTAATATGTGGGGAAATGACGAAATACAAGCTATGGGAGTTGTTTCGCAAGATTGGAAATACGTGTTTTGGCAGTATGAAGATGATCGCATGAATCCTACTGAAGAACTTTTTCATATTGGAGAAGACACATTAGAAATGACCAATAAAGCCAGCGATCCTTCTGCCAAAAAACAGCTTGAAAAAATGCGTGCTATCTATGATGAACAACTCGAAAAGTTGCGAAATGAAGCTACTACAGATAATCGTTATCAAAAATATGGTGTGTTATTTGATAGAAATGCCACTGCTGAAGAGAAAAAACCTTATTTAATTGGTACCTATGAGGAAATTTTAAAAAGAGCAAGCAACAAGAAGAAAAAGAAAAGAAAGAAAAAGAAGAAGAAAAACTAATCATATTCTAAATAAATAGATCTTATAAATTATTACTTTAATACAATGTATAAAATATTCCTACTTTCATTTTTTGTACTGTTTAGCATCCCAACAACATGCAGCAGTCAAACTCATGCAGACAACGAAAGACCAAGTAAACCTAATGTATTACTAATTTTAACCGATGATTTGGGTTGGCAAGACGTAAAATGCTATGATGTAGATGAACCATCTCCATTTGAAACTCCAAACATTGATCAACTCGCCAAAGAAGGCGTAATGTTCTGGCAAGCATATTCGCCAGCACCAACCTGTTCGCCTTCAAGAGGTGCCATATTATCGGGTAAACATCCTGTGCGTTTAGAACGTACCAATGTTAGAGGTGGTCATCCGCCTTTACCTTTCAATCATGGTTCTACCTTAATTAGCCCTTGGATGCGTGGCGCTTTAGATGCATCAGAAGTTACTATTGCAGAATCGCTTCAATCTAATGGTTATAAAACAGGACACTCAGGAAAATGGCATGTAGGTGCTGCACGATCGGATGAACCTTTACCTAAGCAGCAAGGTTTTGATTTCTCTGAACATGGATTTGGATCACATCAAAAAATGAAGGATAGAACAACAGGATTTGCCACTACAGATCCTTCAGATCCTTTTTATTTAGACGAAGAAGGTTTCCCTTTTGATGATATTACACAAGATGGTATTGACTTTATGGATGCCTCTAAAGCAGATCCATTTTTTCTTTACTATTGTTCGCGTTTAGTACATACGCCTATTCATACAAGAAGTGAAGCATTGCTAAAAAAATACTATGAAAAATTAGGTATAGAATACCCAAGAGAAAGTGATGTTTGGGACGAACAAGGTCAAAGAAATGCCTATTATGCTGCCATGGTTGAAACCATAGATCATTATACGGGATTATTACTTAAATACCTGAAAGAAACAGAAGATCCGAGATGGCCTGGACATATGTTAATTGAAAATACCTATGTTATTTTCACTTCAGATAATGGTGGTATGGAAAGACATACAAAAGAAATTATAACAGACAACTACCCTTTAGATAAAGGAAAAATAAACGCTAAAGAAGGTGGTGTTAGAGTACCACTTATTATAACTGGTCCTAATATCGCTTCAAACGTAGAATCTAATGTTATCGTAAATGGTATTGACTTCTACCCTACAATCTTAAGCTGGACAGGCACTAAAAAACAAGAGAATCAAATTCTTGATGGTGCTGATTTATCTACCTTATTAGATAAAGACCCAACGGACTCTAAGTTGGTCATTGACCCTTGGACAGGAGCATCTAGAAACTCTATGATGTGGCACTTCCCTAACAGTTCTATGCAATCGACTTTACGAATTGGAGATTATAAATTGGTACGAAACTATACAGACACTAAGGAAAGAACAACGCTAGATTTATACCAACTGTATGAAAACGGGTCGAAACGTGTAGATATTGAGGAATCAAAAAACTTGGCCTTAGAAATGCCTGAGAAAGCAAAAGCAATGAATGAATTGTTGCAAGAACGCTTAGATCAACTTAACGCTAGATATCCTTTCTTGAATCCAACGAGTAAAAAAGCTTTACCTAACCAATCTAAAGCACCTACTGTTGCAGATCATGGATCTGATGGCAATACGGTTTGGGTAAGCTTTAAAAATAATGGTGCTAAGGTGACTAAAGCCGAACTTATTTACACTACAAATGGTGGTATAAAAGGAGAGATTTGGTTTCCTGTACCTATGACATTAAAAGATAATAAAGCTTCTGTGACTTTACCTGAAGGCACAACACACTACGTCTTTAATTTAGTAGATGAAAACAATTACTTAATCAGCTATCCAGATGCTGGGTATCAAAAATTAACCAAAGTATTTGCAACCAAAGCTATTTCTGTGAAATAGTAAAGTATATTTCCTTTTTAAAAAAAGCACTATAGTATTAAATACTATAGTGCTTTTTTTTTGTTATTCAAGTATGCATCATCCCTTTAACGATATGATACCACAAATATTCTAAAATCAAAAAAGGTGGATTTCAGCAACTTTTTGGTTAAAACTAGCAGCAAGACATCCTTCCTTTAAAGTACTTTTACCTAAAATAATTTCACGATGAAAAACACGACACTACTTTTTTTATTCAGTTTACTTTTATTCCCACAAGTTTATGGTCAAACCATAGATAAGCCGAATATTGTTATTTTTTATGTTGATGATTTGGGTTGGCAAGATACTAACCTTAATAATGTAGGAGACCCAGTACCTTGGGAAACTCCTAAGATGGAAGCTTTAGCTGCAGATGGCGCTAAATTTTCGCAAGCATATTCTCCTGCACCAACTTGTGCACCTTCTAGAGCTGCAATGCTAAGTGGTAGACACCCAATAAAAACTAAATTAACACAAGTATCTGGAGGTATCTTACCTAAATTAAAGAATTCACAAGCTGCTAATAAATTAATAAGCCCTTATTTTCCAAAAAGATTAGATGTTAATGAGTTTACAATAGCAGAAGCTTTAAGTGCAAATGGATACCACACAGGCCATATTGGTAAATGGCATGTTGATGGAGCCAATGGTTTTCCTGTAGCTGTAGACCAAGGTTTTGATACTGAGTTTACAAGTAGAGGTGTGCAACAAAATATGGGTGACAGATATGATATTTCAAATTTTGGTGGGAATGATCCAAATTACCCTTTAGATGCGGATGGAATACCATATGATTCTGTTACAGATGAAGCTGTAGCATATATGGCAGATAGAGTCGCTGCTAATGGTGGATCTGGAGAGCCTTTTTTCTTGTATATGGCTACTTGGTTGGTACATACACCAATTCAAACTAGAGATTTGCCAATGTTACAAGACATAACACAAACATTAGTGGATGCAGGTGAAATAGATCCTGCTGATGTTGGTCCAAATGGTATACCAACGGAAACAACACCTTTAACTGCAGATGGAGAGCATAATCCATTTTATGGAGCTATGGTGCAAACTGTAGATTGGAGTTTAGGGAAGTTAGTTGATTATTTAAAAGCAACGGATGACCCAAGACATCCTGGAATGAAATTATTTGATACAACATATATTATTTTTTCTTCAGATAACGGAGCTTCTGAACAAAATAATGCGGCTAATGGTTTTGAAATTGTAGCGGATAACTACCCTTTAGATTTAGGAAAAACAAGTGCTAAAGAAGGAGGTATTCGTGTGCCTATGATTGTAACAGGACGAGATATTCCTGTAGCTACATATAGCAATATTGTTAATGGTTTAGATTTTTTTCCAACAATTTTATCGTTAACTGATACAACTATAGCTGAGCCTCTTATGGATGATTTAGATGGCGCAGATTTAAGCGACCTGTTAAAAGGAAATAATACTATAGTAGAACAAACAGTAGGAGGCGTAACAACAGAAAGAACAGATCTTTTTTGGCATTACCCTAGTGTTGGTAGTGATCTTAAAGCAAAATCATCTATAAGAAGAGGTGATTATAAAATATATAAAAAATATATTGACAATACTTATGAAGCATATCAATTGTATAATGGAGGAGATAATTTTGTAGATATAAATGAAACTACAGATGTTATAGATACCATGGATCAGACATTGAAACAAGATATGATTGATACATTGGAAGCATATTTAGCAAATAATGATGCAAGAATTCCGTCATGGAATCCAGATTATGCGGAAGCTGATGGTCCTTTAGAAAACCAACTATTAGTGCCTTCAATAGCTTCGTTAGTTTATGATGAAAACACAGGTGTTTCTACGTTAACACTAGTAGATGATGACACAAAAGCAGCAATTAGTTATGGTCATTTATTGTACAGACTAAATGAATCCAATGAAGAATGGTTTGAAGCTGGAGAAGTAACTATTAATGGTAATATAATAACTGCAAATGTACCAGAAAATGCATATAGAATTGCCTTTGCTTTAAGAGATGAAAATAACTTTTCAGTATTATCCAATCAATTAGAGATTGTTAATGTTACTAAAATCACACTAAACACAGTAGATGAAGCACAGTTGTTTGATCCGGAAAGTTCTGATGTCTATGCTGAATTAATAGGAAATACTACAGCAAACTCGGCATTTGTTCAAATGCGAACTGTTGGTGGTGGTGATGGTTTTAATATCAATGTAAAAGCGGAAGCTCCTGTATTATGTGAAAAGATTGTTTTTAGAGTACGATCTCGTGAAGGAGACACGGCTAATTTTGATATTACTATTGGTGAAAACACGCATAGCTTTGAATATACAAGTACAAGAGATGCGGATGATTTGTATTATGAATTTGACACGCCTATTACCTTTACAGAAGCCGCTCAAACCATGGAATTATTGACGACTGGTTTAGTGAATGCAGATGAAACACTACCTCCTAGATTTAGAGTTTATGATATTACTTTTCACTTAGATTTAGAAAGTTTAGGCGTAGATGAGGTTGAAGATACTGTTCAAAACCTTTTGATATTTCCTAATCCTACAAAAGGAGTTTTTAGTCTAAACAAACCTGTACAATCAGGGATTTTATATAACATACATGGTGCAAAAACACTAGAGTTTAAAAATCAGCATCAAAATATAGACATCTCACATATAAAGTCTGGTATGTACTTTTTACAAGCTATTGATGCTAACGGAAATAAAACAACCTTAAAACTAATAAAGAAATAATTTTATAGAATTATATTCTACTTGAAAATAATTTGTCATTCCAAACAACGTACAAACAAAGGTATCTTCACAAAAAGACAACTTCATTCTACGGCGTTTAGCTTAAGCGCTACTTGCGCTACATAAAGCAGGAATGACAAATTATTTTTTTATACCCTTTAGAGAACTTCGTTTCGTTAACAACAAGCAGCAATGAAACGGGGTCTTTTTAATCTACAATTACAAGAAAGAACCTTCTGTAAGCCTTTATTCCTTTAGTTTTTGTTATTATTTCGGTTACCTAATCTATAGGTATAACTTAAAATAATATAGCGTCCTAAACTCTCTGAGGTTGTTTCTTCAAAATAATTAGTAGTACTTCTTCTTTCAAAATCTACATTTTTATCTAAAAGGTCAATTAAAACCAGTTTTACAATATTAGAACTATTCTTAACAGTATAAGAAATAGCCATATTCCATATTGGGAGATGCAGATTAGTAGAAAATTGATTATCTGAAAACACAAAATAATCAAACTGTGTATTAAAGTTTAGTTGTTTAGTAAAATCATAATCTACAGAAGAAAAATAATGTTGTTTGGTATACGTTCTGTTCAGGTCTTTTTCTATAGAAAACGACGTGTTATTTACACTGTATTGCGTTCCTAACTTTAAGTCCATAAGATTTTTAGCTGTATTTTCTAAAGTCAAACCTATT